>MDTB01182816.1_pt1 | contig 38770 bp, 40 predicted proteins | sample 811161 | NCBI WGS metagenome assembly MDTB01 (sample SAMN05326650, study PRJNA326480) | marine metagenome | isolation source: seawater | place: Mediterranean Sea | collected 2009 | reverse complement strand
ATAAATCCTTACGATAAATTATTTTTTAAAAATAATTATAAAATTTTTGGAAATTCTCACTTAATTCCAACTGAAGGTATTAATACAAATAACAAAATAAGAAATTTTAATAAAAAGAAAAAATTCTTGTTTTTCGCAAGAATTATAAAAGAAAAAGGCATCAATGATTATTTAAAGGCTGCAGGTATATTAAAAAAAAAATATCCCAAATTAATCTTCTACATAGCTGGTCCAACGATTAAAAAAACTGTTGGGGAGTCATTCTTATTTCAAGATAATATGAAAAAAATAATTTTAAACGACAAAAATATCAAATACTTAGGTTTTTTAAAAAATTATAAAAAAATTTATTCAAAAATTGATTGTTTAATTTCACCATCTTTTAGTGAAGGGGCCGGGACATCAGTTATGGAAGCATTAAGTTGTGGAATATTTGTTATAGGATATTCTAACAATGGTCACAATTATATTCTTAAAAATACTGGTAACATTATATGTAAGAAAAATAATTATAATAGTATTGTAAACTCTGTTGAAATTTTTTTAAAACTTAAAAAAAAGAAAATTTATTCAATTCAGAAGAAATCAATTCTTAAAGTTAAAAATAATTTTAGCTCTAAGGTTGTATTTAAGGAGATTTCAAAAATAATTAATTCAAAAAATTAGAAATATTAAATTTTTTTAAAATTAATTGATAATTTTTTTTATTATTATAGAAAAACTTTAAATTTGATTTTTCAGCTGCTAAAAAATCACTTTTTTGGTCTCCAATCATGAATGATTTTTCTAAATCAACATCCCAACATCCAAGTAAATTTTTTATCATTCCATTTTTAGGTTTTCTACAATTACACTTTTTTTTTAATTGCTTAAAGCCGATACTTGGATGGTGGGGGCAATATCTAATATCATCAATAAATATATTTTTTGAATTCAATAAAGCTTGGTATTGATTTTGAAAAATTAAGAATTGTTTTTTTGTAAAATATCCTCTGGCTATACCAGATTGGTTAGTGATAATAAAAAGTCTAAAGTTTTTACTTATTTTGTTTAGTAGATTTAACGTAGACTCAATCCACTTAATCTTGTTCGCGTCACAAAAATGACCAATGTCTTTATTTAACACACCGTCTCTATCTAAAAAAATTGCAGGTTTTTTTAATTTATCAATTATTTCTCTATGGTTATGCTTAAATATCTTGTAAGAACTTTGGTAGTTAAAATCATTGTTATGTAAGTTTTTTTTTTTTAATGATGATATTTTTTTTATATAATTTTTTTTAAAAAAAAAAAGTTTTTTCTCTAGTGTTTCAAAATTAATCTTATATTTTTTTTTTTGAATAAATAAAAAATTTTTTTTTTGTTTTTTAAATTTATTAATTTTTTTTACAAAATCATAAACAAAATAGTTTTCACTATTTGTTAAAATACAATCCTGCAATTCAATTTTATACTTGGTAAATAAAATAAAAAAATCTTTAATTGTGTTTATTTTCAAAAAAGATAATTTTTTTAAATTAAAAAATTTATTTTTTAAGTTTTTTTTTTCAAAATTATTTTTAGATAAAATATATATGTGTTTTATTTGGTATTTCTGATAATAATTTATTATATGCTCAACGAGCAATTTATTATTAACTTTCAAGTTTTTTTTTGATGTACAATAAACAAACAACAACATTAAATTAATAACTAGCTTATATAGTAAAATAGTCGAACAATTAAATAATTATTAAATAATATATACAATATGTTTGAACATTAGTATAAAATTAATAATGAAATTTTTAAATTACATAAAAGAATATAAAAACTTGTTAGAAGATAGTGATAACTCAAAAAAAATTCAAAAAATTATAAAAAAAATTACTTCATTAAAAAAAAAAAATAAACTGATCTTAGTAGGCAATGGAGGTAGCGCTGCGAGTGCGAGTCATATGATAGTTGACTTTACAAAACAAGCAAAAATTAAAGCAATAAATTTTAATGAAGTTGGTTTGATTACAGCATTTGCAAACGACTATGGTTATGAAAATTATATTAAAAAAGCTCTAGAATTTTATGCAAAAAGTGGCGACATAATCATTTTTATCAGTGTTAGTGGTAATTCAAAAAATTTAGTTAATGCACTTAAGTATAGCAAAAAAAATAAATTTTTTAATATTGCGTTCACAGGAAGTAATGAAAAAAATTTTTTAAATAAAAATTCTAATTTATCTATTCATATTAAATCTTATGCTTATAATATTGTAGAATGCATGCATTTAATTTTTCTTACTTATATAGTTGATGCCATTATTGGAAAAAAAGTTTACAAAGTCGATAAATAAATTTTTTTGAATGTCTGGTTATGATGTAGTGCTAACATTTTATAATGACTATTATTTTATAAACCGCTGTATACAAAATATAAATTCTCAAACACTTTTACCTAATAATTTAATTTTTGTTGATGATGGCAATAGAGATAAAAATTTAAAGAAAAGAATTAGAAATTTATTAAATAAAAAAATAAAATTGATTTTTATTTCTAATTCAACAAATATTAAGGTGGAGAGATCTCTTTTAAAGGCATTTAAGTATTTAAAATCAAAATATTTTTATCTTCAAGGTACAGATGATATTCACTATAAAAAATTTGCTTTTAAAAATATTGAAGTTTTGGAAAAAAATCCCCATGTTGTTTTTACATTTTCTAATCTAGTAATTAATAATGCAATTAACAAAAATAAGTATCGAATTAAATTAAGTTTTTTGAAAGAAAAATATTATACATCTGAAGAAATAGGTAAAATATTTCAAAAAAATCAATTTAAAATTTATCAAAATACAGTCATGTTTAGATCTGATTTTTTTATTAAAAATCATATATTTTCTCCAAAGTTTAGGAGATCAGATTATTTGAATAGTTCTTACTTTTGTTTTCTAAAAGGATGTTATTTTATTAATTCTTATCTTTCCGAATTCACTTATAGAAAAAAGCAATATGGCTCAAGAATATTAAAAGATGACATATTGATTGACGAACTAAATATTTTAAAAAAATATAAAATTAATTTTTATAATTTTTTTATTAAAAACAACATGCACTATGATTTATCAATTTTCTCGATCCTAAAGATGTTGCGCAATAAACATTACAATGGCATCAGCTTTAGATGGTTAATAAGATCTATAAAATTTAGAATATGGAAAATGATTAGATTCATAGTTAGTTCTAAAATTCTTCAAATTTTGTTTATATTTTTTAGAAAAATTTGATTAAAATAGATATATAGAACATAAATTGTTAAATAAATGAAATTATATAATTACATCGTTAATCAATGGAAAATTGGATTAATAGAAATAATTTTAAAATATAAAAGATCTCTAATTGGTCCATTTTGGATAACAATTAGTTGTGGAGTTCTAATTTGTGGTCTTACTTTTATTAATGCATCAATTTTTAATTTTGATTTAAGTAAATCTGCACCATGGGTAACTTGTGGAATAATTATTTGGACTTTTATTTTATCTATAATTGATGACTCTCTTGAATTATATAAAAATCCCTTAAGATTAAATATAAATATAAAATTAATTGATTTAACGATAATTAATTTATCAAAAAATATAATAATCTTTTTTCACAATTTAATTTTTATTGTGTTTGCAATAATTTATTTTAATTTACCCATTCATAATACTTGGTATATTTTACCTTTTTCAGCATTGTTTTATATTATTAATGCTATTTGTGTTTCAATTTTGTTTGGATTGTTGTGTTTAAGATTTAATGATTTTATACTTATAATTAAAAATTTAACTTTTGTTCTTTTTTTAATTACCCCCATTTTTTGGCTACCTGAAGCATTGATGTCAAATAGAATTATTCTTTTAGAATACAATATACTTTATCATATTATTCAAATTGCTAGAGCTCCTTTAATGGGTGAAATCCCAAGTTTATTAACATTGTATGTAAATATAGTTTTTACAGTTTTTTTAATTATTTTAAGTATATTTTTTTACAAAAAATATAGTCGTAAATCAATTTATTGGATTTAAATTAAATGGCTAGAATAATACTTAAAAATATTTCATTAATCATAAAAGATGTAGATGTAAATAAAAGAATATTTGAAAAAAGTTATAAAATAAATTCAGAAATAAGTACTACTGGATCAACAATAAATATAAATAGAAATGAAATTGAGAGTAAAATTTTAGATAATATTTCAGTTGAATTTAAAGAAGGTGATAAAGTTGCTATCATTGGTCATAATGGTTCAGGTAAAACTACTTTATTAAGAATTTTGTCAAATATATATGAGCCTACAAGTGGAGAAATTAAAATTACTGGAAATGTGATGCCTTGTTTAAATATATCCCATGTGTTTAACCCATTAGCTGACGGATACAAAAATATTGAAATTGTAAATAGATTTTTAAAGAGTTATAAAAATTTTGATAAAAATAAAATAGATGAAATAAAAGAAATATCAGAATTGGGACCTTACTTAAATTTTCCTATAAAAAATTATTCTTCTGGAATGCTTGCAAGACTTTTATTTGCTATAGTGATAGTTAATAAATCAGATATATTATTGATAGACGAAGGAATAAATACTGGTGATATTTTTTTTCAAAAAAAAGCTACCAAATTATTAAAACATAAAATTAACGAAACAAAAATAAATATTATAGCATCACACAGTGAAGATTTTTTGAGAAATTTATGCAATAAAGCCTTAGTGATGAAAAAAGGTAAAATAAAGTTTTTTTCAACTGTTAACGAGGCTTTTAAATTTTATAATTCTGATAATTATTAATTAATATTTAAAAGTTTATATTTTTTTAAAAATAAAGGACAAATTTTTGGCAATGAAACTGCGTTTTTCTTTTTTAGAAGAGTTTTAATTTTTTTTTGATTATAATTTAACTTTAATAAAGTTGATTTATCAATTTCTGAATTTATATTAATTGTAGAATTTAGTATATCATCTGAAAAATTATCAATTATTTTATATGATTTATTAAGATCATAATCTTTTTTAAATTGTGATTTAGAGGTAAAATTATTAAGCATTTGATTTATTGTAAGATATTTTTTTGTTTTTGTATTTAAAATTAATTTGTTAATAAAAATGTCATTTGGTGTCCAATTTAAAATAAAAATTGGTACCCAATTGGTATACAAATTTGGCACATTAAAAATTGATGAAAAAAGACTCATACCAGAATTTGTAAATATACAAAATTTAGAATTTGAAATTAAAGATATTTGATCTCTAAAACTAACTTTCTTTTTACTTATATCGAAAAAAAGTTTATGTTTGTAACTGGTTCTGCTCATAGTTGAATCACCCAGTCTGTAAACTGTTATACCATTTTTGTTTAAATATTTTATAGCATCAAAATAATTTTTAAATTTTGAATTTCTTAGACTTGGTTTACTTCTATTCCATGATCTGTGGTATCCATTTTCTCTAACGTGTATACAAACATAGTCAATTTTACTTTCATTATTATGCTTATCAAATTGAAAAAAAGCAATTAATTTTTTCCAAAAAGTTTTTTTAGTAAAATAATTTTTTTCTTTAAAAGCTTTTTTATTTTTTTCAAATAATTTTTTTTGATTTAGGTTTAGTTTGTTAAAATTACTTGAAATTATTTCACCATACTGCCAAAAAGGATAAATCTTATTTTCATAGTTATGAAAAAAAAAATTTATTTTGAAAAAATTAAAAAACATCGGCTGATTGTGATACATATTTTTAATTAATTTTGAGTCTTTTTTATTTATATTTTTGAGTATATGATTTTGAATTTCATAATCTAGATTAGCATTTTTGGTATAAATAATATTTATATTTTTAAAAATTTCTTGAAAAAATAGAAAATTTTTATCATTGCAAAAAAAATAAACTTTTTTTTTTATTTTTCGTAAATAAATAGCTTTACTGATAATATCCAAATAAGAGTAATGACCTAAAGCAATTCCAAAATTAGGATCTAAATATAAATTTTTAAAATTTTTTAATCTAGGATACAAACTAAAAAATCTTCTTTGATAATTTATTAAATTTTTTGAAACTAAATTTAATTCTTCATACTCTCCTTTTATAAATGTTTGAACATACTTATTTGCAAGATTTGCGTAACCTAAAGATAAATTATGGTTTGATTTTTCAAAACGATTATAAATCTGATTAAATAAAAACTGAAAATCTCTATCCTCTAGATGATTAATATAAAAATTTATTAATTTTAACTGAATAATTGGTAATTCTGGATTTAAATAAATTTTTTTTCTTGTATCAATTAATAATATTTTAATTGCTAAAAATTTAATTAATTTAAATGAAAATAATTTCTTTGATTTAATAATAATCTCTTTGAAATTTTTTTGATAAGTAAGTTTAATGATATTATCTAAAATATTTTTAATCATAAGGGTTTATTGTTTTTAAATTTTTAAAATTTTTTTTTAATTTTCTATGAAAGTTTGGAAATGGAAAACAAGTTAATAACAATGTACCTTTTTTAAAATTACTTAATTTTTCAGATTTAATTATTTTAATATTTCTTGAAAGGTTAACGTATTTATTATTTTTAAATGGATCATCATCAGTTAAATAATTAATAGACTTATTTGATTTTGTGAAATTTAAAAAATTAAGTTGATTATGGCCAGCACCAACACCAATAATTGGTTTTTCACTTTTTTTGATTTTATTTAATAGTAATTTTTTTATTACTTCCCATTTATTTTTACTTTTTTTTATATAATTAAAAAAATTTTTTTTTTAAAAAAAATTTATTATTTACCTCATTATCATTTTTTTGAAGCCAAATTAAAATATTTCTAGTATCTCTAAACCTTTTTCTACTTACACTTAAAATTTTGAATTTATGTTTAATAGCAAGGTTACAAATACTCTCTTTAGTAAAATAATTTACATGTTCGTCCCAAATTTCGTGAAAAAAAGATTTTGAAATCAACCAATCAGTGTCAGGAACTTCTAAAAATAATTTATCTTTATTATTCAATAATAACGAAATATTTTTCATAAAATGATTAATTTTTTCCACATGTTCTAAAGTGTGCCTTGAAATTATTAGTTTTGGTTTACCAAAACTATTGATTATTTTTTTTACGACAATTTTATTTAAATAATTGTTAAATATTTTAATTTTTCTGTTTTTCTTTTGTTTTGACAGAAAAGTTGAGGGTTCAATTCCAACTAAGTTATTAAAGTTATCACACAATTTATTTAAAAAAGTATTATCATTTGAACCAACTTCTAAAATCACAGAATTTTTATTTAATTTTAACTTATTTAAAGAATTAATTATTTTATCTATATAGTTTGGTAGTTGATTTTCAGTATTTCTATTTATCTTTGAATACGAAAAATTACTTTTAAGGTTTTTTTTTTTAAATATAAAATAACATTCTTTACAAAATAAAATTCTAATTTGAATTATTTTTTTTTTAGTTTTTTTTAGGGAATATACACCTGTTTTTTGATACTGAGTCCCATTAAATAATGGGTATATTTTTCTTGAATCACATATTTTGCATTTCATGACAAACTTTTTTTATTTAACTTTATACAAAATAGTTAGTTCAATGCTAGCTCTTGTTTTGTTAGATTTATTTAATGATCCTACATGTAATGTGCTGTTATTAAATAGCACAGGTGTTCCATGATTTTCTTTAAACATCGCAAGTTGTTCATCTCGAATTTTCTTTTTCAATTTAAAATTTAATTTATTTTTATTTTGTATCACTTGATAAACAAATTTTTTTTTATGAGAATTTGGAACAAACAATAATCCTGATTTATTTGGATCTCCACAGATCGAAAACCAAATTTTTACTCTATTTATATTATTTGGTTTATACGTTTTATGATAGTCCCAAAACCATCCATCAGCATGTATAGATCCAACATCATTTTTTTTAAATGGTCTTACCAATCTAAAACAAATATTTTCATAACCTATTTTTTCTTCATCAGAAATTTTGTATTTACCAAAAGTTTTTTTTAAATTTTTAAAAAAATCCATTGATCTTATTTTCTTTATAGATTTTCTATCTAAAATTCTCCCTTGCTTTGATAGACAAATTTTTTGAATTTTGTCATCAACATATTTATGATAATTTTCAATATTTTTGGAAGTAAATTTTTTGTTCAAAAATAATTTATGATCTTTCAGATTTTTTGTAATCTTTTTAAAAACTAAATTTCTGAATATTTCTATTTCTTTTTTTTTGATTTTTTTTGCTTTTATTATACCTAAATCCTCTCCAAAATTTTTTTCACTTAATACTTTTTTTTTATTTTTATAAAAATTCTTAAGTGTTGGTAGATTACTAAGATTTTGATACATATTAAATTTAATAAATGATTTACAAATTACCTACAACAAAAAAAGTATTATTTTTAGGTGGTTCAGGCACTATTGGCAAATATTTTAAAAAAAAAATAAAAGGTAATATTGAATTTACTTCAAAAAGAAATTTAAAAAATTTTCTATTTTTTGATTTATTTAAAACAAAAATAAAAAAAATTTTAAATAAAAAAAATTATAGACATGTTGTGTTGGCGATAAATTTAAAAAATATTGAACAATTTAACGAGCATCTCCTTTTTAAAAAAATTAATTTTAAGTTAAATGAGAATTTAAAAATATTGAAAAAATATAATATAAAACCAATTTTTTTGTCATCAGATTATGTATACCCAGACAATCCAAAAAAAAAAATTGAAATTAAATTTCCAAAGCCATCAACAAAATATGGTAAGCATAAAATTTATATAGAAAGTTTTATTCAAAAAAATTTCAAAAATTTTTTAATACTTAGACTTGGAAAAGTTATACATGATGGAAAAAAATGCTTTGCTAAAGATTGGAAAAATAAAATTATAAAAAATAAAAATATTAAAGTAGCAAAAGATCAAATTATTAATCCTATTCATATAGATGATTTTGTAAAAATTTTATATTTTTTTTTAAAATTCGAAAAGAAAGGAATTTACAATATTTCTAATAGTCAAAATGTTAGTAGGAATGAAATTTTAAAAATTTTTAAAAAAATTTATAATAAGAGTTATAAAAATTATGAATTATTTACACTAGATAGATTATCAAATAGCACAAATAGGCCAAAAAATACTTCGATGGATACTTCCAAACTACAAAAAATAATTAATTTTAAAATGCTTAGTATTAAAAAAATTATAAAAAATTTAAGGTAATAATTTTTTAATTTTATTTAAACAATTTTTTTAATTTTAAAAAATTCTAAAAATTTAGAATGTATATATTTTATTTTCTTCTCATTTAAACCTTGGTGCAGTCCAAACATAAAACCATTCTTCATTATATAATTTGCATTTTTAAAACTTTGTGATCCTTTTAAATGCTTTATTTTTTTAAATCCTGGTTGCTTTAATATATTTCCTGTAAATATAGGTCTAGTTTGAATATTTTTTTTTTCCAAAAAAATTTGGATTTCATTTCTAGTAAAATTAACATTTTCTTTTAAAATCAATGGATACGCCAACCAACCTGTAAAAGAATGTTTTTGTTGTTTTGGTAAATAAAACAAGTCAGTATATTTTTCAAAAAAACTTTGATGAGACTTAAAATTTTTTACTCTTATTTTTAAAAATTTATCTAAACTATTAATTTGTTCTAAACCAAAAGCTGCTCCTATTTCAGATGGTTCTAAATTGTATCCAATTTCTGTGAATACAAATTTCTTATCATACGGTATGCCATCTATTTTTATGTTAAATCTATTTTCTATTTTTTCACTCTCTTTAAAAAGCGATGAGGATCTTCCCCAACTTCTTTGTAAAATAATTTTATCTGCTATTTTTTTATTATCCAAACAAATCATACCACCCGTTCCCGCACAACTTATTACATGAGAACCATAAAAACTTGTTGTAGAAATATCTGCAAACTGTCCAGTTTTTTTCTTTTTATACGTTGCACCAATAGTATCTGCTGAATCTTCTATGAAGATTAGTTTATATTTGATTGCTATTTTTTTAATAATATCTAGTGATGGTAAATTACCAATTAAATTAGGTATCATTATTGCAACTGTTTTTTTATTTATAGCTTTTTCGATTTGCATCTCATTAACATTTAATGTTTGCAAATTAACATCGATAAAATTAGGTATTAAACCTAATTGTATAATTGGTGCTATTGTTGTTGAAAAAGTTAGTATTGGTGTAATAATATTCGAGCCTTTTTTAAAATTTAAAGCAGAGAGGGTTAATAAATTTGAAGATGAGCCAGAGTTGGTCATAATTCCAATTTTTTTTCCAAATCTTAATGCAACCTTTCTCTCAAAAGCACTTACATTTTTACCCATCAATGTTGTCTTTTTTAGAGAATTTTTAACTGCGTTTATTTCTTTTGACCCATAAAGATTTAAACCGTATGTAACTTTATCTCTTAATATTTTCATTGATACTTCATTATATGCTTAATCAAAAAAGTAAATATTAAAAAAATTAATTTTTAAATTTAAAAATGAAAAATTGATAAAAGAAGCGTTTAAATTTTAAGTTTTTTTTTAAAAAAATTTCATATATATAGTTTAAATGAAAGTTGTAATACTTGCGGGGGGTAAAGGATCTAGAATATCAGAAGAAAGCCTTTTAAAACCAAAACCTCTCATTGAAATAGGGGGAAAACCAATATTATTCCATATTTTAAAACATTATGAATTTTATGGATTTAACGAATTTATTATTTGTTGTGGTTATAAAGGAGAGTTAATTAAAGAATATTTCTCCAATTATCATATTCATAATTCTGATCTAAAAATTAACTTAAATGAAAATAAAATATCTATTTTGAAAAAAAATAATGAAAAATGGAAAATTACTTTAGCTGATACAGGTAGTGAAAGTTTAACTGGAAAAAGAATAAGAAAAATTAAAAAATATTTATATAATGATGATAATTTTTGTCTTACATATGGTGATGGTTTAAGTAATATTAATTTAAATAAATTAGTACAATATCATAAAAGACATAAAAAACTTGCTACTTTATCAGCTGTTCAACCTTCTGGTCGATATGGATTAATCAACTTTAATAAAAATAATTTAGTGAAGTCATTTCAAGAAAAACCTAGAGGAGATGGGGCTTGGATTAATGGTGGTTTCTACGTTCTCAATAAAAAAATATTTGATTTCATTGATGGAAATGTAAGTTGGGAAAGCAAACCTCTTGATACTTTGGTAAAAAAAAAGCAATTAAAAGTTTTTAAGCATCCAGGTTTTTGGAAAGCAATGGATACTATGAGTGACAAAGAATATCTTGAGAAGTTATATTTCTCTAACAGAGCTCCTTGGGTGACATGGAAAACTTGAAAAATTTTAATTTCTGGAAAAATAAAAAAATTTTAATTATAGGCCACACTGGTTTTAAAGGAAGTTGGTTATCAAAAATACTTTCAATGTTAAAAGCAAAAGTTTATGGATGCTCTCTTAAAACAAAATATAAAAATGATTTTTTTTCAAAAATTGAAATTTTTAAAATTATAGAAAAAAATTTCTTTGTTGATATTCGTAATAAAAAAGAATTAGAAAAAGTAATAAAAAAAGTGAAACCCTCGATAATATTTCACTTTGCAGCGCAAAGCTTGGTAATCGAATCAATTAAAAATCCTTATAGTACTTTTGATACAAATATAATTGGCACATTAAATTTACTTGAAATATTAAAAAATAATAAAAATTTAAAGTCATTAATAATTTCTACTTCTGACAAATGTTATGAAAATAAAAATATTAAAAAAAAATCTTTTAAAGAAAATGATAAACTTGGCGGCGACGATCCGTATAGTGCTAGTAAAGCTATGAAAGAAATTTTAATTAATAGTTATCAAAAAAGTCAATTTCAAAAGAAAATTATAGCTACCGTCAGAGCAGGCAATGTCATTGGGGGTGGGGATAGAAATAAACATAGAATTGTACCAGATATTTTTTCATCAGTAGAAAGAAATAAGAAAATAATAATAAGAAATCCAAACCACTATAGACCCTGGCAGTTTGTTTTAGATCCATTGTATGGTTACATGTTATTAGCAAAAAAAATTTATCAAAATAATGTAAATTATGTTGGTGCTTATAATTTTGGACCAAAAAAAAATGGGATAATTAAAGTAAAAGACTTGCTCAACAAAATTAAAAATATATCTAAATTTAAAAATAAAATAAAATTAATAAATAAAAATAAATTTAACGAAAAAAAAGTAATTAATTTAAGTTATTTTAAAGCAAAAAAATCTCTCAAATGGAGCCCAGTATTTGATATAAATAAAACGGTGAAATATACTTCTGATTGGTATACTTCCTACAATAATAAACAAAAAGTTATCGAAATTACTGAATTTCAAATTAACTCATACCTTAGAAATATTTCAGCTAAAAAATTATTTTAGCTCTTAAAGGTGAAAAAATAATTTATTGTAAAAGACAAAGTTATTCCTATTAAAGTATTTAATATCACAGCCAAAACATATGATAGCTGTAAAATATCAATAAAAAAATAAAAAATAAATGAAAGAACAAATATTAAAAGAATATTAGCTGATAAATGTTTCAAATATTCTCTAAAAAAAAATTTTGTTGAAGTTTTAAAAACAAAAAATTTGTTAGTAACAAAGCTTACAGAAATATTTAAATATCCAATTATAATTGCTGTAAAAAAAGAACCCAATATATCTATTAATAATATTATAAAAACATATTGTATAATTACTGACATAATTAAATTAAACAAACCAACAAATCCGAATTTGAAAATTTTACTTTTTAAGCTTTTGTTCATGATATTTGAAAGTTTTAAAAAATATATCTTTAAATTTATCCTTGGGTTGTAATTTTAATTTACGAAGTTTTGATATATCAGGTACATAATAATCTATTTTATTTGAATTTTTTTTTAATAAGAATTTCAAATTAATTTTTTTTTTAAGAAAAACTAGTAATTCATCTATATTAATTTTTTCATCTGATCCTACATTATAAATTGGTATCTGATTATTTGCATAATTGATGAGCTTGGTTAAAATTTTTATTAAATCCTCTTCACTTATAAAAGATCTTACCACTTTGTTAGGATTTTTTTTGATAAAAACAGTTTTATTTAATGCAGAATTTAAAATATTGCCAATCACAAAATGTTTATTTAAAGGTAAATTGTTTCCTAATAATGTGAAACACCTGGCAATAACTACTTTTAACCCTTTTTTTGAATAATATTTACAAATTTTTTCTGATTCAATTTTGAAATTTGAATAAATGTTTTTTTGAGTTTTGTGTATTTTTTTTTTTAAAATTAAATCTTCTTGATATTTGTTATTTACTTTAATTAATAATTGATTTTTAGAATAAACTCCGCCAGTACTAGTATACAAAATATTTCCTTTAAAATTATTTACAAAGAGCTGATTAAATATTTTTTTTTGTAAAGCTATATCTTTTTTACCATTTTTAATTAAAGCAAAATAATAAAAATCATTTATTTTGGTTATAAATTTTTTGTTATTTAAAATTTTATTATCAAAACAATAAATATTTTTATACTTGAATTTTTTAAATTGTCTTTTTGAGTTATTTCTAAATATCAAATAAATATTTTTTTTTCTTATATCTAAATTTTTATTATTGATTTGTTCTATAAATAACTTTGAAAAAAAACTGTTTGCTCCAAAAATTATTATATTTTTAATAAATTTTTGCATAAAAAATTAAATAGATGATTTTATATTAATAAACACAGTTTATTTTACATTATATTGACTATGTATAAAAATAATATAACTACAATAAGTTTTATGTATACAAAGATATCTGATTTTATTTTTAAGAGTATTGCTGATCAAGGGATAAAAAATGTATTTCTTGTACCCGGGGGTGGAAACATGTTTTTAGTAGATTCCGTTAAAAGAAATAAAAAATTAAATGGAATTAATTGTTTTCATGAACAGGCCGCATCTATTTCTGCTGAAGGTTATTTTAGAACTTCTGGAAAGCCAGGTGTTGTTTTAGTTACATCAGGACCAGGTAGTACTAATGCTATAACAGGTCTAGTTGGTTCTTGGATAGACTCTATTCCAACAATAATAATTTCGGGTCAAGTTAAACTAAAAGATCAAATTGGTAAATCTGGTGTAAGACAAAAGGGGCCTCAGGAAGTACAAATAATTGATAGCATTAGAAAATTTACTAAATTTGCAATTAGCTTAAAAAGTGCAAAAAAAATAGACCAAATAATTCCACTGGCAATAAAAAAAGCCACATCTGGACGAATGGGACCAGTTTGGATAGATGTTCCATTAGATATCCAATCAAAAGAAATTAAAGTAAAAAAATCACTGAAAAAAATAAAAAAAAAATTGATAAAACAAAACATAAAACCTGTTTTAAATTCTTTACAGTCTTATATCGATGTTTCAAAAAAACCTGTTCTCCTTTTGGGTCAAGGAATTAGATTATCTGGAAAAATAAATGAATTTAAAAAAATTTATAAAAAACTTAATATACCAGTTTTAACTACATGGAATCTAATAGATATAATTAGTTATAACAATAAATTAAATTTAGGTAGTCCAGGAGTAGTTGCTCAAAGATATTCGAACATAGCAATTCAAAAATCTGATCTTATAATTTGTATAGGAACAAAATTGGATAATATTACTACTGCATTTAATATAAAAAAATTTGGAGTTAATGCAAAAAAAATAGTATTTGATATTGATAAATTTGAATTAAAAAAATATCCCAAAAATTTTTTAACTTTTAACATTGATGTAAGTAACTTAATTAAAGTTCTAAAACAAATTAAAACTAAAAATTATTCTGAATGGATAAATAACTTAAACTTTATCAAAAAAAAATATAAGTTACTACCTAAACAGAAAAAAAGTAAATACTTAAATCACTATTTTTTTTGTGAAAAACTATCTGAAATTGTAAAAGAAAATTCCGTTATTTCTTTAGGCAGTTCAGGGTTTTCAATAGAAACTTTTCATATTGCTTTTAAAACAAAGGAAAATCAGAGGATTTTTGCATCTCCTGGATTAGGTGCGATGGGATGTGGATTACCTCAGGCAGTGGGAGCATGTTTTGGAAATAATAAAAAAAAAATTATTTCTATAGAAACTGACGGTAGCCTCATGTTTAATCTTCAAGAATTAGCAACAATTAAATCTTACAATTTACCTATAATTTTATTTGTTTTTAACAATCAAGGTTATTTGTCAATAAGAAATACCCAAAAAAATTACTTCTCTAAAAGATATGTTGGAACTGGAAAAGAAGATGGAATTTTTTTTCCAAATTTCAAAGATATTGCACATTCTTTTGGAATAAAATATTTTGAATTATTCAATACAAAAAAACTTACCTCAAACCTAAAAAAAATATTAAGAGAAAAAGGACCTTGCTTAATTAATGTAAATCTTGAAAAAGATGATATTCTTATGCCAAAAGTTGGCGTAATAGTTAAAAAAAATAAAATAGAGTCTATGCCATTAGAAGATATGAACCCTCTATTAAAATTAAAAGAAATGAAAGAAATTATGGGCGATCAAATTTCAAACAAAAGTATTGAGGCAAGAAAATGAAAAAAATTTCTATTATAATTCCTTGTTATAATGAAGAGGAAAATGTTTTTGAGGTACATAAACAAGTCAAAGAGGTTGTTAATTGTTATGATGATATTTTGCACGAAATAATATTTATAGATAATGCTTCTACAGATAAAACAGTAAAAAAAATTAAAGAAATAATTACCAAAGATAAAAAAACAAAATTAATTGTAAATGCTAAAAATTTTGGTCAATCTAACTCACCATTTCATGCAATGCTATGTTCATCTGGTGACGCAGTAGTTTCAATGGTTGCAGATTTACAAACTCCTGCAAAATTAATTCATGAATTTATAAAACATTGGAAAGAAGGATACAAAATAGTTTTAGGAATAAGAAATAAAAGTCAATCTAGTAAATTAAGAAAAATAATCAATTGGTTTTATTACAAAACTATGGAGATTATAACTGAGCACGGGCATATACAAAATTTCATTGGTTTTGCTCTTTACGATAGACAAATTGTAAATATTTTTAAACAATTCAGTGGAAACGAACCTTATGTTAGAGGAATGATAAACGAAATTGGTTTTGAAAAAAAACTCGTTAATTATAACGAACCTTTAAGACAAAAAGGATACACAAAAAATAATTTTTTCACTCTATTATCGATTTTTTTGGGTGGGCTAGTTAACTATTCTAAAACACCTTTGAGATTAATGATCTTTGTTGGTTTAATTTCATCATTAGTCTCAATATTTGTATCTTTTTTTTACCTAATTCTAAAGATTATTTACTGGAATGAATTTTCTGCAGGACTTGCACCTTTGATAATTGGAGTTTACCTTATAGGTTCTTTAATATTGCTTTCATTAGGTATTGTAGGCGAATACGTGGCAAATATTTTAGATAACGTTAAGAAAAAACCTTTGGTTGTTGAAAAAGAAAGAATCAATTTTGATTAAAGGAATTAACAATTTTTAATTAATGATCTTTTTTTAGAAAATTTAAATACTTCATAGAATATAGATAAAATCAAATTTATTAAAATAGATAACATCATAAAACTTGTAACATAGACATCTGCAAGAATGTGAAATGATGGATAAGCCCAAAGAACTGGTGTGAATGAAATTAAAAATATAAATAAAAAAGTAAAAATCATAATTGAATTGTATTTCATTGTTAAATGAACACCTTTGCTTAAAATAGAAAATAGAAAAATAAACAAATTAATAATTAAAGTTATCATTAAAACTTCTTTTAAATTTTTTATTGCAAAAAAGTATTTCAAATATTCAAATGCTGAAGTGAATTTAAAATAAAAACTTTGTAAATACATAACAGGATCTTTTTTAATAAAATTAATTAATGCTTCTTTCGCACCATCATCGATAATTTGAGGTAAAAAATCTCCTTTATACGGTGTGGTAAAGTGTTTCATAAAGTCAAATTCAAAGTCATCTGAAAATTTTTCTTTATAAAGTCTATAGGCTTCATTGTAAGATAACGGATCCATTATATTATCCTGATTAAATCCACCTTCTCTTTTATAATAATCTCCATATTTATCATAAAAATTTGGATGCTGCGAAATTCCTATGAATGCATTATGATAGAAAGCATGAGAAGTTTTTGCATTATCTGTAAAAAAAATTGGGTGAACTTTTAAGTTAAAAAAAATACTATCTAAAAAGAAAAGAATTAAAAATGAAAAAAAGATAGCTTTTGGGTTTTTGAATAATTTTTCTATTTCTTGTAAAATTAACAAATCATTTTTAAAGAAATTGACAATAAATTTTTTCCATAAAATATATATACCAAATAGTATACAACAAATTAAGAGAAAATTTATATAGTGTTGACTTATTGCAGCTTGTAGTACCGAAGAATTAAAAAGTTTAGAAAAAAAGTTAGTAAGATTATTTAAATTAAAGTCATTTAAAAGTTGAACAGCAGAGACCTTAAATTGATTGAATGTATTGGGGTCATCTTTAATAATACCCAAGTTAAAGTATCTAGTTATCATATAAGGAAAACCAAACATTGTTTTAATATTTTTAACGAGATACAAAAATAAGATTAAAAATGAGCTGAATAAAATAAATTTTTTTGAATTATTTATTAAATCAAATCTTTTATCTTTATTGTTAATTGATTTGATATAAAGATAAACCAAATATAAAAATGTTAGAATTAAAATAGCCAATAAAATCCAATAACTAGATATTCTGATTTTAAAAGTTGTGATTATTATCATTGTTTGAAAAATAACTGAAAATGACTGAATTAAATTTAGGGGCTTATTTTGGAAATGTAAAAATATTAGATTTAAAAAAGGAATTACAGCAATTATTGAGAGAAATCTAAAGCTTATTAAAGTTCCCATATTAAAATTTGTTTTAATGTGTTCATTCTCCATTAAATGATCAGAAATATAAATTTGATTTATTATAATTAGCAAACTTGAGAGAAATAAAAATGGAAGTATATGTAAAGGTCCTTCCCTAATAGAATAAAAAAACAATACTCCAGAAATAATTATGACTAAAAAATATAGTTTAAATATGGACTCAATCTCAATTCCAAAAATTCTAAATGATATTTCATAAAAATCTGCTAGACCAATATCTCCACCTGAAAATACTATGTCTCCTCTATTGAGCGCTGGGTTTTTAGTATTTAATCTTAAATATAAAGTTTCTTCAATTGCTTTGCCCGCAGTATTTTTATTTATTATATTTTCTGGATGTTTAAAATTCAACTGATCTAGAAATACTTTTTTTTTTGTTAAACCATTTACCTCTAAAGTGCTGTAAATGTCTCTATAATATAAATACCCTTTGTTTAAATCGTACTTTACATTTGAAATTGCAACAGATAAAGCACTTACATGATCCTCTAAGGCTTCTGGTATAACCTTATTCATATTTTTACTTTTTCCATAGTAAAAAACGTAAGACGCTAAGATAATAAAAAAGAGACATGTTGCAAGTCTAAACAAATTTATATTTATGTATTTGTTAATAGAAATTGTTAAATTCATTTTTTAGTAACACAAAGGGCAATTAAGTAGTGTGACATAGGGAAAAAACCAGTATGTAATACTTCATCATTCATTGAAAACATAAATACTTTTTTATAATAACTTTGCAAAAACTGTTTCAAATCTTTTCCAGATTTACAATTAACGTGGCCAATTTTACTTTGTTTTGATGCAAATTTTTGTGATTCTAGTGAAGGCATACCGTAAATAGCAACCCCATCATTTTTAAGAGATTTATTAATATTAGAGATAAAAATTTTTTCATTTTTTTTTTTATATGCTCTAAAACATCAAGAGAATAAATTGCATCATAATTACTTGAAATTAATTTTCCGTCTTTTACAAAATCATGTTGATATGTTTTTAATTTCCATTTCTTATTAACATTATTATTAATATCATCTAAAAAAATTTTATCAAAATCTGATAACTCCAGCTTTTTTACATTCTGTTTAACAATTCTAGATCCAAACCCATCTCCACAACCTATCTCCAATACTTTGTTGTATCCTTGAAGCATTTTTGAAACAAATTTGTATCTTGCTAAAGTAAAAGTAATTCGTTTCGGATCTTCATTCCAAACTTGATTAGCCATTAATCCAAACTTGGATCGACCATATTTTTTTTCAGCTATTTGTAATTCTTCATATTGTTTTTCTTTGCTTCTTTTTTTCATAAGCAATCAGTTAAAGTAAATAAATTCATAATCTGATTTATAAGAATTGACTTTAAACAAGTGTTTCCATTCCTCAGGTTTTAAAATCGCTCTGCAAGTTAATTGCCAATACATCAAATTCATTTTTTCTTTTTCATTTCTGTATGCTTCTATACATATAAATGCATTATTCTTACTTACTCTTGAAATTTCATTAAGAGCACTACCCAATTGATAATTGTATAAATTATGTAAAGTATTAATTGAAATAACTAAATCGAAAAAATTTGATTTAAAAGGTAATTTTTCTGCACTTCCAAACACGCATTTTTTTTTTATACTTGGCATCGCTTTTCTAAGTGCATATTTAGAAATATCTAAACCATATACCTCTAATTCGGGAATAAGTTCTTTTAAATCATGTAATAGAAAACCTTTGCCACACCCAACATCAAGGATTTTAAATTTTGGTTTTAATTTGTAATTTTTTATTAATTCGCTAGCTACTTTTTTCCATCTACCATCATAATAATATCCTCCGTACCCGGTTTTTCTCGAACCGTCCCAATAATCATAACCCCACTTGATAGCTTTTTTAGCAGCTTCTGACTTATCAATACTATTAACTCTTTGTAGATAGTTTCTTTTAGTTGATTTGTGGACCGAAGTAATAATTTTTTTTAACATAAACGCTTATATATATACATGTAAATTTAAATTTTAATATAAAAACATGATTTATCTAAATTATATTAATTTTTTTAAAATTTTTTTAGATTTATTAATTTGAACTATAAAATTTTCTTTAACACCTGAAAAAGTCCTTTGTTTTCTTTTTTCACCAAATAAAGAATTTATTAAAATTAAACTCCACCTAATAATTATAGTATTAATAATAATTAGAAAATTTTTGTTCAATTTAGAATTTAAATTAAAAATATCATCAAATTTTTTTACAACTTTAGTAGCTTCACTAACTTGAAAATTGCTGTTTGGATTTATAACAAAATCACTAACTAATTTTTCAAGACTATCGATTCCGGAATATTCAAAATCATGAAAAAAATATTTTTTTTTAAAATAAAAAGTATTATGAATTCCAAAATCCGATGGAGAAATTATTTTTGTAAATTTAATACTTTTATTAGCAAATAATTTTTTTTTTTCTAATTTCCATAATGTTTTTATTTGATTCATTAATATATGAATTTCTTTTTTTTTTTCTTTTTTAATTAGTTTAGACACTCTTAAAATTTTTTTATCTGTAAAATATATTAAATTTTTTAAATTCTTACCATTTTCTACTGCATCGAATTTATAATTTTTAATTTTATTTCTATTTAAATAGAAAATAAATCTAACAGCTTGGTAAAACCCATCTTTAGAAAATTTTTTTGGCTTAAACCCTTTTAATTCAGATAAAAAAATATAATTTTTCCCATAATCTAAAACTTTGGGCACAACATGAATTTTAATTTTTGAACAATAATCTAAAAAAAATAATTCTCTTCTTAATGTTTCATCATTATTTTTATTTAAAAATATTTTCAAAATACAATTATTTTTTTTTGATTTTAATTTAAACAAAAGATTATTTCTACCTGATGTTTTAATTTTGCTAATTACAACTTTATTACCTAATAAATTTTTTATCTTTTTCTTAATAGAATTTTCAATTATCATTTTATTTTAGTTAAAAAATAACTTTTTATTTGAAACCAATTGTTAAAATTTAAATACTTTTTATTTTTTCTTTGAAATAAGATTTTTATAGTTTTTTTTTTACTAATTCTTTTTAGTATTTCTTCCAAATCATCTATAAAATAATCAAAATTATTTTGCTCAATATATTTTATTTTTTGTTTTAATTCTTCATGAAATGAAATTTTATCTAATCTAATTTTATTTTTTTTTAAAAAAAGTAAAGATTTATTCCTTAAATTTATTTTCTTTCCAATAATTGGATACCTAGTTTTGTGACTTACTATTTCATAATGAATTAATTTATTATTTTTTTTACAAAATTTAATAAATTCTTTAAAACCAATAAAAATTTCTGCTTGGTCAATTTCTTGTCCATAAACTTTTCCTTGAAGTTCAGTAAAAAAATTAAATTTATTTTGCTTGTGAAAAAATTTTTTAATTTTTTCTTTTTTTTTTAATCTTTTATCAAAATAAATTCTATCTTTTAATAAAACTTTTCTAAAAGAATTTGAATAATTTATTATGGTATTATCTAAATCTATACCTATTTTAATCACAAATTTTTATAATTGGACGAATTATTTTACCTTCTTGAAATTTTTTAATGGCTGAATTTATGTTCTCAAGTGAAAAATTAGATGAAACAAAATAATCATATAATTCAATATTTTTAGAAAAAATTTTATAATAATTTTCTATATCATTGTCTAAAAATGTGTCTCCTCCCCATGTTCCAATTATGCTTTTGCCCTGGTTAAAAAATGACGGTTCAATTTGAAGTTTTGATCCAAATGGTGCATTCCCGGCAATAATTAATTTTCCACCTTTTGGTTTTAACAGAACTAAAGAATCTTGCATAAGATCTAAATTTCCAGAAGCATCAATTATGAAATCAAAATAATTTTTATAACTAACTTTTAGTTCTAAAAAATTATTAATTACTTTATTTGATCCAAATTTTTGAATTATATCATTTTTTTTTGAATTATTATCTAGCATAATAATTTCTTCAGCCATACTTTCTTTTGCTGCTATGCAGGAATTTAAACCAATACCCCCAGCCCCCATAATAAGTAATTTTTTATTTTCTAGTTTTTTAGTAATATTTGTGATCATTCCATAACCAGTTGGAATTGCACATCCTAGTAAACAACATTTGTCTAAATTTTTTTTAGAAGGCGAGAGTAAAACCTTATTTTCGCTTACTACAGATATTTCTTGAAAAGTTGTAACCGGTCCAGCATTGACTGTCTTTGATCCAAATTTGTATTTTGTGCCTCCAGCATTAATTCCTTGGGTATCTAGCCATGATACAAGTACTAAGTCATTTTGTTTTACCTTTTTAACTTCTTTACCAACCTCTAAAACCTCTGCAATTGCTTCATGCCCCAATAAGTGGGGTAACCAATTATCTTCACCTTTTAAACCATTTATTTCAGATATTTGAGTGCCACAAACCGCGGTATACAAAATTTTTACTATTAATTGATGGTTATTTATTTTTGGAAGCTCTATGTAATCTATTTCTAAATCTTTTTTTAATTCTACTAAAATTGCAGCTAATGTTTTCATTTTTGAATAATTTTTTTTATTTCTTTAAAAATTTTATCACTAGATAAACCAAGTTGAGATCTTGCATAATTTTGAGATCCAGATTTTTTAAAAAAAATATCATCTGTTCCAAATTGTTTAAAATGTTTAACTTCAATCTGATTTTCAAATATCCAACTAGATATTATAGATCCTAACCCTCCAATTTTTGAGTGTTCTTCTATGGAAAAAACATATTTAAAACTATTAAATATTCTTTTTAAACCAATTTTATCAATTGGTTTAATGGTATGTGAATTAACAACCTCAGCATTTATCCCTAGTGTAGTTAATTTTTTTTCTATTTCTATAACTACTGGCAATATGTTTCCTGTTGATAATAAACAAATACGTTTTCCTTTTTTTATTCTTAACATTTTTCCAAATTTGAAATTAATTTTCTTTTTTTTATGAATAGAGGGTTCACCTTTTTTTCCCAATCTTATATAGGTTGGTTTTTTTAATTTAATTGCTTCTCTTACAGCATATCTAACTTCAAGAGCATCTGATGGACAAATAATATTCATATTAGGTATAGAATTTAAAAACGATAAGTCTTCACAAGAATGATGGGTGGGACCTAAGCCTGCATAGGATAATCCTGCGCCAACAGAAACAATAATTACAGGTAAATTATGATATGCTACATCAATTTTAATTTGCTCTAAACATCTGGTGGTACAAAATGGGGCTATTGTGTAGGTTATTGGTTGAAATCCTGCAATTGCTAAACCAGCCGCCACTCCAGTCATATTTTGTTCAGCTACCCCACAATTAATAAATCTATCTTTAGCAACTATTTTGTAATTATCAAAAAGCCTGTTGCCTATATCACCAGACAAAAGAACAATTTTTTTATTATTTTTGGCAATTTTTGTTATTTCAGATACAAATGCATTTCTCATAGTTTTTATTTTACACCAAGTTCAATCTTACTTTTTTTAACTTCTAAATCATTAGGTACTCTGTAATGCCAATTGTTATCATCTTCCATGAAACTTACACCTTTACCTTTAATTGTATCTGCTATTATTGCTATTGGTTTATTTTTTTTAACTATTAAAGATTTATAAATTTCTGATAAGTTATGGCCATTAATGTTAATAGTGTGCCAACCAAAAGACTTCCACTTTTCTTGTAATTTAATTTTGCCCAAAGTCAGACTTGATCTGTCTGTAGCTTGCCATTTATTATGATCTATAACAACTGTAAGGTTATTAAGATTATTTGCACTAGCAAAAAGGGCTGCCTCCCAATTGGAGCCTTCGTTCAATTCACCATCTGACATTACAACAATAATTCTTCCATTTAATTTTTTTATTTTACATCCTAATGCGTAACCTGCTCCAATTGGAAGTCCATGACCCAAAGAACCAGTAGCAACATCTATCCCTGGTAAAATATTTGCTGGTGGATGTTCAGCTAAAAAACCACCATCTTTATTGTATGTTTTTAAATAAGACTTGGGAAAAAAACCTCTTTCAGCATATGTTGAATAAATTGCCATTGCAGCATGCCCTTTAGAAACAATGAATTTATCATGAATAAAAATTTGTTTATTTTTATATTTTTTTATTTTCAAAATTTTCCATAATGAAACTACCAATATATCAACACAAGATAATGATGAGGCCAAATGTGCAGATTTTGATTTATTGCACATTTTAATAATTTCAAATCTTATATTGTTGCAAATTTTTTTTAATTTTCTTAAATCTTTCATAGATTATTTTTTGTGTTTATATTCAGGTTTTATTTTATTAATTACTCTTTTATTTTTTTTCATCCAGTCAATAACTGAATCAATACCTTGATTAAGATTTATAGATGATACCCAACTCAAATGTTTATAAATTTTTGATGAGTCTAAAAAATAACCTAAATCTTTGCCTGGGCGCTCTGGACCCAAATCAACATAATCATCAAATTTTACATTTAATTTTTTCAATATCAATTTGACACAATCTACAATTTTTATTACTTCATAATTTGAGATGTGGTAACTCTCACCAATTTTTCCTCTAAGGCACAATTTAAAAGTTGCGTCACATACTTCATTTATATGAATAAAAACTCTCTTAGATTTACCTCCACCATCTAATATTAATTTCTTGTTATTAAAAACACTGTAAATTGTTCTTGGAATTATTCTGTATAGTTGTTGTCCCGGACCATAAACATTCGCTGCTCTTGTAAAAATAACTGGTATCTGGAATTGTTCTTTATATATTTTGAGTAACATGTCTCCTGTAGCCCTTGATACGGCATATGGTGTAGTTGGATTGAATATAAAGCTCTCCTTTGTCCAATTTTTATGTGATCCATAGACCTCGGGTGTAGTTACGTGTAAATATTTTTCAAGATAATCTAAGTTTTTAAGAAATTGTATCAATTTTAACAAAGATATTATATTCGTATTCATCCAGTCATTAGGAAAATCCCAGCTCTGCCCAACCATTGACTGTGCAGCAAAATTTACGATATGAGTTGGCTTAAACTTTTTTATTAAAATTTTTAATTCCTCAAAATCTTTATTTAAATCAATTTTTCTAAAATTAATTTTTTTATTTTCCCATTTATAAGGTAAAAAGATTTTGTTAATCTCTGAAGACCTACTTGTGGCAATGAACTTACAATTTTTTTTTATTAAATAATTACAAAAATTTGACCCCGAAAAAGAATTTGAACCAATAACTAAAAATTTTTTTTGCATTAATTATAGTTATTTTTTTTCATCCAAATTAAATTGTTAAAAATATCTTTGTTTAAAATTTTATTCTGATTGTACAATTCAGTAAGCTCTAATATAGCAGTCTTAACGTTTTTCTTTGGTTTAAAACCTAATTTAAGTAACTTATCACTATTTACTCTATAACTTCTAGGATCATTTGATGGTTTAATTATTATTTCAACTTCTTTTAAAATTTCTTTGATTGATTTAGCTATATCTATTATTTTTAAATTTTCAAAACCTGCATTATAGATGCCTTGATAATTTGGATTCTCTATAAAAAAAATATATAAATCTATAATATCATCAATATGTATATTTGGTCTTGTTTGTTCGCCTCCTAATACTGTTATTTTTTTTTTTTCGAGAGCTTGTATAGTTAATAAGTTAACTGACACATCAAACCTCATCCTAGGTGAATATCCACAAACTGTTGCAGGTCTTACTATTTGAATAATTATTTTATCTGAATAAGACAAAAGTATTCTTTCTGCACACATTTTTGTTTTATTATATTCAGAGATAGGATTTAGTTCTGTTTCCTCAGTAATTTCTAGTTTGTCATTGACGCCATAAACTGAGCCTGATGAAGCGTATATAATCCTTTTTATATTGTGTTTTATGGCTTTTTCACAAATATTCATTGTTGATAAACATGAAATTTCCCAAGTAAGTTTAGGGTTTAAGTCAGAACAAGGATCATTGGCAACGCTTGCTAAATGGATAATAATTTCTACATCTTTAAAGTGTCTATCATCTAAATCTCTAACGTCAGCTTTTATTATTTCTAAATTAGGATGCTCTATTAGATAATTTCCAAACCATTGAATATCTAGAGCTCTTACATTATGGCCATTTTGTAAAAGCTTAGGAATTAAAACAGAACCTTTATATCCGCAGGCACCCGTAACTAATATTTTCATAATTTAAATTAAATTTTAAAACTGGTTATAATTAATAAATTGAATATCCACCATCTAAAACTAAAATTTGTCCGTTAAAATATTTGCTTCCATTCATTAATAAAAAACTTGCAGATGTAATAATATCTTCCAATTTTCCTATTCTTTTTGATGGAATATTAGAAATTATTGAATTTATATATTTCTTGTTTTCTTTTTTTCCTTTTCTTGGAAACCAACCAGGAACTAGTGAATTCACAATAATATTATATTTAGATTCTCTTTCACATAAATATTTTGTGTAATTAGTTAATCCAGATTTAGAAATTGAATAGACCAAACTTGGTCCCATCTCTATATTTGGATAAATAGTTTTTTTCGGTGAGGCAAAAGCCCATAAAGATGAAAGGTTTATTATTCTAGAGTTTTTATTTTTTCTTAAAAATGGAAGCATTTTTTCAGTAAAATAAACGGATCCCACTAAAGAAGTTTTAAATTCCTTTACTAAATTTTTTTTATTTAACTTATAATTAAACCCTCTACCAGTTGTTGATGCATTATTGATTAATATGTTAGTTTTATTTAAAAAATTTTTTTTTTTTTTATTAATTTACTTATTGTTTCAAAATTTTCTAAATCAATTTTTTCCCAAAATAAATTTTTTTTTTGATTTATATCAAGAGTTTTTGTAAAGGAATTAAACTTTTTTTTATTTCTAGATAGTGATAGAACTTTTATATTGTTTGATAATAGGATCCTGACAAATACACTTCCAATTCTTCCTGTGCCCCCAGTTATTACAACATTATTAATTTCAGAAAAACTATGAGAATATTTAATAGTGTCATGACTAAAATCACTGAAATGATCAGTTTTATAATTTTTCATAAGACTAATAATATATTTTTGCTTTAGAAAAAGCTATTTTTTTATACTTATTTAAAGTTCCTTTTTGTTCTAGAAAATTGTTATTGTAATTTTTTAACATATTTTTAACACTATATAGTATTTGATCAGGATCATTTTCAACTAATTTTAAATTTTTTTTAAGTAAATTATAAAATGAATACTCGCCGAAATCTAAATTCAATGCTTGATCCATATTTAAATATTTATTTGTTTTTACATTAAGTATTTTTTTATAAAGAACAGAGTCGTAATTAAAAAAAGGAGGATTATGCATAGTCCACCAATTTGTACCAACTAAAGGTTTTGAAAAAATTTGAGCTACAACAAAAGGTCCTGAATTATTGCAAATAAAAAATTCAGCTTTACTTATTAATACTAAATCTATTAATTCATCTTTAACTTCAGAATTAGCATAATCAAAAAATCCTTTTATTTTTTCAATTTTTTTCATCCCCTTATTGCCTATTCGAATAACTTGTATACCTTGAGATGTTAAATATTTAATTGAAGATATATAATTTTTAATGTTAGCATTCTTTGAACTATGTGATAAGTCATCTTTTTCTGACCAATAAGAACTTTCCCTAATATGCAAAATTACAAAAGATTTATTTAAATCAAAATCAAATTTTTTTAATTTACTTTCAATTAATTGAATATCTAAATTTAGACTATTGATATTACAGAATTGTTTTTTCTCTTTGACTGCTTGCATTCTTTCAGCAAAAGATACCCACCAATGAGTAAAATTACCTTTTAAATCTTTTGATGCATAAAATGGAAGTTTAAGAAACAACTGATCTTGATCTATAATCTTTTGTATTTTTAAGGGTATCTCATGCTGTATATTTGGCATGATTTCAAACAAAAATTGATTACTTACATGCTTACCATAATTTGAAATGTTAAAATTTTCTTCTTTGGAATATTTATTTTTATAATAAAAATTATCATTAGTGTCATTATATCCTTCAATTAGAATCGGATATAGCATTGCTAAGTTTCCAAAAGCATGAACCCATTCTTCACCAACAGTATATATATTTTTCTCTAAATTATATTTTTCATAAATTTTTTCTTTTTTTTGAGAATAAATTTTCCATTTATCTTGTGCAGATTCATATTGATGAATGGCCCAGTATGATCTTGCTTGTAGATCGTATATATCATACCAGTCAGGTGAAATTTCTAAGATTCTATCTAAAATCTTTATTGAAATATTAAACTCACCAATAATGCAAAGAGCATCAAAAAAATTTAATAATTGAAGGACATCTGTCTCCTTTTGATAGTTATTTTGAATGCTATCAACCATACTTTCTAAAAAATTTAAATTGCTATAATTTTTTATAACTAAATTAATATGATCTTTAATCATTTATACTTTCTCAAAATTTCAAAAAAAACTTTTTTATTTTCTGTTAATAAGAAACTTCCTTCTCTCCAATCTTTAGGTAAATCTGTAATTTTATTTACTTTCTCCCATCCTTTTTTTTGACTATAGAGACTTAATTTTTTTTTTAATGAGTGAACAAAAATCATTTTTCTTGTTTTTAAATTATCTATTTCAAAAAACAAAAATTTATTTTTAATATTTTTTTTATTTAGTAATGAAAAAATTTCATATTCCATTCCTTCAATATCAATTTTAAAAATATCACCCCACTTAAGAATACCTAAAAAATTTTTACATTTAACTTTATATTTCTCTATTTTTCCATAAGGTTGCTTATAATTATTGATAAAACTTGCAGTAGTATTATCCAAGACTTTAGTAAATATTTCACTATCATCCTTTTTACTAACCGCAAAATTAAACAAAGTTGTATTTTTTAATTTGTTTAATTTAATATTTTTTTTTAGAATTGCATAATGAATTCTATCGGGCTCATATGTTCTAACTTTAAAACCCAACTTATTAAAAATAATTGTGTGAAAGCCTATACAGCCACCTAAATCGCATATTTTGTTATAGTGATTATTTAATTTATTTATTAAATTAAAAACAATTAAATTATTTAAAGACAAAATTTGATCTGAAGAATTTAAATTTCCAAAACTATGAAAAGGGAAAAAAAAATTAAATTTTTTAAAAAAATTAAATTTTTCAATTTTATTTTTATCAATTATAACTTGTAATTTATTTAAATTTTCTTGAGATTGCTTAAAAATTTTACTTTGAGGAATATGATTTTTCCTTGAAAGATTTATTTTTTCTAAAATTAAATTTGGATAAATAATAGTTTTTAATTTTTTCATTAAAAATTTTTTATTCTTTTTAATTTTTCAATGTATTTTTTTGCATCATTAAGGTTTTTTTTAGTTCCAATATCTTTAAAATATCCACTTGACTTATAAACTTTAATTTTTCCTTTTAATTTTGGAATTACGTTTAATGAAAAATCATTTTCTTTTTTATTAATATTTTTACTTATGAATTCAATTATCTGTCTATCAAGAAGGTAGATAGCCCCATTCGCTAAGTTGCCATTATATTCTTTTTTTTTTTCGTAAAATTCATTTAATATTTTATTTTTATCAATTTTTAAAATACCGCAATTTTTTGGATCGGTTGTTTTAAATGCTAGCATAGTCATACTACAACTATTAGGCTTGTTTAAGTGACAATTTAAAAAATTTTTAAAATTAAAAAAAGCTAAATTGTCTGCATGTGCTACAAAAATATTATTTTTATTTTTTAAATATTTTATATTTTTTTTAATAGTTCCTGCAGTGCCTAATAATTTTTGTTCATGAGAAATCTTAATGTATTTTTTATATTTATTTTTTGAAATAAATTTTTTTACTTTGTCACTTAACCAATGAGTATTGATAATTATATTCTTAAATTTATTTTTAATTAAAAAATTAATCCAAATATCAAGTAAAATTCTTTTGTTTATTTTAACAAGACACTTTGGTGTTTTTTTAGTTATATTTCCTAATCTCTTTCCATAGCCTGCTGCTAGTAAAATAGCATCCATTAAAGATTTTCCAAAATTTCATTTAATTCTATTGGATTATTCCCCAATTTAGAGATTTGTATAGCCGATCCAACTGAACCAAGAAAAGCACTTTCCCAAATACTAAAACCTGATGATAAACAAATTGAGGAAATGCTCAATAAGCAATCACCTGCACCAGAAACATCTTTTGGAGAATTATTAAATGAAGGTAAAGTATCAGTTTCATAAATTTTTTTGTTTTTATTAAAACTATTAATTATCATGCCATTAGAACCAAGTGTAATTAATATATGTTTTGTTTTACATTTTTTTCTAATTTCATTTGATAAAACTGATAAACTATTATTATTATCTTTTAGTGCAATTCTTATTTCTCTTTCTGTTGGAGTAATCAAATCAGCATATTTGTACTTTGAAATGTCACCAATTTGAGACGAGGATTGGCTGTCTGCTACAATTAAACATTTTTTATTTTTAAAAAAATTAGTTAAACTATCTATTAGTTCTTTTGTTAATAATCCATAATTAAAATCCGAAAAAACTAGAAGATCTATGTCCTTAAATTTTTTTGTGACAAATCTAAAAATTTTTTTTGAAATTTCTTTATCTATCACATGACTTCTAAGTGTGTTTACATTCAATAACACTTTATCATTAACTCTATATCTTTTTTTAAAAATTGTTGGTCTGGTTGGATCTTCAAATAAAAAGTGAGAAATTTTGTTTTTATTCAATATTTTTTTAACAAAATTTTTTTTATTATCATTCCCAACAACACTAAGAAAAGAAACATCTTGGTTCAATTTTTTTGCATGACAACTTACAATTCCTGCTCCACCTAGATAATTTTTTTCATTAAATGGTTGAACTACAATTGAATGATCTCCGTGGGAAAGATTGACAGTATTACAAAACATATAATTATCGATGATACTCTCACCTATGATTAAAACCTTATTTTTTTTTAACCGACTTAATTTTTCCTTAAGCTCTAATAAAGAACTTCCATGACGCTTTAAGTAACCTTCATGTTTTTGGATTTTATTTGATATTCCTTTTGATTGAATATCAATTAAATACTCAGAAGAAAAATTTACTTCTCCTGATGCAAATACTATTTGAGAATTTATTTTTTTAACTACTTTTTCTTCCTCATTTTTTTGATTTCTAAATTCTTTACCCTTGATAACAAAATCTGGTTTTATTTTTTTAATTAAATCTATTGGGGACTTTTCATACTCAGTAATTAAATCTACTTGTTTTATCTCTTGAATAGCTAAAATTCTTAGTTCTTTTTTGATTGAGATTCCACTGTGATTATCTCCTGAAACTGCTAAAATTAAAATATCTGCAATTTCTTTTGCAAATTTAATTATTCTAATATGGCCCGGATGAATAATATTAAATTTACCAGAAATAAAGGCAATTTTTTTATTTTGTTTTTTTAACTTTCTTACAACAGCTAAATCGTTTTTATTCATATTTTAAATTATTTTTTTGAAAGAGTATTTATAGATTCAATCTTACCTTTGAAGTTAAATTTTTTTTTTAATATCTCTCTAATTTCTTTTTCAAAGCTTGCTGCCGATATAAAAATAGCCTCAGGATTAATATCAATTAATTTATTTGGGGAAACAATTTTAATACCAAGTGATGGATCAAACTTATTTTGCTTAAACTTTGCACTATCCACAATAGCAATTATATTTTTTGGTTTTAACATTGATAATATTGTAAACGTTTGATGACTTGCGCCCCATATTACTAATCTTTTTTTTTTTTTAAAGAATTTTCCAATATTGTTAATTTTTTCATTATCACGAAAATTATCTATAACTTTGTTACTCTTAGTTTTTATTTCTGCATAAATTGATGATTTAGCTTTATTAAAATAGAGTTTCAAAATTTCAAAACCAGCAAGCTCAATTGCAATCGACAGTGTTTTGGGTGTAAAATAACTCACATGATCTCTAACAAGATTAAAATTCTCCTTGTTTTTTAAATCAAATTCTAAATTTGGAACTTCAATCAATCCATAACCAGGTTTTGTTAATATTTTTTTAATTGATAAAAGTGCTAGCACTGGATCTGGAAAATGTTCTAAAAAATTGAAACAGAAAAAAGACGAATATGGATTGTTTTTAATTTTTTTATCAAAAATAAATCCTTTATAAATTTTTTTTTTTATTTTTTCGTTATAATAATAATTACCATATTCAAGTCCAAAAGCATTTACTTTACCATCAATTAAAGCTTGAATATGTTGACCAGCACCTGAACCAATTTCTAAAATTTTTTTGTTCAATATTTTATATTTTTTTAAAAAAGTTTTTAATTGGTTTCGCCTAAAACTCATCAATGGCTTTGAGAAACCAACTGCACTCTTAACTATCTTCCAGTAAGGAACTGGCTTATTTGCTAATTGACAAAAATTACAATGTTCACACTCAAAGAAGACAAGTTTTGAAACTTTTTTTTTTTTGATTAGATTTATTTAAAAAGTATTGAGCACCAGAAGGCGCTTTTTTAATTGTGAAATATTTATCTGAAGATAATTTGTTATTTTTTTTACAAAGTCTACAATATGTATGTATATAAGTCATATAATTTAATCTTTCATAAAAATATTATCATTTCAATAAGTTTTAAATCATATAAGAACTTTTAATGAAAAAAAAATTATTTTTGAGAGATGCTGGAATTTTAAATTTAAATCACAAAGAAAAATATTTTACAAAAAATGAGTTTTTTTCTAGGCTAGATAATGCAATTGAGCTGTGTAATAAATATGATTTAAACTTACAATTAAGTATAAGTAAGAAATTTTTTTTGGATTATAAAAAAAAATTTTATCAAAGAAAAAGGTGTCTAAAAAAATTTGATAAAATAACAATTCATTTACATACTTATCTTAATGATTTATTTGGAAAAGATAAAATAACAAAAAAATTTATATCAGAAGTTAAAAAGTTTTTTAAAATATTAAATAATGTAGTTGGAGTGTGTATACATTCTGATGAGGTAGCTGATTTTAAGACTTTAGAAAAATTTAAGACTAAAGACTGTTATATTGCAATTGAAAATACTGATCAAAAATCAAAATATGGTAATAAAGTAGAGGAAGTTTCTAAGATTTTAAATGCTAATAAATTTTTATCACTTGTAGTAGATACATCGCACGTAGCTCAGATAAAAAAAAAATACAAATATCAACCAAATTTTCATCAATATATTTCCAAATTTGATAAAAGATGCGTTGAAATACAAGTTTCAAGTAACAAAAATCTATATGGTAATTTTTTTAAAAATAGATTTAAGACAGATCATACTCTTCTGAGTGCTGGAAAAACAAAAATAATTGATGAGATGAAAAAAGAAGACCTCTCAAATAAAAATATAGTAATAGAAGGAGTGGTACCATATAATAAAATGGGTATTAAACTTTTAGAAAAAGAAATAAAATTGCTTACAAAAATAACTAAATTATAATCAAGATTAATGAATAATTTAATAAAGAGTTACTCATATAACATTATTTTAAATTTATTTAAAATAAAACATTTAAGTTTTGAAATTTACAATAGATGGCTGCTTATAAAAACCATTAAAAAAAATATAAAAAATTTTATACCGAAGCCAATATTTAATTATTTCCAAAAAAAAAAATTAGAAAAATTAATGAAATTCCCAGAAAGTTTTTCAATTGAAACTGTAAATATTTGTAACGCAAAATGCTGGTTCTGTCCTCAACCAGAACATATTAGAAAAAAAGGATATATGAAATTTGATTTATTTAAAAAACTAATAGATGAAATAAGTATTTATAGAAGCTCTGTTAAAAGTATTGCTTTGTTTATGGATGGTGACCCAACTTTACATAAAGAATTAATACCTTTTTTGAAATATGCAAAAGAAAAAAAAATTAAAAATATTTATTTATCTAGTAACATGGAGTATTTTAATGAAAAATTAATTGATCAAATTTTTTCTAATAATTTACAAGGCACATTAAAGTTTGTAATTTGCTCCTTAGATGGTGTTTCGGAAACCGTACATCAATCAAATAGAATAGGAGTTGATACAAAAAAAGCTTACGAAAATACTAAATTATTATTAAGAAAAAGAAAAGAGAACTTTTCATTTTACCCATGGGTATTTCCTAGAATGTTAATTAATGAAACTAACAAACATGAGGAATATGATTTTTATAATCATTGGAAAAATATGGCTGATAAAGTTTTAAGAACAACTATGCATAATTGGGGTGGACAAATAAATGATGAAAAGTTACATCAAAATCAAACCTCATTTTCAAGTGTTTGTTACTTTCCTTTTAGCCAGTGTTTTATACAAATTGATGGATCTGTTAGAATATGTTGTTTGGATGTAAATGGTAAAAACGTTTTTGGAAATTTAGAAAACAACTCGATTAAAGAAATTTGGAATAATCAAAATTTCGAAGAATTAAGAAAAAATTTAGTTGATAGAAATAGAGAAAAGCTGCCTGAAATATGTAAAGATTGCACTTATCCTAAAAAGGGTCAGTGGACACTTCCATTTTTTTGGGAAAAAGAATATTAAAAAATTTATTTACATGATATGAGTAGTTAATATGATCAAAGATAGAAACAAATTATTTTCCGAAAAAGATAAAAAAAGATATCAGTCTCATCAAAAGGGATTTTACCCAGATGAAGATGGTTATGTTCAAAAAAGTAAAGTAACAAAATATAAAAAAAAAATATATTCTGCACCTACAGTTATTAATTTAGAAATGACGGAAGCTTGCAATGTAAAATGTCGACATTGCTATAATCCCTGGAGAGATGAACATGCTGGCAAATTTAATTTAGACAACAAAAAAATTGATTATCTAATAGAGGAATTTGTAAAAAATAAAGTATTTCACGTAATTCTTTCTGGTGGAGAACCTTTAGCAAAATTTAATGAATTATGCTACGCGCTTGAGAAGCTTGTAAAAAATAATATCAGTACAAGTCTAAATAGTAATCTAATGTTAGCAACCCCTGAAAAGATGAAAAAATTAAAAGAGATAGGTCTGGATCATGTTTTGACCTCCTGGTTTTCATACTTTCCAACAGAGACCGACTATATAACAACTTATAAAGGTTCTTATGGTAAGATTGTTCAAGGTATAAAAAATACAGTCGAGGCTGGTATAAGAGTTAGTGCAAATACTATAGTCACTCAACTTAATCATGAAACAATATATAAATCAGGAAAATTTTTACACAGCTTAGGGGTAAGCCAATTTTTTGCCCATAGAGTAATTCCCCCAGCTTACGACAGAAAAGATGAAAAAAAACAACATAGTGCTAAAATTGAAGTTGCAAAACAATCTCTTGATGAGCTTTTAAGATTAAAAAATGAATTTGGTATGAATGTTGGAACTCTAATCAATTATCCATTATGTATGATAGGTGATTTAGAAAAATATCAAGATTTTGTAGGTAGAGGATGTCCAACGCAGCAAGGTCATAGGTTTAATATAAATTCAAATGGTGAAACTCATGGATGTGTGATGGAAGACAAGAATTATGGAAACGTTTATGATGTTGGTCTTAAAAAAGCATATAACAAAACTATGTCATGGAGAAACGAAAGTTATCTTTTTGAAGGTTGTAAGGGCTGTCATTACATAGATGTTTGTCAGTCAGGTTGTAGGATGGATGCTTATGCTGCAAGCGGAAAGATGGATGGTAAAGATCCATTAATGCCAGGGAAAGAACATATAATAAAACCTTTTAAATTTAAAAATCATGATTATGTAAATGAGCTAATTAAAAAAGGTGCTCAAATTCAAGTACCAACTAGAATACGCTTCAGAAAAGAAGAAGGCTTTTGGCTAATGAATATTAGATGGGCAAACACAGTGGAAATTTCAAACGAGGAAGCAGATTTCTTTACAAAATACCAGAAGAATAAGCAAAAGTTTATGTATAAAGATTTTAAAGATATTGGCACAATAGATAGACTGAGTGGTTTAATTTGTAAAGAAGCTTTAATAAGTGAGGATATTAAAATTAATGTAAGAAAAACTGGCGTAAATATAGATCCTTTAAAACTGCCAGATTTATCAAACCCTGAGGTTATAAAAAGTCATCCAGGATTAGAAGTTTAAACTTTCAATAATTTTTTTGTGAAATCACTAGATGTAAATAAAAAAGTAAGAGAACTACTTATTACTAATAAATATTATGTAAAACATAATAGAAAGAGAAAAATTCGTTATGAAGAAAACTATCATCTTATTGTTAAAGACCCTGATGGAAAAAAAAGAAACTTGAGAAAGGAACGAAATTTTAAGCTATCTCAATTAAAATATGTGAGAGATTATATTAAAAAAATAAAACCTGGAAGTATTTTAGATGTAGGATGTGGGCACGGTTGGTTACTTTCATCCTTGAGTAAAAAATGGAAAAAAAATGGAGTAGAAATAAGCGAATATGCAGCGAAGAATGCTTCTAAATTTGGAGAAATATTTGTAGGAGATGTTAAAGATTATAAAAACAAAAAATTCGACATAATAACTGCGCTTCATGTCATAGAGCATCATCCGAAACCAATAGTCTTTTTGAAAGAATTAAGAAAAAGACTATCTAAAAATGGAGTTTTAATCTTGGAAACGCCAAATTTTGATAGTGGAGCTGCAAGAAAATATAAAAATAATTTTAGACTTCTTCATGATAAAACGCATATTAGTCTTTTTTCAGAAGACTCTTTAATTAGACTTGTAAGATTTTTAGGATTTAAAGTTTTTGATATTAATTATCCTTTTTTTGAAACTCCATTTTTTACAAAAAAAAATTTTAACGTATTTTTTAGTTCCAAAAAAGTTTCTCCGCCATTCTATGGTTCTGTTATAACTTTATTTCTCAAAAAATGATTAAAAGAAAAATTATATCAATTATTTTAGCTCGAGGTGGCTCTAAAGGAATTAAAAACAAAAATCTTATCAAGATAAATAACAAACCCCTCATTTATTGGTCAATTAAATCCTGTCTAAAGTCTAAGTTTATCGATCAAGTTTGGGTAAGTTCAGATAGTGATAAAATTTTAAAAATATCAAAAAAATTTGGTGCGAATGTCATAAAAAGACCAAGAGAGTTTGCCAAAGACAATTCTAGTTCTGAAGTTGCCTGGTTGCATGCTATAAATGAATTGAATAAAAATATCTTATTCGATACTGTTGTTGGAATACAGCCTACTTCTCCCATAAGACCATACACTTTATTGGATAAGGCTATTACTAAATACCATTTAAATAATTATGATAGTTTGTTTACATCAGAAAAAATTTTAGACTACAATATATGGGAATTTAAAAATAAATCTTTAGTTGCTAATTACAATTACAAAAAAAGACCAAGAAGACAAGAAATAAAAGAAAAATTTCTTGAGAATGGTTCATTTTATATATTTAATCGAAAGGGTTTTCAAAAAAATAAATGCAGATTATTTGGAAAAATAGGAACATTTGAGATGGATAAAATTTATAGTTTTCAAATTGATGAAATAAAAGATATTAAACTTTTTAATAATTTAAGAGTATTTTTTAAATAAATAGTCTGATAAAAATTAATTTTAAAATGAAATGTATCAAGTGTAAAAAATTTAATTTAAAGTATTAAATGATAAAAATTTAAGAAATTTTATATATGAAAAACAAATGTTTTATAATTGGAGAGATAGGTATAAATCATAATGGAGATATAAAAATAGCAAAAAAGATGATTGATGAGTCTGTAATTGCTGGTGCTGATGCAGTTAAATTTCAAAAAAGAGATATTAATTTAGTTTACACAAAAAAATACTTAAAAGAAAAAAGACAAAGTCCATGGGGCACAACTCAAATGGCTCAAAAAAAAGGACTAGAATTTAGTTTTGAGGAATATAAAGAAATTGATGATTATTGTAAAAAAAAAAAGATTGACTGGTTTGCGTCTTCTTGGGATTTAAACAGCTTAAAATTCCTTGGGAAATTTAATCTCAAATTCAGTAAAATTGCATCAGCAATGATAGTTGATCGAAAATTGCTCGAAAAAACTGCCGAACAACAAAGATATACCTTTATATCTACAGGAATGTCCTCGTTTAAAGAAATTGATAAAGCAGTTGAAATTTTTGATAAAAAAAATTGTAAGTTTGAGTTAATGTATGCAATTTCAGCATATCCATTTGAAGATAGTATGGCAGATCTTATACTGATACCGGAAATGAAAAAAAGATATGGTTGTAAAGTTGGTTATAGTGGTCATGAAAAAGGTGGATTGGCAATTTCTTATGCCGCTGTCGCTTTAGGTGCAACCTCTTTAGAGAGACACATTACCCTTGATAGAAATATGTATGGAAGTGACCAAGCGGCATCGATAACTACAAGAACTTTTAGAGAACTTATAGGTGGAGTAAGAAATATTGAAAAAGCTACTAGAAATAAAAAAATTATAAAAAAAATTCTTGATATAGAAAAAGATGTTGCCAAAAAACTTAGGGAACATATCAAGTAAGAATTAATTATCTAATCAAACCTTAAAAAATTTTTTTCAGTGCATAAATCAAGCCAATTGAGCTATTAGTACTGGTCAGCTGCACGCATTACTGCGCTTCCACATCCAGCCTATCAACGT
>MDTB01172656.1_pt1 | contig 38770 bp, 39 predicted proteins | sample 811161 | NCBI WGS metagenome assembly MDTB01 (sample SAMN05326650, study PRJNA326480) | marine metagenome | isolation source: seawater | place: Mediterranean Sea | collected 2009 | reverse complement strand
ATGACTCAAAGCATTTCTGTCGAACCTGCCATGATTTTGCTGCAGTTAAAATAGATTGCTTCGAGTGCCATTCGTCCGTACCTGATCAAAATATAATGATTGGAATTTCAAATGATTGAAAATGAAGGACGCCGAAACGTATTAAAGTCTGCATCTGTTTTAGGAGCGGGGATGATAATTGCGCCCGGTATAACCCTCCATATGGTCTCAGAGGCAAAAGCTAATACTGACGCTTCATCATCAAAAATTCGCTGGGGGCTAATAGTTAATACAAATCGATGCACCCCAGAATGTACTGCATGTGTGACAGCTTGCCAGATAGAACATGGGATTTCTAACAATAATCGACCAGAGACTGATGCGCAGTGGATACGCAAAGTTGAGATAAAACATAAAAAAAATAATAAACGAATTTCTCTTCCCGTCCTTTGCCAACATTGTGAAGAACCACCCTGCGTTGATGTTTGTCCTACTGGTGCATCTTTTAAACGCTCAGATGGCATTGTCTTAGTCAATAAACATACCTGTATTGGGTGTCGTTATTGTATGATGGCATGCCCTTATAAGGCTCGTTCATTTGTACATGAGAATACTTCCAATCAGAAAAGTTACTCGCCCCGAGGTAAAGGGACCGTAGAAAGTTGCACTTTTTGTGTTCACCGAATTGATAAAGGCAAAACCCCAGCATGCGTAATCGCGTGCCATAAAGATGGGGGCGGGGCTATGACTTTTGGAAACTTAAAAGACCCAACAAGTGAAATTTCAAGACTATTAGAGAAGTTAGGAGGGCATAGGATTCGTGCAGATCTGGGTTTAAACACCGGTATATATTATCAAGGAACATGAGCGAAGCAAATGAGATCCGACAAATTCCTCCATCTTGAAGTAAGTAACATAGCATTTTTTACCACTTTACTTTTTTTGTTTATTCTTATTACAATAGGTATAACGTCTGCTGCTATAATGGAAAACAAAGGCCATTGGGTAACAGGAATGAATAACCAAGTAATTTGGGGCGTTCCTCATGTTTTTGCTGTCTCTTTGATTGTTGCATCTTCTGGGGCGTTAAATATTGCAACAATAGGTTCATTGTTTGGGAACTCGCATTATAAACCTTTCGGTCGACTATCTGGTCTTCTTACCTTAGCATTATTAATTGGCGGTTTATCAATCCTTGTGTTAGATCTCGGAAGACCTGATCGCATAATAATTGCAATGACTCACTACAATTTTAAATCTATTTTCGCTTGGAATATGTTTCTATATTCTGGCTTTCTCGTTGTAGTAAGCGCCTACATTTGGTCAATGATGGATCAAAATATAGCTTCTTTTAAGAAATATCTAGGGTTAATAGCACTCATTTGGAGATTGGCATTAACAACCGGAACAGGACTAATATTTGGATTTCTCATAGCGAGAGAGAGTTATGACTCTGCAATAATGGCCCCTCTTTTTATTTCTATTTCACTCGCTTTTGGCTTGGCTATATTTGTATTATTTATATCATTACTATCACTCACAACAGTTGCTTCTTTTGATGACAGAATATGGTCTCAGACAAAAAAACTATTTTATTTTTTCATTGCAAGTAATATTTATTTTACGCTAGTCCAACACCTAACGGGGCTCTATGCCTCTGAGCACAGAACTACAGAAACATTAGTTCTGCTTAATGGCGGCTCCATTTCGACATGTTTTTGGCTGGGTCAGATTGCAATAGGCGCTATTTTACCTCTAGGACTATTATTATTCTCTTCAGAAAAAAAGCTATTAAAAACATCAATAATTGTATCAATAATGGTCATTTTTGGAGGGTTTTGTCAGGTTTATGTAATTATCATCGGAGGTCAGCTCACCCCTCTCGTGCTCTTTCCCGGAATGACGGTTTCAAGCTCATTCTTTGATGGATCTATTGCTCCCTATGAACCAAGCATCGTCGAGTTTGGACTGGGCATTGGCGGCTGTGCTATTTCTGCAATGATCGTTTATCTCGGCTTACGTCTGCTAAAATTTCTTCCATCAACAGTTAAGCAATAACAAGACCATTCCCATGTCGATAAAAAAATAAATATCATACGAATGAATAGTATTTTTGTTTCAGCAATCCATAAATCGTCCGGCAAGACTGTTGTTTCTATAGGCTTAACAGGGGCAATTCAGAAATGTGGAAAATCCGTTCAGAATTTTAAAAAGGGTCCAGACTACATTGACCCTTTGTGGCTAAGCTACGCTTCTAAAAAAACATGCCGAACACTTGATTTTCATTTAATGACAAATCACGAGATATTATCAGAATATCGTCAATTTGGAGGACCTCATGACTTCTCGATTATTGAGGGCAATAAAGGGTTGCATGATGGCCTTGACCTTAAAGGTTCGGACAGCAATGCGGCACTTGCAAGGTTAATCGGAGCCCCAGTAGTTCTGGTCATTGATGCAAGAGGGATGACACGTGGCATCGCCCCACTGGTGAATGGACATGCAAATTTTGACAAAAATATTGTAATAGCTGGCATAATATTAAACTTTGTTGGTGGTGCGCGACATGAGAGTAAATTAATAAATGCAATTGATTATTATACTGACACATCAGTAGTTGGATCAATCAGCCAATGCAACGAACTAAATATTTCAGAACGTCATCTCGGTTTAATTCCATCTAATGAAATACGAACACCTTCAAAAATTATAAAGAGCGTAAGTTCTATAATTTCAGAAAATGTAAACTTAGATTCTATAATGCAAACTGCAAAAAAATTCTCCTCAAAGCAGTCCGACATACCGAAGTTTTCAGAATCTTCAGGCAATCCACTAGTTCGCATCGCTATCGCTCGTGATAAAGCATTTGGGTTTTATTATCCAAATGATCTGAATATGCTAGAGAGAGAGGGGGCTGAAATTCACTACTTTGACGCATTAAATGATCCCATCTTACCCACCGTTGATGGCTTATTTATTGGAGGGGGCTTTCCCGAAACTAATGCCTCTAAACTTGCCGAAAACAAGTCGTTACGCAACAATATCAAATTAGCACTGGTAAATGGTTTGCCCACATATGCTGAATGCGGAGGACTGATATATCTATCCAAAAATTTGATTTGGAAAAATAAAACGTATGAAATGGTCGGTTTTATTCCTGGTAATACTGTTATTAGAAATAGGCCTGTGGGGAGAGGTTACGTAATGTTATCAGAGACACATGCCCACCCTTGGCCAGACAGAGTCCCAATAGATACCTTAGTGCCAGCACATGAATTTCACCACGCATCACTCGAAAACCTTCCAATTAATACTAAATTCGCGTATAATGTGGTCCGAGGACATGGTATTAATGGGACACACGATGGAATTGTTATGAACAATGTGGTGGCAGGTTTTACTCATCGGTTTAGTTCTAACCGATTTAACTGGGCGAGACGTTTTGTTAATTTTGTGCGACAGCATAAATTACGGTGAAAAAATCAATTAAGATTAGAATCTTAATTCTATAAAATTACAAGATCAATTGTTGTAACTTTGTTTATTAGGTTTGGAGAATTCTAATGAAAATACATATATCAAGAGTGATCTTTTGTGCACTATTTGCTTACTTTAGCTTTCTGATTAATCCAGTTTTTTCCGAACAATCACAACTCCCCTTACCTGAAGTTAATGAGGACGGCGTTTATACACAGCCATGGTTTTTTGATAGCTTTTTGAATCTTAAAGAAGACCTAGCGGAATCACAAACTGACAAAAAACAACTTGCTATACTTTGGGAACAACGCGGCTGCCCGTATTGTAAAGAGACCCACCTCGTTAACCTGCGTATCCCATCCGTAGTAGATTATGTTAAGAAAAACTTTAATGTCATTCAATTAAACCTTTGGGGAGACCGTGAAGTTACAGATTTTGATGGGGAAATTACGACAGAAAAAAGACTTGCTAGAAAATATAGGATACAATTTACACCAACTATTCAATTTTTCTCGCAAAATAGTTCTGCAAGCTTAAACACAAATACAAAAGATTTTGAAGTGTGGCGAGTAACAGGTTATTGGAAACCATTCCATTTTCTGAATACTTTTGTTTATGTAAATGAAAAGGGGTATATTCAGCAACCCAATTTTCAGCGATGGTTACAAGCGCATGCAGAGGAACTTCGTAAGAAAGGAATTGAATTCAAGCTTTGGTAAGTTTGTCGATATTATTTAGCTCCTAGTATACTGAATATTGCGCCATTCACCGTGCCTTCTTCGAGATACTTCATCCCAAATATTCCCCCAGCGATAATAGATAGGAGCGCGAGTACTGAACCAACGGCTAATGTAGAAACCCCTGACACACCTTGACCAATTGTGCAACCAAGCGCAAGAACACCGCCAACACCCATAAAACCTCCACCTACAATATGTCGCACCATGTCAGAAGCATCACTAAAAGATTCCAGTTTAAATTCGCCAGTCAAAATCGATGAGATAAAAGCACCGATAACAATTCCCCCAATAACCGCTACCCCAAAACTTATTGTTGCACCTGTAAAGGTCATTAAATATTGGAGACCATCACCAACTGGCGCAATAAATGAAAATGATTGCAACTGTATCGGATCAAAATCATCCATACCGATAACACCGGTTGTATACCAAGCGATTGGAATAAGTAAACCAATGATGGAACCGGCAATGACGTCAAGCTTTGAGTGTCTAAACTTTTGGCATTTAAAGCAGAAATATAGAATACTTATCGCAATTAACGATGCTATACCTATCCTCACACCGAGCACATCTGCCCCAAAAAAAGAAATCAGATCTGGAATACTTTGGGACTGAATTCCTTTTTGACTTAAATCAATAATTGTAAGGGATTCCAATTCTACTCGCGCAACACCAATAAGGCCTCTTAATGTCATATATGCAAAGATACCTATAAACATAGCAACTATAAGAGACTTTAAATTTCCAGAACCAAACCTTACCAGTGTTTTATTACCACAGCCCCCACCTAACGTCATACCAAAGCCAAACAATAGCCCGCCGATAATTGCACCTGCCCAACCAAAATTTGGAGAAGTGTATATCGAATTAGACAGGTCCACAAAACCCATAATATGTAACATTTGCGTTCCTATCATCGCAATAGCAATCGCTAATAGCCATGCTCTAAAACGATTCCAGTCATCGAAAAAGAAAATATCTGAGATAGCTCCCATGGTACAAAAATGGGTTCTTTGCGCGGTAATTCCAAATCCAACTCCTAAAAGTAGGCCAAGTATACATACTTGATGCAATGTTGATAATTCGTCCATTTTTACCTCACCTAGCTAGGGTTACTTTTAAATTCTTATTACATTATCTTTTATAAACTTTTTGCCCTGTTTGATATAAAATTATGCATTTTTGCTCTTTATTTCAAAAAATACAAAAAAAAACACGTATTCTAATTCAATTATCATTGTTTTTAATTTATGTTTTAATATATTATATATATATAATATAATAGAAATTAGTAATGGTGAGTTAATGATGGCCGATAGTACACTTGATGCAAAAGGACTCAATTGTCCTTTACCAATTTTAAAGGCAAAGAAGTCAATAAAAAGTTTAGAAGCAGGTCAGACACTTGAAATACTTGCAACTGATCCGGGTGCGGTTAGAGACTTTGTCTCATTTTGTAAAGCTACTGGCAATGAATTAATGGAATCCGACGATGACAGTAACGGGGTTTTTCGTTTTGTCATAAAAAAAGCTACTGTTACTTGATATAATTAGAAGAATTGGTGCATCAATACTCATGAAAATTTATAAATCGCTACTGACAACTATTTTTTTATCCATGATATTCACATTTATGGTCAGCAATTATTTGTTGGCCACGTATTCAGAGACGAGTAACCAAAATACATTATTGATTGCAGATTCAAAATCGGAGAAAGAAGAGGAGGAAGAAGAAGAAGACGACGACGATTGCTAAAAATTGTGTTTAAGTGAGAAGATCAATAGATCTTTATTTTTATATTTTAACATCTTTATTATTAGGGAGGATATAGTGAAAAAATTTATTTTAATGTTTGTAGTTACAGCTTTTATTCCTTTTTCAATATTGGCGGGGAATGTTGGCATTACAAAGAATATAATGTCTGTAACAGTTCAAACAAAAAATGGTCCAGTTGAAATTAAACGAGACCAAAACAATAATGCCACGATTAATCCAGCATTTGCTAAGACTTCACGCAAGTGCCCACCATTTTGTGTACAACCGATGATTGCAGCCCCGGGTGTAAAAACTGTAGGTGAATTAGAGGTAGTACAATATCTGCAAAAAGGTGGTTTGGTAATTGATGCGCGAACTGTAGAATGGCATGTCAAAGGAACGATACCAAGTTCTGTCAACATTCCATATACTCAGGTTGCAAAGCGTTTAGATGAGATTGGATGTAAGAAAGGTTCAAAATGGGACTGCTCTAACGCTAAAGAAGTCCTCCTATTTTGCAATGGACTTTGGTGTGGTCAATCTCCAACCGCCATTAAGGCTATGTTGCGCGAAGGGTATCCTGCTTCCAAGATACTTTATTATCGCAATGGCATGCAAGGATGGCAGTCGCTCGGTTTAACGGTAGTTGAAGGAGAACTCGGTTAAAAGTTCAAATTCTTTACCTTTTCGTGTATTCAAAGGCTACCAACAGGTTTGGTAGCCTTTTTTACATAATCATTACACAATTGATGTCCGTTAAAAAAATAGAATATCATAGGAACGTGATCAAACCGCTAATATTAAACAGCAATGGCAAAATCTTCCTAGAACCGGCTTACAAAAAAAATTTTAGATATTACAGAAATGCAATTAGCGTAATTGGCACGAACGCTGATCTCCCATTGACGATACCTTGTTACCAAAAGAAGGTAATTTTTTCCTAGTTAAGCTTAACTCGCGCTCTAATCGCCTTAATCTCACTAAAAACTTAAAACTTCACCTAAATACAGCCGTATTCAACAAATTTTTGATACTTAATCAAATTTTGCTCACTCTAACTTAGGCTAATCAACAAATAACCATTAAGCTTTCTTAAAAAGTCCTCAGTTTTGATTCCTTAATTTAGCCCCTCTAAATCTAATTCAGTTAAATCTAAAGCTAAATCGCTTGCCAGCATATCAACCATTTTATAACCAGCATCCTCATAATCTTCACCAGGTCCCGCCTCAAGGTTCGGTAGCACTTTGTATTCTGCATTAGCTAGTTTCTCAAAATCATCTGGAAAGTAATCTGTAATATCCATTTCGGTTCTCCTATTAAAATTATCTATCATGCATTTATCATGCCAACTCTAAGAAACCTCAAATCTAATTATTTTCAATAACTTATTGTATATATTAACAAATCTGATACTGTAAAAATGTATTTACATTTTTCTACAAACACAGAAAACATGAAAATTGGTTTTTAAACGCCCCTATTCATTTAGGGGATTTTTTTAAAGTAAATATAGAACAAAACATAAACAAAAAATATTAAATAAAATAAAAATAGGAGAATTAAATTGGATAAAGTGTATTCAGCTTCAGTTATGATCGTAAATAATAAAGATTTACATGACGATTACTTAGATAGTAGCGAAACTATACATGATGAATCTGAAATTCAATGTAATGGCATAATAAAAAACAAAAAAGGAGAAAATAAAATGGCCCGACAAATAGCACAAGCGTCGTCAAAGCAGAATGTGACTAATTATTTTAATAACAAGGTAGCATATAAAGGAGTAAATAAAATGGCAAAACAGATCGCGATGGAAACTGAGAGAAAAAATGTATCACAGCCTGTTTTGATTGATACAGAAAATACTGAAGCCGCTCAAATTCAAAGATTAACTGTAGATATGCCCTCAGACCTACATAAGGAATTCAAGGTTTGGTGCGTAATGAACAATATGAAAATGAATGAATTAATAAGGGACTTGATCCGTGAGACGATTAAGGCGTAACGCACTTTAATGTAGCGTAAGATAATCGAGTTAAAAAATGAAGTGTGAGTCTAAAATAGGCTTATATTGCGTCTTGCGTTTAGCAAGAACGGCGCGCACGTGGGGTTCTTTTAACCTTACGCGCATTCGTGCTTGGCTCGATAACAACTTGTGCCAACAATCTAGAAAATTAGAAAAATCTAATTTGAATAAAAGGAAACACACTGACTATTTAAGACCTGTCTATCTTTTATTAATTTTAGTAATTTTCTGCTTATCAATACCTATCTCTGGTGTGAAAGCCGAAAGTCTAAAACGATCTCTCGAAGTTTTAGCAAAATCACATAAAACTATGATAGCATCAGATGCTGATGTTTCTGGAGCAAAGGAAGGGGTGGCAACCGCCAAAGGTGATTGGTATCCAACCTTTGATGTAACGGCAAATATTGCCAATGATCAAAAAAATGTCGCTGGAAATGCTTCACCTGATAACAAAAATCTGGTTGCCAGAAACTTAGAAATGTCAGTAACTCAAAAAGTTTGGGACTTTGGTTCTACAAACTCAGCTATTCGTAGCGCCAAACTCACATTACAACAAGCAATGGCTACACGCGAGTCAACACTACAAAATCTATTGCTCCAAGGAATTACTGCCCATTACAATATTGTTCGTGCTCAGAAACTGTTTGATTTTGCGGAAGCATCCGCAGCGAATATAAGAAAACAGTCAGAGCTAGAAGATGCTAGAGTGCAAAGAGGCTCAGGCCTATCAACCGATGTTCTCCAAGCTAAAACACAGCTTGCCGGGGCAGAAGCTAGGGTCATTCAGGCAAGAGGAAGTTTGAAAACAGCCCTAAATAGGTACAAAGCAATATTTGGTTACTTACCAGCCGATATTTCTGCACTTGATGAGCCTCGCTTACCGCTGACCTCGGTGCCCATCTCACTGGATGATGCCATCAACAAAGTTCTAAGAAATAATCCAGATTTAATTGTATCACGAATCGGAACAGAAATTGCGCAAGAAACCGTGAGAAAAACCAAAGTAGATGAATTTTTACCTACATTTGAGGGCTCTATTGCAAATAATTACAGTGAAGATAATGGCGGCACTTTTGGCTCTAGTTCAGAGCAGATCATTAAGTTGGAGGGCACATTTAGTTTGAACATGGGGCTCACCGCAATCAATACACTAAAGGCCTCAAGATTAAGCCAACTAGCAAATGTAAATCGTTATCGTGACTTAAAGGATACAACTGAAGAAAAAACTCGAAATGCTTGGGACAATCTTCAGACAGCCAGAGATAACGCCGCTCAATTACATAACCAAGCTAATATAGCTGCAGAGTTTCTTGAGCTTGCAAGGCGTGAGCGCAAATTAGGAAATCGCTCCTTAATTGATGTCTTAGGAGGAGAAACAGCCCTAATTAATGCGTCAAGCGACGCAACATCTGCTGACACAACACTTGCCATCGCGATATATACACTATTGAGCATTATGGGCGAAGTTGATCCAAATATTTTTGAAAATTAGAATATCCTTAATCTTACCCTTATCTCATTTTTTACCAAATTGATCCGTAACAAATATAAAGTCTACTTCAACAAGATATTGTCGCTCAGACCTTAAGATTATGAAAATTTGTAATTGCATACCTTCAAAACTTTTGTACTACTGGGCATTGCACAAACTTTCTCAATTTTCATTATAAAATTCTAAATAAGATTGGCCTATTCCCTCAACTGCAGCATTAAACAACTCTTCCCCAATCTCCCGAGTTGCCATTGATGGGTCTGACCCCATTCGGCCATCAGAAAATCGCTGCCTAAAATCCTTTGCGTCATATATCGGCCCCACCGGTGCGACTTGCGGTTTAAGTTTTCTTTGATGAAATTTGTCAGCATCTTTAGGATGCAAAAAATAGGTAAGTGCTAACTCTGATGGAGTTGCATGACTTCCTTCAGATGACCCGAAATAATGCCTCGAAATGTCTATAATTGAACTATGATTCCACCAATTCTCCAAACGACACCGTAAAGAGGGACGGTTTTTTCCTGATATGCTAAGACTACTTTCTGCATAAATTTCTGAAAATGCTGCAGACATTGAAGCAATGTTACCGCCATGCCCATTTAAAAAGAAAAACTTTCTAAAACCATGTTGTGCTAACGAATTAACAATATCACAAGTAACAGAAATTAATGTTGATGGTCTTAATGTTATAGAACCAGGGAAGCTTAAATGATGCTGAGCCATACCAATATTAATTGTAGGTGCAACCATAACATTTAACTTCTCTCCTATTTTAACGCCGATAAACTCTGGACATAACGCGTCTGTGCCAATAAAGCCAGTTGGTCCATGCTGCTCCGTAGACCCAATCGGAATTATTATGCCAGTCGACTCTTTCAGATAAAGCTCTACTTCACACCAAGTATTTAATTGCAACTGCATCGTAACTTCCTCGCTCTTTAAAATATCAGTTAAAAATTATAATTCTTTTTGAGCTTCCTTATCACAAATCGCGCAGGATTAAGTCCATCAACAACTCTTTGATCAGCTGGGATAGGCAATCCAAAAATCTGTGCAGCCAGAATCTCAGATGTAAAACTGCACAAAGATAAACCATGGGAACCAAAAGCATCAAAAATAAATAACCCTTTGGGACCATTCAATTTATTGGCCATCTTATAAGGTGGATATCTCTGACCAAAACGCAACCCTTTATAAGCGTCTTTATACGCACGTTCTGAAAATAAAGGCCCAACAACAGGGAGATGATCAGCCGTAGTAGTCCTTAACGAGGCGCGCCCACCTATTATCTTACCAGAAAATTTTTTATATAATTCTGGAAGTCTTTTGTTTAACTTCGACAAGTTTTGCAGTCCCCCATCCTTTCTCAGTTCCTGCCAATATTTTTTGAATATGTCTTTTTCCAAACTATATGTAGCTCCTATCATATGCCCCCATGCCTCACTTTCTCCTAAAACAGGTGTAATGTATCCACCGTATGAAAGTGGTCGTCTCAACTTTCTCGAATCTATTGTTGGACGCAAAAACGACACCTCCCCACGTTTTGCATTTAAATCCAGCTTACACCATTTGTTTAATCTAAATGCATCAATACTGTTAGCCAGAACAACAATGTCGGCGCGCCCCTCCTCAACTTCAGCTTTAGCTCCAGACCATAGCACCCACTCTTTACAACCTTCTTCCCATTCCAGATTAGTTATCTCTGTATCGAACTTGCATTCAATATGCTCCAAAAGTTTTTGACATATTATTTGCGGACTTACCATTAAAGCTTGCGGAAACAAGAGACCTTTGCCAGTTAAAACCATCCCAGCAGCATCACTCAGACACGCTCCATCAATAATAACTGAGAATCCATCAGGCAACACCTGACGCTCAACCCACCTTAAGTGACGCACTAATGTCTCCTTATCTCGAGTTAATGATATCACGCCTCTAACCTCGGAAAACCCAATATCAAGCGACTCAAAATGTTTAATCGCATGGAGGTACGAATCTATATGAAACCGCGCATATTCTGAGGTTGGATCAGCCAATTTTGGCTGTACTATAGCAACAGGATTCCCCGATGCCTCGGTAGCTGGTTTAGCATTTTTTTCGTACAAGCTTACTATTGCGCCATTCGCGGTCAACGTATCCGCCAAACAACAACCTGCAATGCCAGCTCCAATTATAGCAATTCGCACGGGCTCTGATAACGGCGGCGGTAGGTTAAAAAAAGGTGATTTCAATCGTCTCTCTGAGCAATCTATAAATTTGCCACATAAGCTCTCACGTTTATTACCAAACCCAGGCATTTTTTCCATCTCAAATCCAGCTTCCTCAAGATTATTTCTCACTTTACTAGCGGCCGAGAACGTAGCAAGGCGTGTCCCATAATGCGACAATCTGGCCAAACTATTTGCTACAAAAGCTGTCCACATTTCGGGGTTCTTACTTGGTGAAAATCCATCTAAATACCATGCATCAACATTTGCATGCATTACTTTAAGCATATCTTCCACTGGACCATGCAAGAGAGTAAGAAATACTCTGTTATTATCAAGCCTAATTGATTTAAACCCATGATGAATTGGCGGCAGCTTGTCAACTAGCTCATTACAAAGTGGCTTTAACGAAGAATAAGGTGCAATGGCTCTCCGTATTTCTAATTTACTTAACGGGTAACCCTCCACAGCAACATAATATAAACGCGCACGTGGCCCCGAAGTCGACCTCCACTTCGACCAAGTACAAAAAAAGTTCAACCCTGTTCCAAACCCAATTTCACCTACAATAAAGCGATCTTTTTTTTCCCAAACCCGAGGGGCACCTATACCTGAAATAAAGACATGTTCTGACTCTGCTGCACCATCAGAAGTTGAAAAATAAATGTCATTAAATCTACGCGAACGAGGAACTCCTTGATCACCCCATTCTAAAAGTGGACTCCCTATTGAAAATTCATTCAATACCTTCATTTTAATAAAACTCCAAAAATTTATTTTTTTATATAACTTTTCAGCTATTAATGATAAGCAAATAAGTTTAAGTGTGTGCTCAAAAAAAGATAATTTTATGAAAAAGAAAATCAGACAATATGTTTATATTTTTTTTATTCTGTTCTCTTCCTCGCTTAACTCAATAAGCGCTCAAAATTTTATAACTATAGCCTCAACAACCTCTACAGAGCATTCAGGGCTTTTTAATTACATACTCCCCATATTTACGCAAAAAACTGACATCGGAGTGCGTATTATCGCTGTTGGAACTGGAAAAGCCATAAAATTAGCAGAACGAGGCGATGCTGATATCTTACTTGTACACCATACTCCATCTGAGAATAAATTTGTAAAGAGAGGTTATGGAGTAAAGCGGTTTCCGGTGATGTTTAACGACTTTGTTATAGTGGGCCCATCAGACGACCCTGCTAAGATATTAAAAATGAGAAACGTTTTAGATGTTTTGGAAAGAATTTCTAAAATGGAATTAGTATTCCTCTCGCGCGGAGATGAATCCGGTACCAATAAAATAGAGCTTTCACTTTGGGAAAAGTTGTCAATAAATGTTAAAAAGGACTCTGGTACTTGGTATCGTGAAACTGGTAATGGCATGGGGGCTACACTAAATATTGCATCAAGCATGAATGGTTATACCCTCACAGACCGAGCTACATGGTTGAGTTTTAAAAATAAAGGAAGCCTAAAAATTTTGTTCGAAGGAGATAGACGCCTACATAATCAATATGGAATTATTAAGGTGAGTCCAATCAAATTTCCGCACACCAAGTCTGAGTTGGCACAGGAATTTATTGATTGGCTAATATCGGAGCATGGCCAAAACAGCATCCAAAATTATACCATTAATGGTATGCAAGCTTTTTTCCCAAATGCAAAAAACTAAGATTGAATGAAAAGCATATAAATATGAATGTAATTTTAAAAGTAACCAAAAAAAGGGCTAAATGGTGGCAGAGCCACTTAACCTCGTTACTTCCCGACTTTGCATTTTTTCAACCAGATGAAGTTACTAAAAAATGTTTAATCGAATATGCAATTGTTTGGAGACCCGCACCAGGGTGGTTAAAAACATTCCCGAATCTTAAGTGTATTATTTCTATAGGCTCTGGCATTGATCACATCTTGTCTGATCCAGAATTGCCAAAAAATATTCCAATTATACGAACAACAGGGCCAAGTTTAACAAATCAAATGCGTGAATATGTTGTGCTACATGTATTACGTCTGCACAGAGAACTCCCCATATTTGAGAGTGCTCAGAATAAAATGGAATGGAAATCACATATAGTGCCTCCAGCGAGTGAGAGGTCAGTTGGCATAATGGGATTAGGTAATTTAGGGTCAAACTGTGCACATGCACTCTCTAATATTGGATTTAAAGTATGTGGGTGGGCAAAAACGCAAAAATCATTTCCAAAGATTAAATGTTTTTCCGAGGATGAAAAAATAGAATTCCTTAATAATGCTGATATACTAGTCTGTATGCTACCTCTAACTCCCGAGACTGATGGCATCCTGAACTCTGAACTGTTTTCTCACTTACCCTCAGGAGCGTCTCTTATCAACGTAGCACGAGGACAGCATTTAATTGAAAATGATCTTTTAGATAGCCTGAAATCTGGTCATCTAAGACGAGCAACATTAGATGTTTTCCGTGAAGAACCCCTTCCAGAAAATCACCCCTTCTGGACACATCCAAATATTCTCATAACCCCTCACACAGCGAGCATTGTAGACCCTGTTTCAGGAGGCCAAATAATAGCTGACAATCTTAAAAAATTTGTGAGCGCTCAATATATCAAAGACCTAGTTCTGCCAGGAAATACATATTAATCATGTGCCTATGCCCAAGGAGTTTTTTGTTCACTATATAAAGGTCTTGTGACATTAAAACGAGACTCCGCAGCCGCTCCTGCGACAGGGTTTGCCTTATCACTACATCCATAAGTGATTCCATCTTTAACATGCCTTAGGACACCTGATGGGCAACCAAAAAGCTTCGGAAAGACTTGGTTCTGAAAAAGTCTTACCGGAAATTTTTTGCGCAAATGCGAGACTGTCAAGTCATCAAGGTCTGAATCGACACAAATCATGTCATCCCCATTAGCATCAATTCTTGGCATATTAAATGCCTGCTCAAGGCTAAATTTATAATCAAGAAGAAAAGAGACTATCTGAGTTATACACGGAATAATCTGATTAGCCCCGGAAGCGCCGACAGAAAATTTTGCTTCCCCATTATTAACGCAAATCACAGGACACATATTAGACGAATTTATTCTTTTCCCTCCATCCATGGATGTTGGAAAACCCGCCCTAGGGTCAAAATAAGATACCGCATTATTCATCAGAATTCCAGTTTGCGGGAGAACCACCTTTGAACCAAAACGCCCAAGCAGTGTGCATGTTAGCGCGACCATATTTCCCTCTGAGTCTACCGAGCTGATGTGAGAAGTGCATCCATGCTTTTCAACTTTCCCATAACGTTTTTTGTGGCTGACAAATGCTGTATCCAACGCTGCAGCATAAGTTTCATAAGTATGAGCTCCAAATGGTACATTTAAGTCTAAATGCCTCTCAATATGTTTGAGAGATTCATTAAGCCTCACTCCACCACTGGTACCACCAGGCGTATACAGATTGGAACCCCTATACTCATAACAAAGGGGCTCAACAAATTGGGCTTCATAATTCTCAAAATCTTCTAGAGTGATCTTACTGCCACCTTTTTGCAGGTCCTTAACCATCAATTCCGCAACACTTCCCGTATAAAACTCATCTGGCCCATTGTCTGACAACTTTCTTAATGTTTTAGCTAAACGACCTAAATCAATGCACTGTTCAGGTTGTGGTGGAAAACCACCCGGAAGGTAAATTGCCGATGTATCTGCGAAATTTGACAAGTCGCGAGCTTCAAGTGCAATTTGCAAATTAGTAAACCAATTAATTGGCAAACCTCGCTCAGCAAGCAGTATTGCCGAATTTAGGACCCTATCAAAATTCAAATTGCCAAACTCTTTTTGGGCTTTTGATAATCCCGCTACAGCTCCAGGAACAGTAATTGAGTGAAAACCAAGCGTGTTTGCACTATTTCTTACTCCATGATAACCCATAATTGAATTTGGAATACTGGGATCAAGTGGGTAGTTTTCTCTGTCAATTGCTTTAGGTAGCACTCCTTGGAAATCTATTGCAAATGCTCTATTGTCCTTAGCTAACCAAATTACAATATAACCACTTCCACCTAACCCACTCATCCAAGGTTCTAATGCATTTAAGGAAAAGGCCGAAGCGACAGCTGCATCAACAGCATTGCCTCCTAAAGCTAATACATCACTTCCAACAGCAGCAGCCAACCAATTTTGACATGCCACTATACCTCCCTCTGACGAAATAGCATTTTTTTTCAACTGCCACTGTTCAACACTTCTGTTCATTTATAAAATATCTATTTTTTTATTATGCACGATAGCTATTTTTGATGAAATTATTAATCCCACTTATATACTTTTGTTTTATAAATATGCCATCCATCTGATTAACATAATCAATAATATAAGGGCGTAGAATTTTCAAATCCAGAATATCTAAAAAAAATCTTTATCGGTTCATATGCTGACCAAAACGTGGGATGATCTCATTTGCTAGCACCCTCATGGAGGATTTCCACAATTCAGGATTTGCAGATATATCGTGAGCCGTAATGTTCAAATGGCCAAAGTGCCCCACGATATCAAAAAATTCAACAAGTTGGTCAAGAACCGATCTCTCCGTGCCTATAGTAACTTGTGTCCTAGAAATTTTATGTGCTTCCTCACGTTCAACATTGTGATCAAAATCCTTGTCAATTTCCCCCTGAGCCATTTTCAGATGTATATTCAAATAATAATAGTAGTCCGAAAACACACTATGAGGATCATTAATAATATCACTCGCTTGCCCTTCAGACTCAGTAACTAATATCGATCTGCCAACTCGCCATATATCTGAGGAAGGAGACCGCCCATTTTTTTCTGCTTCTTCGCGATATGTTAACCAATGAGTTGCTACAACTTCTGCAGGGATGAAATTACCTGAAATGGGGATCCAGCCTCTACCACCTGCTAATCGGGCTAAGCCAGAGTTTTTTCCTCTGAGCGATACCGCAATTGGCGGATGTGGATCTTGAAAAGGTTTTATTACCTCTCCCAACCCAATCTCTGGAATAATATATTTATTAATTTCAAACGGCCAAAATTCCCCATCATTAGATATCTCAGTATTATTCCCCCACAAATTAAGAATTGCATCAATTGACTCTAACATTGAACGCCCTCGCGCTGCATGATCCAAGTTATCAAAAACTTCCCAGTCACTTGCTAAACCGCCAGAGCCTATTCCAAACAAAACCCGTCCGCGAGAAATCTGGTCTAAAAGCGCAACATGCCCAGCAACAACCACTGGATGCTGCTGAGGCAAACACAGCACACCAGTACCAAACTTAATATTTGGCGCCGCATCAACCAATGAAGCATTAAAAATTAGAGGCGAGGTAACAGGCTCTCCCGTCGAGGTAAAATGCTCGCCCATCCATGCCTCCTCAAATCCAAGCTCGTCCGCAAGCATCACTAACTCTCTATCCTCCAACAAGACCTCAGAAAGGTCGCGCTTGGGAGAATGAATCGGCATTGAAAAAAGTCCAATTTTTAGCATTTTTAACTTTAACTATCTAAATCAAATAAATTAGTGCATAACTATTAAAGCATCAAATAGCAAAATAATACCCTAATTTAGAAGCACGTGGCAATTCTATTTTTATTCTCCCTAATACAAATTAAAGAGCTACAAGACAAACTATGCTCCAGCTCTCTTACGTCAAAATCTAATGCTTTATACCGATATATAGCATATACTGTCGATTCATAGCCAAAATTAGAAAATTATTGGATCAAATCTAAAACAACGTCTATAAATTGCAATTCAAATGTTTAATAGGAAATCATTATGGCACATTGTACTACTGAGGATGGTATAAAGTTATTTTTTGAGGAGACTGGTCAGGGCACCCCAATCATCTTTGTTCACGAGTTTGCCGGTGATTACAGAAGTTGGGAGCCTCAAGTTAGATATTTCTCAAGGAATTATAGATGCTTGAGTTTTAATGCTCGAGGATATCCGCCCTCTGAGGTACCTAAAAGTGATGGGAAATACAATCAAGACTATGCTCGGAAGGACATTAAGAGCATTCTTGATCATCTCGAAATTGAAATGGCACATATAATCGGCCTATCAATGGGGGGATTTGCAGCTCTTCACTTTGGAATTCATTATCCAGAACGAGTTATCGCACAAGTAATTGCTGGCTGTGGGTATGGTGCAAGTAAAGAGACAAAAACCCAATTCAAAATAGAAGCAACACAAACAGCGGATGAAATTGAATCGCAGAGCATGGCTATTTTTGGCAAAAAATATGCCTTAGGGCCAACCCGCGTACAATTCCAGAATAAAGATCCAAAAGGGTGGAAGGAGTTTGAAACGCAGCTTTGCGATCACTCCACAATAGGTTCAGCTAATACAATGCGTGGGGTACAAAAAGAACGTCCATCATTATTTGATATGGATAAAGAACTTAAAAAAATTACTATTCCAACATTGATATTAAATGGTGACGAAGATGTTCCATGCCTCGATGTTGGCTTGTATTTAAAAAAAATCATTCCCTCTGCTGCACTCTCACTTCTCCCTAAAACTGGGCACACTTGCAACTTGGAAGAACCGAACCTTTTTAACCAACTTTGCAAAATGTTTTTTCATGAAGTTGAATGCGGTCGTTGGGAGCTACGTGACCCACGCTCACTAGGGAAAGGCATCATTTCTGCAGAGTATTGACCAATTACACGGTTATTATACTTCATAGACTTGCCGGCATATTGACGTGTCTACAAAAATTTGCAAAACATCAGTTGACTGAATCAACATTTAGTGCACTTGACCCGCATTTTTAGGTACAAGCACTTGGGAGTCACCAATTGACAGATCCAGTTTCCATCCTGCCTTTACACATGATTTTATCATCATATGGCATAATGCATGTAGTAATTTTTTATTAAGAGTAAATTCTATTCCCGACCCATTTGCCAATTTCAAATTTATTCCTGTTAAGTCATTCTTTAACGCTCTGATTCGAGCCCCAATTATTAATACGGCGCCATCTTCAGGGCTCTCCGACTCAACAGGTTTCTTCTTATCTATATCGTCAGAGTCTCTTAGCTTTTCTGAGTCTAGGTCATTGCTATTTGTATTCATGGTAGGCGTAATATTCTTATTTTTAATTGAATGTTTTTTTGTAAAATCACTTTGTTTAACTGACTCTTGATGTTCCATTGCCATTATCGCCTCTTTAACCTTCGGCTGGAGTGTTTTGGCCGGTTGGGTGCTACCTGAGAGAACTTTTATAAGAGGAGCCCAAAAGCTCCGCACAAATCTTCTAGTCAACCACAACCTATACTCCGTGTGTTCTTGCGTCCCGATTCGAAGTAAGATTCGGTCTTCCTTCTGAGAATATGCCATTGTCAATTGATGCAACTTGCTGGACATTAAAATTTACTCAAAAATCTAATAGGTTTATAAAGTTGAGTTGATATTGAAGATTTATACAATGACGTAAATTGGATATTTATCAATTTGTTTTTAATCCATTCGAAAAAAAGTAAACCCAAACGTTAAAATCGACACAAGGTTTGTGAAAAAACACTGAGAACTGTGTATTGAGGCAATCCAAACTGAAAATTACTTCACTATTTATTACGTCGAACTGAATCGCAATAATATGCATTTATCAACACCTATACGTATTATTTTTTAATGATTAATCGCACCAATAAAACATATCTCCCTTTCGCTCTACCTAATAACGAATCTGTAAAAAGTAGCTCAGTAAATTAATCAAATTTTACGAAAGTTTGACCCGCTCTCTTAACAGCAAGATAGTGCCCAGGCCCTGTGTGTAACCCAGCAGGTATTCGTATTCACGATTGAGTCTGCATACTCCCTGATAAGCTACGCAATATTGATCGCATTTCGCCCTAATAACGCTCGTACTGTGCCTCACGAGAGAAAATGACTTTATGACGCAATCATCTCGCAAAGATTGCACTCTTAGAACTATCTAACGTTATTAATAAAAGCTAAATCACCCTTATTAGTGAAACTTCGCTAGCACAGCCATAACCGACTCCGTACAATAATAGATTATAGCATTATACTTTCAATTATGATTTTATTGAGACGTGGTGCCCAGGGGCGGATTTGAACCACCGACACGAGGATTTTCAGTCCACTGCTCTACCAACTGAGCTACCTGGGCTTTAATTGACACACTTTTTGTATTCTATCTCAATATTACATTTGTTATGGTTTAGCTTATAGATAATCTCTCAACTTCTGTCTAGCATGTCATATATTTTCAATAAATAAATCACTCATTATTCAATAATAAGGTAACTTTTATAGATAAAATAAGTTTTTATTCCTCATCGTATTCACCAAATTTAGACAGAGGTATTCTATACTTTTCATCTAGCCAATTACCTAAATCATAATCTGCACAGTGACTTGAACAAAACGGTCTATATTTTGGAATTACTTTATTCCCACACATCGGGCACTTTTCATATTTTGAAAAAACAACTTCTCCATTAACGTTACTCATTTCATTTTTTTGCTTTTTTAGGTATTATTTGGAAGCTCTGGATTCTATTATAGGGCTCGGGTTTTAACCCAATGACCAACCCTAATTTCTTTTCCAGTGATTTGAATGTTTTTTTTAAGCTACTATTTATCACATCTATAACACTTGGAGCAGCATGAATAGATAACTTCAGTCCTGGACTTGCCGAAATAGCAGCCGGAACAGCACGCAAAATTTCTAATGCTATAGTCTCAGATGATTTAACAAAACTATTCCCATTATCAACTAATATTTCTGACAAAGAAGGACCACGTCGTCGACGTGTCATTTCCAAAAGACCTAACTTTGTAAAACCCACCACGTGTGGACGAATCACATCTTTCGCCATAGATGCCTGAATTGCCTGCAATACCTTTTCTTGATTTTCACGTTTTCGCATAGACACAAAGTCTATAACCAACAAGCCCGACAGGTTGCGAAGCTGAATCTGCGTCGCAATCACCTCGGATGCCTCCTGATTTGTGGTAAGCGCAACCTGTTCACGGCCTCCACCTGAGGTGCTCCCAGAATTCACATCGATAGCTGTTAGAGCTGGCGTCTCACTTATTATTATATTCCCGCCTGAAGGTAGTGAAACTTCCGGCGCAAGTGCCTCCTCAATCATGTCTTCTACCCCAAAGCTCTCAAACAAGGGTGCTTTTTTGTTATGAAGCTTTATAAGGTCAACGAGATCAGTCATATGCTCATTGGCAAATTCACAAAGTTTTTTATTGAGGGACTTGTCATCTACATGGATAACTTCTAAGTCTACTCCTCCATAATCTCTAAGGATAGCAAATGGCAGCTCTAATTCTTTTAAAACGCAACTGGGCTTTGAAGCTTTTTCTCGCTTTGCCATCAATTCTTTGGCTTGAACCAACATTGCTTTAACTTCAATCTCTAGGTCTTCAGCTTCAGCCTCTTGCGCCGCAAGACGCACAACAAAAGCTCCAGGTGCATCATTTGGCACTAAGTCTTCCACTACCTTGAGCAACCTCTCTCGCTCTGAAGGCTCTTTAATTCGACGCGAGAGCGTAATTCCTGTTTGGCCCAAAACAAGAACCAGATCTCGCCCAGTCAAAGTAACACGTGTTGTTAACTTTGCGCCTTTTTCTAACTCAGGATCACGTAAAACCTGAACCAAAATGAGGTCCCCTTCACTTAGATAGTCAGAAATTCTATCTCGATGATTCCTGTCTCGTTTCTGCCGTTCAATTGGACGAATGTCTGCAAGTGACAGAAATCCGGAACGCTCAAGACCACAATCTATAAACGCTGCTTGAAGCCCACTTAAAACTGTTGTCACTCGACCCATATACACGTTGCCAACCAGTGTCTCTCTCCCCTCGCGCGCGATCCTTAAGCCTAGCAAACACCCTTTTTCTATAAGGGCCACTCGCGTCTCACCGGGAGCAACATTTATCAATATTTTTTCAGCTGCCATGTGTCTACTTTCCTCCTAAATATCCGCTACCCTTTAGAAGCGACATAGCTTCATACAAGCATAACCCAACAACGTTTGAAAAAGAACCATTTATACGCTTAATAAAGCTTTGCGCAAAGCCCTGTATTGCATATGCTCCAGCTTTCCCTTGCCACTCCCCAGAATCAACATAATCTGAAATCTCGTCATTAGTTAAGCGCTTAAATTGAACGACCGTCACAGATAAACGCGAAATTAATCTTCCACTTGGAAGCATCAATCCAATTCCACCAAACACTTTGTGCCTTCTACCACTCAACAAATTTAAACTAGCTCTCACCTGATGCTCCGAGTCTCCCTTTGGGAGCTCGCGCCGCCCACATGAAACAATAGTATCTGCTCCAAGGATAAACTCACCAGAGAATTTTTTTCCCACTACAAACGCTTTTTGTTTCGCTAAACGAACAGCTTGTCTTTGTGGCAACTCGTTTTTCATTGAATGCTCTAGTATGTCTGCTGGTTCTACATGATCCGGTATAATACCAATTTGCGCAAGTAATTCTAATCGGCGCGGTGAAGCCGATGCAAGAATTAGACGCCCCGTCATTTTTGGCTCCTCAAGATAGTTATTTAAAACGAAACGTGATACGGCCCTTGGTTAAGTCATATGGTGTCATTTCCACATTAACTCGATCTCCAGCTAACACGCGAATTCGATGTTTACGCATCTTTCCCGCCGTATGTGCTAGAATCTCGTGATCATTATCAAGAACAACCCGAAACATAGCATTAGGCAATAATTCTGTAACTGTTCCACTAAATTCTAGAAGGTCTTCTTTCGCCATATTATTCTTTCTTTAATTAAGTGCTGCACATAAAAACTTCAGGAACACCTCTGGGTCAAGGATTTTCTTAATAAGTATCAGAATACTTTGAGAAAAGCCACACCCACTTCAAGTATCTGACATGCTGATTACTGGAAAACGGCTTTTTATCAATGCTATTAATTCATCCCTAACTAGCCTATACGCATTTAAGTGTGTCTCCCGCCTTTCTCCAGAAATCAAAGTAGGGTCAATAACTTTCCAAAACTCTAACTCAATCGCCATGACCCTTGTTAATTCAATAGCCCTATGATGTGCGTCTGGTGAGAGTGATATTACTACATCATACGAGGTATCCTCAAGGTCATCAAATCTTTTTCCTTTATGATGTGATAAGTCGATCCCGATTTCTTCCATTACTGCAACAGCAAATTCATCAATGTTAGAGCTATACACGCCAACAGAGTCAACATAAATGGCATGACCATGGAAAAATTTTAAGATTCCTTCAGCAATAGGAGACCGAATTGAATTCATGGTGCATGCAAATAAAACCGACGATGGCAAATCTATCACTTTACACTACCCTCGAATATTTAAAACACAAATAAGGGTGAATAATCTTCTTGCAGTAGGATCATCAATCTCAACCCAGTCCGATAGCCGTTCTTTGAGCAAATCGGCACCTTCATCATGTACACCTCGCCTTCCCATATCTATGACTTCAATTTGTGAGGGAGTTTTTATTTTAATAGCTTCAAAATAGCTCTCGCAAATAAGAAAATAGTCTTTAATAATGCGGTTGAGAGCATTCGATCGAAGGAAAAATTCTGTGATTTTTTCATCTGCTTCAGTTCGGACTTCAAATTTAAGCCTTGTTTCAATAACAGACAAATGCAAATGGTACTTGTCGGCACCAAAATTCCGCAGATTAAATATATTCTCATCTAACAAATCAAATGTAGCGACTTTTAATTCATGCTCAACCTGAGGGCTGCGGCAAATATTGGAGCTTTCTTCAAAAACTATCTTTCCAATAAACCCATTTTCAACCACATTTTATCTCCCCTCGAGTCTGCAAACTAATTTTTTAGTCTCATGGCTATTGATAAGGCATGTGCCTCTAGACCTTCTGCTTCTGCTAATTCGATAACGCTTGGACCCAGAGTGTCCAGACTTTTTTTGTTACATTGTATCATTGATGTCCTTTTCATAAAGTCTAGGACTCCTAAACCTGACGAGAAGCGCGCTGACCGCGAAGTCGGCAAAACATGATTAGGACCAGCCATATAATCACCGAATGCCTCAGGCGTGTTAGTACCAAGAAAAATTGATCCCGCATTTCTAACATTACTCGCAAAATCATTTGGGTCTTCGAGTGCAATTTCTATATGCTCAGGAGCTAACTCATTAATCAGAGGCAAGGCCTCGGAAAAGTCATTGACGATAATTATAGCACCAAAGTTTTCCCAACTGGCACTTGCAATTTCCTTGCGCTTCAATGCCGTCAAACGCGTATTTATACATTCAACAACTCGATCCACAAAGCTTTCATCATCTGCAACTAAAATTGCTTGTGCGCACGGATCATGTTCAGCCTGAGACAAGAGGTCTATCGCTATCCAGTCAGGGTTATTATTTTTATCGCTGACTACAAGTATTTCTGAGGGGCCTGCGATGTTATCGATCCCAACGTCGCCAAAAACTTGACGTTTAGCAGAAGCTACATAGCTATTTCCTGGTCCTACGATCTTGCAGACTGGTTCTATGGTCTTTGTTCCATAAGCCAACGCGGCAACTGCCTGCGCTCCACCAATGCAATAAATTTCATCAATGCTACAAATCTTCGCTGCTGCCAATATGAGTGGCGAAACAACACCCTCTGGCGAAGGCACGCATAGTGCTAACCTGGGAACCCCAGCCACCAATGCTGGGACCGCATTCATCAACAAGGATGATGGGTATGACGCGCGTCCACCCGGAACATACAAACCTACAGAGTCTATCGCGTTCCACCTATATTTAAGTGATACCCCTGCACTATCCGTATATTTTATGTTCTCTGGGAGTTGTTTCTCATGAAATGATTTGATTCGTTCATAAGCGAGTTCGAGTGCATCTAACGTTGATTTTCTGCAATTTGCATACCCTGCATCAATCTGTAGTTTATTCAATGACATATTTTCATTGCTTAAATTATAATGATCAAAGCTTTTTGTATAGTCTGTTAAGGCATCATCACCGCGAACACGAACCTCAGAAATAATCTCAGAAACAAGTGTGTCAACGTCATTATTAGTGTCACGTTTTAAATCTAAAAAAGACTGAAATGTCTCATCAAAGTTTGCGTCATTAAACTTCATTATTAGTGGCATCGACAACCTCTCTAAAACTTTGAATCCAATCTTCTATTAATTTTGGCCTTGTTTTCCAGGCCACTCGGTTTATCGCCAATCGCGAAGTTACGTTGCAAATTGTCTCAACCTCAACAAGATTGTTTGCTTTTAGCGTAGCTCCCGTCGAGACAAGATCTACAATTCTACGACACAAACCTAATTGCGGCGCTAATTCCATAGCACCACTTAACTTTATGCACTCAGCATGGATTCCACGAGATGAAAAGTGTTTGCTCGCCAGCTCTGGATATTTTGTGGCCACTCGAATAGAGCTCCATGTCGCTGGATCATCAATTTCCATTAGAGCTTTTGGTTCTGCTACTACAATGCGACAATGTCCAATTCTGAGATCAAGTGGCGCGTAAATCTCGGGATAATCAAACTCTAGCAACACATCATTACCGACAACTCCCATATGAGCAGCTCCAAATGCAACGAAGGTTGCAACATCAAAAGACCTTACACGAATTATATCTAAATGCGGTATATTTGTGCTAAACCGCAACTGTCTATTTTTATCATCCTTAAAGGAAGGTTCCGGTTTAATCCCAGCTCTAAGAACCAAAGGAATGACTTCTTTTAAAATGCGTCCTTTCGGCAGAGCCAAAATTATTTTTTCAGAACTATACAACCGTCACCGTCCTTACCTATGTTCACTATTCTGTAATCAGGATTTTTTCAATCGTGAAATCTATGCCTTTTTTATTAAAAAATCGCTTTTGAATCAATACTTCCTCATAGAAATTTAAGAAATCATCTTAACACAGAATTTTTTCTTGATTGGTCCTTACCCAATAAGTGCATACAAACTTATTTTGACAATGGTTTTTTTTTCATTCTATATAATCTTATTAGGTGTAAAGCTATTAAAATAGACCTACAGCACAAATAATTTTTTATAATAGGTTCAGGGCAGATAAAGTAAATGACCATTCAAAAAAGGCCGTTCGGAAAAACTGGCCACCTAAGCTCTTCGGTAATTTTCGGCGCTGCAGCACTTTGGGACGTAAGCCAAAAAGTAGCCGATACTGTTCTTGAAACCCTATTTGAATACGGGATTAATCATATTGATACTGCACCTAGATATGGTTGCTCCGAATTAAGAGTGGGGTCATGGATGCGCCAATACCGGGGTGCCTTTTTCCTAGCGACTAAAACAGCAGAGAGGACTTATAAAGGCGCAAAAGAAAGCCTGCATAAATCATTGGAGCGACTAAACACTGATCATATAGATTTAATGCAGCTCCATAGTCTCACCCACCCGGATGAATGGGACCAAGTCTTCAAATCTGGAGGGGCATTAGAGGCTCTTGTGGAGGCCAAAAAAAATGGACTTGTTAGTCATATTGGCGTTACGGGCCACGGATGGACCGCAGCGGCTATGCATTTCAGAAGTCTGCAAAAGTATAATTTTGACTCAATCTTGTTGCCATGGAATTGGTTTGCCGCAAACCACAGAAGCTATCCTGATGAATTTGCCGCTACTATTAAACTCTGTAAACAAAATGACATTGCAATACAAACCATCAAAAGCGTGGCTCGAGGACCTTGGGCGGCTGGGATGACACAAAAATATAACACATGGTATCAGCCACTTGAGGACGAGGACAGTATCAGAAAAGCTGTACTTTTTGTACTATCAACGCCAGGTCTTTTTTTAAACTCAGCGGGCGATATTGAGATACTTAGGTTAACATTAAGGGCAGCTGAAAACCTTGATTATAAACCCACTGTATCTGAAATGAGAGAAATGAACGAAAGAACCGGATTATCCTCAATATTTGGTTTGTAACTATAAAAACAATCCAATGCTTCGCTTTTCTTCCGACAGAATATTAATCGTAATAAATCAAAGTTCATTTTTTCATCAAGTCAAATATCCAATCTAATAATATCTGCACCACAATTTCCAAGTTTTTCCTCTAATCTCTCATATCCCCTGTCTAAATGATAAACCCTGCTAATAGTAGTCACCCCGCGTGCTGCTAAACCTGCCAGTACTAATGAAACACTCGCTCGCAAATCTGTAGCCATTACACTTGCACCAGATAATTTTTCCACCCCCCTAATTATAGATGATGCGCCGTGCACATTAATATCAGCACCCATTCGGCAAAGTTCTGGAACATGCATAAAACGATTCTCAAAAATCGTTTCAGTCATCATTGAAGCTCCATTTGCAACTGCCATCAGCGCCATTAATTGGGCTTGCATGTCAGTAGGAAACCCCGGATAAGGCTCTGTCATTACATCAATTCCAGTGAGCCGAATATTCTCACCATTAATTTGGATACCACTTTCCACCTCTGAAACCTCTACACCCGCATCTACTAATACTTTAATAATAGCACCGATCAATTCTCTTTTTGCACCCCTGAGGATTAAGTTTCCCCCTGTAATTGCAGCAGCCACTGCATAAGTTCCCGTCTCGATACGATCTGGCAAAACATGGTGCTCCGCACCATGGAGTTCGTTCACTCCGTGTACAGTAATTGTATCTGTTCCAGCACCCTTTATGTTAGCGCCCATAGATATTAGGCAATTTGCCAAATCAACTATCTCCGGCTCTCTTGCAGCGTTACAAATTGTTGATTTGCCTTTTGCTAAGGTGGCTGCCATCAAAATATTTTCTGTCCCTCCAACTGAAACCATCGGGAAAATGATTTCACCCCCTCGAAGTCCATTCCTAGCTTCCGCGTTAACATAACCGCCCTCCAATTTCACGTCTGCACCCAACTGTTGCAAAGCCTTTAGGTGCAGATCTATTGGACGTGTGCCAATTGCACACCCTCCCGGCATTGAAACCTGTGCATGCCCTGTTCTAGCTAATAACGGACCTAATACTAATACTGAGGCCCTCATTTTTCTAACTAGATCATATGGAGCTATCGTTTGAGAAATCTTTGTAGCTTTAATATCAAAAACCCTTCCCATGTGGCCACCATTAATGGCCGAACCATTCATGGAGATCTCCACGCCCAACTCAGCTAATAAGTTAGCCATGGTCGCGATATCAACTAAATGAGGTAAATTGCTTAAACTTAGAGTTTGATGAGTTAAAAGGCTTGCCGCCATAAGAGGCAAAGCCGCGTTCTTTGCTCCACCAATACTAATTTGACCAGATAACGGTCTGCCACCACGAATTTGAATTTTGTCCATATACGGTGAACCCTAAAAAATTGTTTCCCATAAATCTGATCAGCTTTATTTAATCAACACAAAAGCTATTTTATGATAAATTTTAATAATCGCACTAGCCATTATTTTTAACCTTTTTTCGCGCTTCAGCCTGTATTTTCCGTCGTCTAAGGTTTTCACGAAGTTGTTTCTCAAGCCGTTTATTTTTAGGATCATTTTCTTGAGTATCTTGAGATACCAATTTTCCAAAAGTGTCGAGAGTTGAATTCCTCTTGTTTCTCCTTGTTAACTTTACCATCTAATATCCTTTGCCCTTATTTAACAGACCTTTCTTTAGATATTCTCAAAATAAAAAAATAGACTCTATTTTATAACTGCACACTTGCCTAGATTTATTGCCTATGGCATCTTGCTCACGAGATTACCTGTCTCAGCCGCCGTAGCTCAGGGGCAGAGCGCGCCATTGGTAATGGCGAGGTCGATGGTTCAATTCCATCCGGCGGCACCATTAAACTTTTAAAATTTTTATTTTCCTCCTGTGTTTTTTTAGATCCAACCAAAGCTCCAATAATTTAATCATGACAAAATATAGAGTTTTGGCAATAACACTTGCTTTAACAAAACTATTATATGCCGGCACCTACCTCCTCTTAAGTTACAAATAACCTACTTATCATTTTTAACTCCTCACACAAGCCGTTCTTTTAGCAAAGAAACTGGGAATTCTTAACTATTTATAATATAATTAACCGCGTTTTATTTTTAGAAATTCTCTAAAAAAATTTATTCTCCTTAGGTTCAAGTTCACTAAAGGTATAGAATAATATGTAAGTCACCTATAACGTTTATTTTTTCTTGGCCCCTTAAGACCAGCATTTATCATTCGCTCATGACATTTTTCTATGACGCTAGCCCGATCACGATCATTTGAAAAAGACCAGCCTTGGATTTCAGCTGCTGTTCGCCAACATCCGATACAATAACGTGTTTTTTCGTCAATCTTGCATACACTTATGCAAGGTGATTCTAAATTTTTATCAACTAACATTTCGCTCCTAAACCATTAACTCTAAAACTTCGTCTACCAAATTTAATGCTCTGCGCGCGCAAAGATGATTCCTAGAATAATTATTCCACCTCCAAACCACTGGATTCCCCCTAATCCTTCCGATAGAAATAGCCAAGCTAAAATCGATGCCGTCAAAACTTCTAAAATTAAGGTGACGGAACTAAATGGCGCTGGAAGGTACGCTAATGCGTAAGCAATCAAACCTTGTCCGCCGATATGGCTCAAAACAGCCAAACCTAACAAAATAATCCAACCATTGAAATCATTCGCAATAATATTCCCCTCTAGATATAAAGCGAACGGCAATAAGATAAGCGCAGTGATCGATGTGGATAAGAACATTACACTTGCGGTTGATATGCGCCCCCTTACAAAACCAATCGCGACAATGTATGCGGCAAAAAATATGCCCGTTATTACTCCATATATATTACCTAATAAAGACCCCAAGTCAAAAACCATGCTGTCACCAATTAAAAGAAGAACTCCAACAACCGCTAAAGAAAGGCCCACTAAAAACTTTGGTTTCGGTATTTCTTTGAAAAGGATGTACATCCAAAAAACAACATATATTGGCGCTAATGTTGCAAGAATGGTTGCATTTGCGACCGATGTATTTGTGATAGCTAGGTGCCAGAAGAATAGATCCCCCGCAAAAAACACACCGGCAAGCATGATAATCATAAAATCCCTTCGTTTCGGCCAAAAACCAGTAATACCAAATCTGTTTCGCTCCCAAGTCACCCAAATCCACAAGAATGGAATTGCTAGGAATACTCTCTGAAAAGCACTTCCGATAGGCCCTAGCTCGCTCAGTCTAACAAATAAAGTAGACGCGCCAGCGAAACATGCACCAGAAATTAATGCTAAAAAAGCAATTAACGACGGATTATTCATAAACAACGCACTTTAAACTTTGGAGTCAATTTTTACGAGGAAGATTGTATCTTTTTTATGGATTGTTTTAACCCCTCAACTAATTGAAGTCCAACATCCCCGCCATCACCCGCAATCTTACCGCGCAACACAGCACGCATCGAGTCAATATGATGCTGAACTATTTCAACTGCAGTGTCATCCTCTGCACACCCCTCATTTGTACATTCATATAGCATTTTACTAATGTCTGTGATTAATGGATATCCAAACGTTCCACCTTGACCTCGCAATTCCAGAGACAAGTTATGAATTTCGGCAAATGTTTCAGATCGACTACCTTTTGCATTCAACGCTTTCTTACAAAAACCACTCAATGTTTCCAAATATTCTTGAGCCCACTCTAAAAAGTCCAAGCCAGAACGTTCTAACTGCTCTTCAGCTTGTTCTAGCAAGTCTAAAGGTAATTCACCTCGTGTATTTGTACCAACCGCCCCACCTGCTACTTTGGCTTGTAAGGTGTTAGGAAGTTTCCAATACCAAACATTTGAGTTTTTGTCTGGCTTAAAAACTTTTCCAGCTGAATAAACCACGGTAATATTCTCTTCTAATTGAACCCTCCGATCTTTCTCTTTGAAATTTGTCGCTACTTTTCTGCGACGATCCGGCCCATAATATGTGGTACCTGTAACGAACTGTCTCGGTCTATCCACCAATTGGAGAAGATGTTTGTATATAGATTGGACGGAGAATGGCTTTGCTAAAAACTCAGTAACTCCTAAGTCACGGGCTGAATTAACATATTCCTCATCCGCTGCACCAGAGATCATCATGAACGGAATCATTCTATTAGGACAATCTTTTGAGGCTCGAACCCACCGGAGAAGCAAGAGCCCATTTATTGGTGTCATCACGAGATCAGAAATTATTAAATCAACTCCGCAGCCCCCAGAGAGACTACTTTTAGAATTTTTTAAAAATGAGATAGCCTCTTCTCCATTGGCAACACTAGTTATATCACCAAATTTAAAACTCTTAAGAATATTTTTAAATATCTTCGCTATATATTCATTGTCTTCTACTAAAAGAACCGAACAGCGCTGAAAATCATAGGTCGTCACTATCTAATTTCCTAAACCAGCAGAGTTTTAAAAAATAACAATCCACAACGTGCAGATAATTAAGACAAAATTTTACAGATTTCTAAGAATTTTACAAACTTATTTGATAGTAAGAACTGACCTAAGAGTGATATTCATTTTATAAGGTAGGACCGAGAACCTCCGCTTTATCCTTACGGAAAAATACGACATAGTTACATATCGGTTCTTGTTAACCAAGGGTTGCATAACTAATATAAAAAAATATATACAATTTTACCTTAACAGGAATAAAATGTCACAAACTGAAAACATATCAAAAGAACGCCTTCGCTCCTTTGTGGAACGAATCGAACAATTAGAGGATGAAAAAAAAGCCTTATTAGATGATATTAGAGAAGTTTACTCCGAGGCAAAATCAAACGGCTTTGATATAAAAGTTATGCGACAAATTGTCCGCTTAAGAAAAATGAGCGAAGATGACAGAGATGAAATGGAAGAAGTTTTAACGATCTATAAACACGCTCTTGAAATGTAAAGCTAGCAATACTTAACCCGTCATCAAAAACATACCCAACGCACTATGAAAAAGCTGTTTAGTACATTGATCGATATCAAACATAGAAGTATCTAACCTCAACTCAGGAGATACCGGCTTTTCATAGGGGGCAGAAACACCAGTAAAATTTGGGATCTGTCCATTTCTCGCTTTTTTATACAAACCTTTCAAGTCTTGTGCCTCGCAAAATGCAATTCCTGGGTCCAAAAAAACCTCTAAAAAACTGCTACCAATAACACTGCGAGCATTCATCCTATCAACGTTATATGGCGATATAAAAGCAGTTATAACGATGACTCCAGAATTAACTAGATGCTCAGAAATTGCAATCACTCTCCGGATATTCTCCTCGCGGTCTTCCCGAGAAAAACCTAGGTCTCGACATATTCCATGGCGCAAATTATCCCCATCTAGAACAAAGACGTGTAACCCCTTCATAAATAAAGCGCGTTCAAGGCTCATTGCCAAAGTCGACTTTCCAGAACCTGATAGTCCGGTGAACCAGATCACACCACCCTTATGCCCATTTTTCTGTGCACGCCTTTCAATTAATCTATCCACTATTCTTTTATCATTCATAACAAAACTGTTTTTCCTCAATAAATAAGACAAAGTCTGCTTAAAATCTGAAAATTCTTTTATTCCACTTAATTACGAAAAAACCTATCCTTTTCAACATAAAAAGTGTATTCTTCGCGATATTTTGGTGCGTGGAGTTCCCTATTGAATAAATCTCAATTAGATACACTATTATCTAATCATTTGCTTCTTATAAAATTTTAGAACTTTTTTACAAATCTCTAATTATTCACAATCTTTTAATTCTACTAAATGATATACATATAAGATAAAATTATGGCTCACACCTCGCAACACACTATTGAACTCTGGCCGACTAAAATACTTAAACGGAACTTGGAAAATTATGAAAAGCCTAATGATCTTCTATTGAAGCTAATACGTAAAACCGAAAAGCAAAACAAAAACTTAACAACTGATTACAAGAAAAACAATTTGTTAGAAATAGATAATCCTGGCACAAACTGGCTACGACAGTCTGTCAATCAAGCTATAATTAATTATTTGGACGATACCAACATCGATTATTCGGTGAAATGGACAATACACTCATGGGCCAACATTAATCGATTAGGCGACTACCATGATCCACATAATCACCCACACTCATACCTTTCCGGCACTTATTACCTGAAGATTCCAAAAACCAAGGACATTGGTACCCGGTCGGACTTGCGGCCTAACCATATTACTTTATATGATCCTCGTCCTGGAATTAATATGAGCTCCATTAGCAAAGATCCAAATGTTGACCCCGAATTTACTATACTTCCTGAACCAGGGCTATTACTGATTTGGCCAGCATTTATAAATCATTTTGTTCATCCCAATTGCAGTCAAAAAACCCGGATCTCAATCAGTTTTAATGTTATACTGAAATGGGCAGAGCATTATATACCATCACATTAGTTTACCTTAAATTAAATAAGAATTACTATAGGTTATTATCAAAAATACAGTTTTTAATTAAAATGACAAAAATTAAGGAAAATGACGGGAGATGAAATGCGCAAGTACTTGCATATAAATCTTGATAGTAAAAAGATTGACATTGAACATATTAGTGGAGAAAAATTAGCACGCGCTGGAAGGTATCATATCGCTAAAACCCTTCTTGATAAAAAAATTGCTAATATTGACGCTCTCGACAAAAACAATCCTTTGATTTTTTCAGCGGGACCGTTTGCTGGAACTAACTTTTCTAATGCTAATCGAATTTCGCTTGGTGCAAAAAGCCCCCTTACAGGCGGCATAAAAGAGTCAAATGCGGGTGGCAATTTTGCCTTTGCCTTAGGACAACTTGAGATAGCCGGCCTATCACTAAACGGCGCCTCTGATAATTGGGTCGTTATTCACCTAAAGCAAAATGGAGAAATAGACTTTGAGTCCGCGCAAGAATATTTAGGGAAAGGCTTATTTGAAACGGCGCAAATGCTCTATGAAAAATATGGGAAAAAAATAAGCCTTGGGATATGTAGCCCCGTTGGTGAATACGGAGGTTTGATTGCTGGAATTTCGTTTACCGATCCGGAGGGACGACCGGTAAGGATTGCTGCAAGAGGTGGCCTAGGCGCGGTAATGGGTATGAAAAAAGTAAAAGCGGTCATAGTCGATCAAGCAAAAATGCCCCCATTCCATGATAGAAAAAGTTTAATGGGTAAAATTCGTAAATACACTGAGTTATTAAACCAAGACCCCGCAATTCAAAATCTTAGTCGGAATGGGACTGCATTAGTAGCCGACCTAACGAATCACATAGGGGGTCTTCCAGTTAAAAACTTTCAATCTGGACAATTAGTCGAAGAGGGAACCGAACCTTTTAAAATGGGTGGTGACTATATTAGAGAGCAAAACTTGAGCCGTGGCGGTGAAACAACCCACGCATGCATGCCAGGGTGCATGATAAGATGTTCAAACGTTTATGTGGATGCGAAAGGCGACGAAGTTGTGTCGCCATTAGAATATGAAACGATTGGCCTGCTAGGAACAAATTGCGGGTTAAGAGACCCAGACGACCTCGCAAGACTTAACAGAACGTGCAACGACCTTGGCATTGATACAATAGAAACTGGAGCAATGCTGGCTGTGCTGATGGACTCCGGGCATGCCGAATATGGAGATATTGAATACATGGCGACGGCCTTAAATGATATCAAAGCTGGAAATGAACGAGGAAAACTTTTAGCTCAAGGAACTGCGAGAGTTGGTACTTTTTTTAATGCAAAACGAGTTCCTGTAATAAAAAAACAGGCCATAAGTGCTTATGACCCGCGCGTTGTTGAAGTGACTGGAATCTCAATGATGGTAACAGCACAGGGAGCAGATCACACAACTGGAAATTTACCTACTATGGATTGCAAGAACAAAAGTACAGAGGAACTTTTGAACGCCAGCATGGATACACAAGTTAATTGTGCAGCAGGAGACTCAATAGGCCTCTGCGTCTTTGGGCGCTCAGTAACTAACATTAATCATCCAATGATTATTAATGCACTTAATGATGCACTTGGTACTGAGTTACCTGAGAATTATCTACGAACTCTTGGACGGGAAACTCTATTGTTAGAAGACGAATTCAATCGTCTGGCAGGATTTGGTGTGAAAGACGATGAATTGCCGCAATTTTTTTACGACGAGCACCTTCCACCAAGCAACAATAAGGCTAGGCATCACTCGCAAGAAGTCCGGCTTTTTAAAAATAATTGGCTAGAGCAAAAGAACTTTTAAACATCATAGCTTCTAAAAAGCCTGATATAAATCTGTTAAACGAACAAAAAAAATGAATCTAGATCATTTATATTTATCTCTATTTAACTGACAAAATCGTAATAACGGACTTGATAAAAAATTCTATAAACTATGTATGTTTTGAAAATTGAGATGAACATGTAGCATTTTTTTAATCAAAGAGCTATCGGAGAGGTTCGGATTTGACATCACAATTATGGAAATTAAAGGCAACAAAGGCCGTCCAATTATTAAAGCAAAGAGAAATAAAGCCCTCTGAATTGGTAATTGCCGCAATTGAACGAATTGAAGAAGTAGATGATAAAACAAATGCACTTCCGATCAGGTGCTTTGAAAGAGCTTTAAAACAAGCAAAGTCTATTGAAAATGCTAATATAAAACAAAACAACCAGTTTCTGTGTGGACTACCGATAGCTGTGAAAGATTACAATGATGTTGGGGGCGTACTCACTACTTTTGGGTCACCTATTTTTACTAAGAACCTGCCTGAGAAATCGGATGAGACAATCGCTAGGCTGGAAAGTCACGGAGCAATCCCTATTGCGAAATCTAACGTTCCTGAATGGGCTGGAGGTAATACTTTTAACTCGGTTCATGGTATTACTAGAAATCCATGGAACTTAAATCTTAGTGCGGGTGGATCATCGGGGGGCTCCGCCGCAGCTTTGGCAAGTGGCCAAGTATGGCTGGCAACTGGAAATGATTTAGGGGGTAGCTTAAGAACACCCGCAGGCTTTAACGGTGTGGTAGGGTTAAGACCCAGTCCTGGAATAATTCCAAGAGGGAGTCGACTTCAAGCTTTTGACTCACTGTGGGTGGAAGGGCCAATGGGTCGCTCTGTGGACGACGTCGCGCTCATGCTAGATGCAGGACGAGGACAATCAATTTCTGACCCAATATCATTTAATGGAGCAATTGATTCATATTTAAATGAAATTACAAATGCTGAACTGCCAAAACGAGTAGCATTCAGTTCAGACCTAAATATTGTGCCCGTAGCACAAGAAATTAGAGATATTACAACCAATTCAATGAATAAATTGGTTGCTGTTGGAATTGATGTATCAACAGAAATACCTGACTTCACGGGATCATTAGGTGCATTCCACACATTGCGTTCGATTTTATTAGGAACAATGATGGAGTCGATTCTGACAAATCATCGCACACTGATTTCTGAAGATATCATAAAAAATATTGAACACGGCTTTAAGGTAACTCCTCAACAAATCATGAATGCTGAACGCATAAGATGGAAATTGTCAAAAAATGTTACGAAATTTTTTGACAATCATGACTTTCTTGTTTGTCCATCTGCATCAATCGAACCTTTTCCAGTTGAACAAAGATATGTCAAACATATTGATGGTGAGTTGTGTGAAACCTACATTGATTGGTTCGCTATAACATTTGCACTTACATTAACAGCCTGCCCAGTTATTAGTATCCCATGCGGCTTTACCCAGAAAGGGTTGCCTGTTGGAATTCAAATTTTAGGACCCCCGCGTGGCGAAAAAAAACTCCTGCAAGTAGCACACTTACTAGAGAGATTATTCTCAATCTCCAGCACACTCCCAATTAACCCTCGAGAAGAAGAATAATCTAATGGGTGCAACCTAAATGCATAAATTTAGCTTTTTGAACCCTCCACTATTTACTTTGCTGCCAAGTTTTACCGGGCACAGCTGACAGCAACGCTCTAGTATAAGAATGTTGAGGGGATCTGAAAAGCTTTCTAGTATCGCCACGCTCGACGACTTCTCCATTTTTCATCACAGCGACCTCATCACATACTTGGGCTGCGACTCGCAAGTCATGGGTGATGAAAATCATCGACAAATCCATTTGATCTCGTATCTCATCCAACAAACTCAATATTTGAGCTTGAATTGAAACATCAAGTGCGGAAACAGGTTCGTCTGCAACCAAAATATCTGGTTTAAGAGCGAGCGAGCGCGCTATACCGATTCGCTGTCTTTGTCCCCCAGAAAACTCGTGCGGATACCGGTCAAAAGCACGCTCATCCAACCCCACAATCGCTATGAGCTCTTTAGCTCTCAAATATGCTTTAGATTTTGTCACACCTTGAATAATAGGTCCTTGAGCAATTATATCACCAACCTTAATACGAGGGTTTAATGAGGCAAAAGGATCCTGAAATACCATTTGTATCTTTGAACGCAAAGGTCTCATTTCGCGCCGGCCCAGATCACAAACATTTACCCCATCGAGTATTACCTGCCCAGAATCACTCTCAAGAAGCCTAATTATGCAACGTGCAAGAGTAGACTTCCCTGATCCACTCTCACCAACTATTCCTAAAGTTTCGCCACGTCTCAACTTCAATGTTACTTCTTTTACCGCGTATACTTTTCGGTTCGATTTTCCAAAACCAAAGAAACTTTTTCCTCCCCCAAAAGTTTTATTAAGTCCGCAGACCTCTAGTATTGTATTACCTGATTGTGGACGAGCAGGGCGAGGTTGCAGCTTAGGTATTGCAGAAATTAAAGCCTTAGTATAAGGATCTTTTGGCTTATTTAACACAGCGTCTACCGAACCCATTTCAACTATGCTACCTTCTTGCATCACAGCCACTCGATCTGCGATATCGGCAACAACACCAAAATCGTGAGTAATGAACAAAACGCCAGTATTATAAATTTTCTGCATTTCTCTAATAAGCATAAGTATTTGCGCTTGAGTCGTAACATCAAGTGCTGTGGTCGGTTCATCGGCAATCAGAATTTTTGGGCCGAGGGCTAATGCCATCGCAATCATCGCACGCTGACGCTGCCCCCCTGAAAGTTCATGAGGATATGCATTCATAATTAGCTTTGGTGAAGGTAAATTCACATCCTCCAATAGTTTAATAGCTTTTGAAGCCCTATCTTTCTTGCCCAAATCCGTATGGAATAAAAATATTTCATCAATCTGGGCTCCAATTGACAGAACAGGATTAAGCGCAGTCATAGGCTCTTGAAAAATCATTGATATTTCACTACCGCGAATCTGTCGTAATCTATCATAGCTTACTTTAGTGAGGTCTTCTTCACCAAAATTGATTTCGCCCGAATTTACTCGTACATGTGGCTCTGGCAACAGCCCCATTAAAGCACGGGCAGTTAGCGATTTACCTGAGCCACTCTCCCCAACCACACAAACTGTCTCTCCGGCATTTAACGAGAGGCTGATATCGCGAACCGCATACCGGCGCTCTGAGCCCTCTGGAAGAACAATGGATAAACTATTGATGTCCAAAATTCGATTTGTCATTGGCCTTCTTTCAGCCGCGGATTTAATGCGTCATTAAGCCCTTCACCAACCAAATTAATGGCGAGAACTGTAACCAAAATAGCAATACCGGGGAAAGTACAAACCCACCAAGCTGAACGCAACATTGTGCGACCTGCACCAATTAAAAAACCCCAACTCATTATATTAGGATCTCCTAAGCCTAAGAATGCTAGGCCACTCTCGATCAGAATCGCAGTAGCAATCATCAAGGATCCAACCACAATAATTGGACTCAGGCAGTTTGGTAAAATTTCCCTCAACATAATCCGAAAATCACTCATGCCGAGGGTGTGGCATGCCTGAACAAATTCGCGATTTTTGAGGGCAAGAAATTCTCCTCGCACTAATCGTGCAACTCCTGGCCATGAGACTACAGCAATCGCTATTACAATGCTGCTTATTGATGGCTTCATAATGGCCACCAGCAAAATAGCAAAAATAAACGACGGGATAGTCTGGAAAATTTCTGTCACACGCATTAAAAAATCATCCAGACGTCCACCAAAATAGCCCGCAAATGCGCCAAAAAAAATACCGATAAAAACAGAAACTATTGTCGCAACAAATCCAATCAATAAAGAAGT
>MDTB01191948.1_pt1 | contig 38774 bp, 41 predicted proteins | sample 811161 | NCBI WGS metagenome assembly MDTB01 (sample SAMN05326650, study PRJNA326480) | marine metagenome | isolation source: seawater | place: Mediterranean Sea | collected 2009 | reverse complement strand
CCGCTATTGATGGAGGTCAGTAGTCCACCCCACGTTTGAGATCGACGCCCTGCTCGGCGTAATGCTTGTGGCACACCATTTCGGAGTGAATGCTGGCGAGGTCGAAGTAGGCAGGTGGCGTTTTGCACCGGCCCGTGATGATCACTTCCGTCTCCAGGGGTTTGCGCAGGAGTGTCTGAACGATCGGTTCTACCGGTAATAGCTCGAGATCCACTGTCGGGTTGAGCTCATCGAGAATCACTGTTTTGTAGAGACCACTCGAAATGGCAGCCCGTGCGATTTCCCAGGCTCGCTCCGCTTCCACGTAATCGATCGGTTCTTGCTGGCCGCGCCAGACGATGGCATCCCGCCCGGAGCGCAGGTGATCCACCAGATGTGGGTAACTTTCCCGCAGGGCGGCGATGGCCGCGTCCTCGGTGTATCCCGTTCCCCCCTTGAGCCACTGCAGGATCAACACCCTGTGACTTTTGTCCTGACTGATGCCTCGCCCGATGGCCTGCAGCGCTTTGCCCAGGGCACTGGTTGATTTGCCTTTTCCCTCGCCGGTGTAGATCTCGATCCCACTGCTCATGGTCAAAGGGATCACGTGGTCGTTGTCCAGACCCGGACGACGATGGGCCCGCATTTCCGAATGGAGGTCTGCCTCCTGGATCAGAGGGGCTGGTGCGGCACGACCGGTGACGATGATCTCCATTCCTTCCGGACGGTTCGCCAGGGTTCTGACCACGTCATCGATGTCCAGCAGTCCGAGATCCAGCACTGGATTCAGTTCATCGAGCACGACGACGGAGTAAAGGGCGCTGGCGATTGCCCCCTTGGCGATCACCCAACCCCTCTCGGCCTCTTCCCGGTCAAAACGGGTGGATTCCTCAGCGGTGAAATGGTCAGCCCGCCCTGTGCGGAGCTGATCGATCAGATGAGGAAATCCCTGCTGTAGGGCTTCTATCGCGGCATCTTCGTCGTAAGAGCGGCCAGGTCCTTTGAGGAAACGCAGCAGCAGAACCCGGGTCCGACGCTGTTCACAGATGCCGAGTCCAATGGTACGAAGCACAACACCAAGGGCGGCCTGGCTTTTGCCCTTCCCTTCTCCGTCGTAGACGTGCAGCTGTCCCTGGCTGCGTTCTCGGCTGTCCGCCGCGGTAACAATGCCGATGCTCCGGGGCATGGACGCAGCTCTTACGGTTGGAGCCTAACGAGATCGTTCAGGTTGTCCCGCTGATGTTCCGGCTGCAGGAAACGTTGCCAGCTCGGGAGGCCGAACAGCTTGAGCGGCTGAGGCATTGGTTCAGGCAGTGGCAGCCTGATCGTCCATTGATCTGTGTGGCCTATTCCGGTGGTGTCGACAGCACCTTGGTGGCTGCAATCGCCCATGAGCAGCAGGGCGAATGTGCCCTTGCCGTGACTGGAGTGTCTCCCGCCCTGGCCCCCCACCTGTTGCAGGAGGCGAGAACTCAGGCAGGTTGGATCGGAATCCGGCACCAGGAGTGCAGGACCCGCGAACTTGATGATCCTGCGTACAGCAGCAACCCTCAGGACCGCTGTTACGCCTGCAAGCAGGAACTGCATGAGCACCTGAGTCAGGTGATTGCCGCTGCCGAGGGTGGCTTGGTGATCGATGGTGTCAATCTCGACGATCTCGGGGATCACCGGCCTGGAATCCAGGCCGCACGGGAGGCTGGCGTTCGTTCTCCCCTGGCGGAATTAGGAATCGACAAGGCCGCGATTCGCCAACTCTCACAAGCGCTGGGTTTCCCTTGGTGGGATAAACCTGCGCAGCCATGCCTGGCATCGCGGTTTCCCTACGGAGAATCGATTACGGCAGATCGTCTGCGCCGGGTTGGAGCTGCTGAGGCATGGCTGATCCAGCGAGGCTTCAATCGCATCAGGGTGCGTAGTCAGGGATTGGCGGCGCGCATCGAGATTCCGCGCGATCAGATCAGCACCCTGATTGCACTGGCCGAAAAAGAGCCTTTGGTGTCTGAGTTGATGGCTCTGGGATTCACGTCGGTGAGTGTTGACCTTGAAGGTCTGGTCAGCGGCAAACTCAATCGCCGCTGATCAGTTCAGAGTCATCTCAGAGCGGCATCCTCTCGATCACAACGGATCAGATCGAGATGGACATCGGGCTGGGCGTCCGAATTTCCGTTGTCAATGCAGCTGGCGTTTCCCGCAGAAAACTTCTGAGGGCATGCCGGCTTGCCCGTAGTTCTTCGCTCATCACACGGCAGGCTTCCTCCGGCATGGTGTGATCCCCACAGGTGAACACGTCAACGGCGGCGTAGCCGTTCTCCGGCCAGGTGTGAATCGAGATGTGGGATTCGGCCAAGAGAGCAAGGCCTGTCACACCCTGGGGCTCAAACCGGTGGGTGATGAGATTGAGGAGAGTGGCGCCAGCACGTTTTGCAGCGGTCGTGATGGCGGTTCTCAGAAAAGCTTCGTCGTTGAGTCTGGTCTGGTCGCAGTCGTAGAGCTCGAGGATGCAGTGTTTGCCAACCATGTCAGTGGCACCGGATGTGGCAGCTGGCTCGCTTCCGTTGGGTTGGTTGTCACCCCATCCCGGGTTGGGATGCAAGTCAGACAGGCTCTGCTTCATCAGGCGTCAGCGCAAAATGGCATCAAAGACTATCTGACGTTCAGAGCATTGTTGAGGTCTGATTCATTGAGGATCTGAGCTTCCTGACGCCAGCCCCCGTCGAAGGCCTCGAGATGGGTGGCACTGACCAAACACTGGTGTGACGTCCCAACAGCTTCCAGCAGAAGCTGCTGTCGCGTGGGATCGAGTTCGGCCAGAACATCGTCCAGCAGAAGCAGTGGTGGTTCCCCGCAGAGCTGAGTCACAAGCTCAAGTTCTGCCAGCTTGAGCGCCAGCACCAGAGTGCGCTGTTGGCCGGCCGACCCGAATCGACGCGCCGGAGATCCACTCAGCATCAGCTCGATTTCGTCGCGGTGAGGTCCCACCCTGCAGCTGCCCAGCCGTTCCTCTTCGGGTCGCTGTTGTTTGAGCTGTTCTTCGATGGCCAATCGCCATGGCTCTTCAGCCTCGTCCGCCTCGAGGGTGCTGCCGGGCCGATACCTCAGTTCCAGTTTTTCGGTGCCTTGGCTGAGATGCTCCTGCCATTGCCGTGCCAATGGCTCCAGTCGATGCAGGGCACGTTGTCGCCGCCTGTGGATGCGCGTGCTCACAAGAGCCATCTGTAGGTCAAAAGCATCCAGTAGGCCGGCCCGCTCCTGGTTGCTCACGGTGGCGATGCGTTTCCACAGCTGACTGCGTTGACGCAGCAAGCGACTGAAGCGGCTGATCAGGTCGGCATAGATCGGCTCCAGCTGCAGCACCACGCGATCCAGCCACTGCCGCCTCAGGGCGGGCTCCCCCCGCACCAGGTCGAGATCGAGCGCACTGAAACCGATGCAGCGCAGGGGGCCGATCAGATCCATCTGACGGTTCAGCAGCTTTCCGTTACGGCGGGCCTGGCGTCCCCCACTGCGCCGCAGTTCCAACTCCAGGCGATCTCCTTCCCTGAGCTCCGCTCGCAGCGTGGCCTGGGAGGCGGACCATTGGATCAGATCCCTGTCCTGGCTGCAGCGATGGGATCGCAGCGTGCCCAGCAGTTCCACGGCCTCTAGGAGGTTTGATTTCCCAATCCCGTTCGAGCCGATCACCAACAGCCTGGGGTGGGTCAGTTTCAGCTGCAGGTTTGTCTGGTTGCGGAACCCCCGCAGCGTCAGCTCTTTAAGCCGGATGGGTCCCTGAGCAACGTGTGGGTAAGGTACCCGTAACGGAACGACCTAGGGTCGATCTTCCGCTGCGGCCCCGTGCCGTTCAGTGGGCATGTAGCTCAGTTGGATAGAGCATCAGATTCCGGTTCTGAGGGTCGGGGGTTCGAGTCCCTCCATGCTCGTGTTTCATTCCGGCTTGCGGGCTGGCTTCAAAGGCAGTCCCATCGCGCGGATACCGCTCGGGTCGATCACAAAGCCATGGGTTTCAAGGGCGGCCACCGCCATTTTGGGCGCCGACACCGACAGACTGCAGCCTGGCAGATCCCTGCGCAGCATGTTCAGTGATCTGTGAACGAGCACGCTGAGGATTTGCTCCTGATCGGGCCCTGGCTTTGAACAGAGATTCCAGAGGTTGGCATTGAGTGCCAGGTCACTGGTGGCACGAACAAAACCCACCAGTTCGCCGCTGCTTTCTTCGAGCACGCTCAGCTGCCAGAGGCTGTTGTCGAGGGCGCGCTGCCAATCGTCTTGGGAATGCGTGGTTTCCTGGCAGAAGGCCAGCAACTTGTTGAGAGACTCTGGCGTCGGGGCGCTTGATGTCTCCAACCGATAGCCGTTGGGGAGCTTTGGTGGGACAGGTTGCTGGAGGAAAGGAAGCACGAGAGGGCCCTCAGCCTGTGTTCCGCATGCCGGCAGCGATGCCGTTCAGGGTGAGCAGAGCCCCGCGCAGCAATTCGCTGCGGCTGTAAGTGCGACGGTCCTCTTCCATTCCTGGCGCTTCACTCATGGGGGGTTGCCGGTTCTGATCACGCAGTCGTTTCAGCAGAGCAACCTGGAGGAAGCCGAGGGGCACGATCGTGCGGTTGCGCAGATCGACTGAGAGTTGCAGCGCTTGATCTGCCCCAAGCAGGCGCGACTGCCCGGTGATGTCCAGCACCAGGGAGCGCGTTAGCTCGTATTCATCAGCAATGGTGCGGAAGATCCGCTCAAATGCCTCTCGGTTTTCGGAGGCCCCCAGGCTGGTCATGTAGTGATGGGCCAGATCCAGGTCCACCTTCGACAGCGTCATCTCCACTTTTGAGATCAGCATTCGGAAGAACGGCCATCGCTGGTGCAGGCGCCTGAGCAGATCCAACTGCTCAGGGTCGTCTTTGACCTCCGTGGCCAGTGCGGTCCCAAAGCCAAACCAGCTGGGCAGCAGAAAACGGCTCTGGGTCCAGCCGAAGACCCAGGGAATGGCCCGCAGGCTGGAGAGATCCTTGGCGCCTGTCTTGCGCCGAGCCGGACGACTGGAGATCTGTAGCTTGCTGATTTCTTCGATTGGCGTGACCTGCTGGAAGAAGGGAACCAGATCGGGGTTGTCGTGCACCAGAGCGCGATAGTGCTCGCGCGAGTGACCGGCGAGGCGGGTCATGAGCTGGTTCCAGCTCGGCGTCGCATCCAGCTGATTGGTGACGAGGCTGTTTTGAACCACCGCCGTGGTCATCGTTTCCAGGTTGTACAGCGCCAGTTCGGGCAGGCTGTATTTAGAGGCCAAGACCTCTCCCTGTTCAGTGATCTTGATGCGTCCCTGGAGTGTTCCACTCGGCTGGGCCAGGATCGCCTGGTAGGCCGGGCCGCCGCCCCTGCTCACCGATCCGCCGCGTCCATGGAAGAGGCGTAGGGCGACACCATGGCGGCTGGCCAGCTCCTGCAGGGCCATCTGGGCCTGGTGAATCTCCCAGTTGCTGGATAGGAAGCCGGAGTCCTTGTTGCTGTCCGAATAGCCCAGCATCAGTTCCTGAAGCGGCAGACGCTGCCCCCCGACAAGTGGCAGCAACTGTCTGTAGAGGGGGGATTCGAACAGCTCCTTCATCACCTCTGGAGCCCGCTGCAGATCTTCGACGGTCTCGAAGAGGGGGACAACCAGTAATGAGGCGTGGTGGGCCGTTGGATCCACCAGGCCTGCCTCCTTCGCCAGCAGCAACACCTCAAGGAGATCGGAGCCCGTGTGACTCATGGAGATCACATAGGAGTTGCAGATGCGTTGCCCGAACTCCTGTTGAAGCCGTCGCAGCATTCCGAAGACCGCCATGGTCTCGGCTGTTGCGGCTGACCAGTCGACACCAGTGGGGACGAGAGGACGGCGGGTCTGAAGTTCGCGATGCAGCCAATCAACCCGTTCGGCTTCGTCCATCTCGCCGTATGGCCTGGGGAGTTCCAGGTAGCGAGTCAGTTCATCGATGGCGTCGCTGTGCCGGGTGCTCTCCTGCCGGATATCGAGGCTGGCCAGGGAGAACCCGAAGATATGCACCTGATTCAGGAGCGTCTCCAGTTGTTCACAACTCAGCTCGGTGCTCACCAGGCTGTTGCGAATCAGCTCGAGATCGCTGCGGAACTCATCAACCGCCATGTAGTGAAGGGTCTCTCCGACCTGCAGCCGGTCGATCCCCTGTGAGGCCACCTCCTGGGGGGTCTGCCAACCAGCTTCCGACAGCTGGTTGTTGCGCAACAGCGTCAGTTGCAAACGCTCGAGCACATAGCTCAGCTTCAGTCGATAAGGCTCCAGCCGATACCGGGCTGCTCGGTCTTCGTAGATTTCCGGGAAGCGCAGCCGGTCCATCTCAAGGGACTCCAGCAGCGCAGGAGCCACCTGGCTCCATTGCATCGAAATGCTGAGTTGATTGCGCAGATCCTGTACGGAGCGGATGTACCGCTCCAGCATCAGCTGACGCTGGTAGCAGGCTGTTTGCCAGGTGATCTCGGGGGTGACAGAGGGATTCCCATCCCGATCTGAGCCAACCCAGGAGCCGAAGGTGCAGAAGGCGGCCTGCGGAAATCTCACATCCGGGTAATGACGGCTCAGGGCTGAGGTGAGGCGCCGCCGCATCTGGGGCATGGCATCGAACAGCACCTGCTGGAAGTGATGCAACGTCGAGTCGACTTCGTCCAGCACAGTCGGCTTGAACTGGTGCAGTTCGTCGGTGCGCCACCAGAGACGAATCTCCTCCTCGAGTTGCTGGCGCAGCACCTCCTGTTCCTGACTGTTCGGCAGCGAATCCGATTGCAGGCGCTGCAGCAGATTCGCGACCCGCCTTTGCTTGCGACGCACGGTGTGGCGCACGATCTCGGTGGGATGAGCCGTGAAGACCAGGCGGATGTCCAGTTCCTGAAGAAGGCTTTCGATCTGAGCAGGGGGAACATTCAGTCGACGCAGCCTTTCAAACAGTTCCCCGAAGGTGGCGGGATCGGTCTGGCTGGCCAGAGGGGGAGCAAAGGGATCGAAGGGTTGGCCCTGGTTCTGCGGTTGGCTCCGCGATGGAAGCAGGCTGTCGAGGTAGCCGTCCTCCTCGATTCGCTGTTCAACGATGTTGATCAGCTGGAAGTACAGCGAGAAGGCTCGGGCGGCCGCGATGGCTTCAGCCAGATCCATCGCCGTGATCAGATCGACAATCGCCTGACTGGTGCTGTCGCCGTCGCGCCCTTCCAGAGCAACAGGGTCGCTGAGTTGCTTCAGGCGAAGAACCCGTTCGCTCTGTTCGGCAGGACATTCACTGCGAAGAACCGTCTGCCAGAGATCCTCAATGAGTTCGAGACGCTGTTGCAGCAGCCCGCCCTTGCCGGTGACCACACCGTCGGCCCTGAGCAGGTCGCCCCCGGGAGCGTGGACGGTGGGCTGTTGCATCGACGCTCCGCACGACTCTTCTTTGGACATGATCATCCCAAAGCGGCGCTTTCGCCGTGAGCCACCAGTTCTTGCTGCTCCATCGCGATGGCCCCATCGCGCAGCAGTGCACTGATGGAATGGCCCTGAGAGTGCACATCCAACCACCGCATCGCCTGGTTGCCCTGTTTCAGAAGCGTTCTGATCGGTTGCAGACGCTCCAACAGGCCAAGGCTCTCAGCCAGGGGTTCCATGCTTTCAAGCAGCTCCAAGATCCAGTCCCGGCATCGGATCGAGCGCCCGTCTTGCCAATGATTCAGGCGGGCCTCCAGGCTGGTCTGGGACGCGGCTGCATCGTTTTGATCGGCAAGTGTGGCCAGTTCTGCCAGCGATAGTTCACTGCTGCAGAGAGGATCCAGGCGTGTTTGTTGCTCAATCAGCGCCATCACGCGCAGTTCCAGGAAAACCGTGATCGCCATCAGATCGGCCGGGTCTGTCACGAGATCGCAGATCCGCAGCTCCAGTCGATTCAGGGAGTAGGGACGTTCGGGTCCGTTCGGGCGCACGGAGGTCCAGAGATGGCGTTCGTTGCGCATCGCACCGCTGGCCAGTTGCTCCTCAACCCACTCGATGTAATGCCGATGGTTGATGAACAGTGGAACGTGCTCCGGGGTCAGCGGGAACTGCTGCCAACGCTGTGAGTGTTGCCCGCTGAGTTGTCCACCGATGAAGGGTGAGCTGGCGCTGAGGGACAGCAGCAGGGCGGCCTCGCAACGAATCAGCCGTACCGCTGCGAACAGCAGCTCCGGATCCGTCAGACCAAGATTGATGTGGACGCTGGCGGTCACGACCCGGGTCCCGTAGGTCGATTCGATCAGCGAGTGATATGGATTGGTCGGATCGGAGCGTTCGAAGCGCTCGCTGTCTCCGAGACTGAGTGTGCTTCCAGGAAGCAGGGTCAGGCCCTGGGGCGCCAGCCACTGCCGGAGCGTTCTGCGAGGTTGCAGCAGAGCTTCCTCGATGCGGTCATAGGACGCCTCGGGTTCGGTGATGTATTCCAGATTCCGCCGGTCTGGTTCTGTGACGAAGCCCGGCAGCTCTTGGGCAACCTGAGAAGCCACACCAACGTTTTCTCCGGAGGGTCTGCCGGTGAACAACTCCACCTCAAAGCCTTTGAGCAACAGGGCAGGGCTCATGAACCCGGAGGATTGAGACAGGCAAGTGCCGTGAGCATGCCGCGTGCCTTGTTGAGGGTCTCCTCGTATTCGGCAGCCGGGATTGAGTCTGCAACGATCCCAGCGCCGGCTTGCACTTTGACGTTGGTTCCTCCATCAGCTGCGGGCTGAACAACCATGGTGCGGATCGTGATGGCCGTATTCAACGCACCACAGAGATCCACAGATCCATACACGCCGGAATAGGGACCGCGGGCATCGGGCTCAAGGGCATTGATCAACTGCATTGCCCGAATCTTGGGCGCTCCGCTGACAGTGCCGGCGGGGAAGGCCGCTTTGAGGAGCTCCCAGACATTGTTCGTGGCGGTCAGTTGACCTTCCACCTCGCTCACGATGTGCATCACGTGGGAGTAGCGCTCGATGACCATGAGGTCACTGACTTTGACACTTCCCGGTCGGCAGACGCGGCCAAGGTCGTTACGGCCTAGATCCACAAGCATCACGTGCTCGGCCCGTTCTTTCGGGTCTGCGAGGAGATCGATTTCCAGTTCCCTGTCTTCAGAGGATGTGCGCCCACGGGGCCGGGTGCCGGCGATCGGTCGCAGGCTGGCGCGGACCCCTTCAGCGGCCGGTTCCGCATGCACCATGACTTCAGGACTGGAGCCGATCAGTTGCCAGTCTCCGAAATCGAAGAAGGCCATGTAGGGAGACGGATTCACCATCCTCAAGCTCCGGTAGAGCTCGAGGGGCTGCTGAGGAACGGTGGTTTCCAGCCTTTGACTGATCACGAGCTGGAACACATCCCCTGCAGCGATGTGATCGCGGGCGGTGCGAACGGACGATTCGAACTCTGCGCGACTTCGATTGCTCCTGACATTCCTAACCTCCGACGTGGCGGGTGTCCATGGCAATGGTGCGACGGAGGGCAGCGGCGCATTCATGCGACGACGCAGGTCATGGATTCGCCCAAGCGCGGCTGTCCAGGCCTCCTCTTCGCTCTCTGCCCGATCGATGTCGGCGTAGGCAACAGCGGTGATCAGCCGTTTCACCTGATCAAAAATCAGGACGGCATCCATGAGCATCCAGATGCCATCAGGAGGATCGTCTGCTGCTCTGGGATGAACTGGAACCGTTGACTCAATCCACTGGATCAGTTCATAGCCCCACATTCCGTAGAGCTGCCCCAGTGGGGGAAGTCCAGGCAAGTTGCCACAGCGATAGTCGCTGAGGCACTGCTGGAGGGCCTCCAGAGGGTTGCCCTGAAACGTGTCCTGATCACCATTGCGCCACCGCCTGGTCAAGCAGTCGCCCCTCGCCGATGCGGTCCAGAGTGGATCGCAGGCCACAACGCTCCACCGGCCCAGGGTCTCCCCACCCTCCACCGATTCGAGGAGGACTCCGGGAGGATGCTCCGCTCCCACCTTGATCCAGGTGGTGAGAGGAGTCTCCAGGTCTGCCGGCCAGCTTTCCGCCAGTGGAATCAGGTTGGCGCCAGCAGCAGCAGCCTCGCGAAAGGCACTGCGATCAGGATTGAACATGCGCGCATCCTGCCAGCTTCAGCAGTGTTCAAAAAACACTGAAGAGTCTGGGATTCAGCCGTCGTAGGTGTTGCGGCCGCTGAATTTGATGTTCGCTGGATTGACGTTCTGGCCGATACGACGGGGATTGTGCCCGACTATGGGGCGACCTTCGTTGACCTTCTCAGGGAAAACGCCGTCGGCAGGGTGCAGGAACTCGGTGTCTCCGCCAGGGAAAATCCGGTAGATCTTGTAGTTCTCGATCCGAGGCTTGAACTTGGTTCTCAGCTGTGTTCCCAGTGCCAGGCACTGCTCTTTGCGGGCGAAATACATGAGGTTGTCGCCCTCGTTCATCATCGCCGCGCCTCCCGTTGGGAGCTCGAAGGCCTGGGCGCTCGCACTGTTCCAGGTGATCGCGTACTTCTCTTCGGTCTCAGCGGAATTCAACAGGCCGCCAGTGCTGCCGATGTACTGAGGAAGTTGACCGTTCAACGCCGATGCTGTCATGGGCTGCAGGACTCCAGACGGGCCATTACGACTGGAAAGTAGCACTGCGACCGGGCCCTGATTCCCACTCTGATCACAACCGTCACACCCCTTCATCCAGTCTCGGATGCAACAGGGAAAAACACAGTGAGATTTCGGTCTTCTCTTTGCCGGTAGCGTCCGCCAAGGCTGGCCAGCAGCTGGCGGGTTGCCTGCTGGCTCAGCTGGAGGCTGCCGGTACTGGGATCCCAGCTCAGGACGGCACCGACCTTGGCTGTCTGGGAGGGCTCCTGTCCCGTCAGCTCGGATGGACCCGTTTCCCGACTCGGTGGCTGCGCAAGGATCTCAAGCTTGAGGCGAGCGCCTGCGGCACCAAGCAGCAGCGTCAGGCCGCTGCCCGACGGGAGCCCGCGACTGGCCCGGTCAATCAAACCGCCGAGCATCGGCTCCAAACGCCTTGGATCACTGAGCACGAGCGGAAGCCCTGCTTCCAGATCGAGTTTGAGCTCGATTCCTCGACGTTCCAGCTGGTTGGTCCAGGCTGGCTCGAGCGACTCGAGAATCTGAGCTAAATCGGTGCGGGCCAGATTCGAAGGCTGCGGTTGCCTCTGCAATTCAGCGGCATGAAAGATCAGGCCGAAGCGGTCGATCTGTTCGCTGCATTCCACATCGATCTGGCGGAGCCGTTTCATCACCACCGACGGCAAATCGCGCCGTCTGATCAGGGAGCGGATCAGGGTGCGGATGGTTGCTAGCGGTGTGCGGACTTCATGGCTGAGTGCCTCCAGCAGGCCCAGGTCGTCCTGCGGATCGGATTCGCGTTGCGCGGAGTTTGTGGGTGTTTGCAGCGTGATGCTGGGAGCCATCGTGGTGAGCCTCTCCGCCAGTTGTGGCCAGAACCGCTGTGGCAGCGTTTCATCGGTGTGGAGTGGTCCGAGCTGTCTCAGGTCGTCCTGAAGTTGTTCCGCCATGGCGGGGTCCAGCTCCTGCAGCTGACGTCCAATCAGAGCCAGGCTGTCCCCAAGCGTGGTGGGGTCACTGCTCATCAGCAGCTGACGCTTGCCCTCTGATCCCTGCAGTGCCAGAGCCAGTTGAAGCTGGGGCGTGATCAGGATCAGCAGTGGATCCCTGCAATCCTCAGGATGCAAAGCCAATCGTCTGTAGTTGCGTCCAGTTGGGTGACGCACCGCAGTTCCGGTCCCGGGCAGGGCTGCCGAGACGGGCAGGAGTTGCTCCAGCTCCTCCGGAGCCCAGACCCAGCCGTGCAGCGATCCCAGCAGCTGAGGTTCATAGAGGGCTGGCAGCGGAGCCGCCAACCAAAGTCCGTTCTGAACATCCTCTGGAATGAGCAGATCCTGTTGCAGGGTTTCCAGTGCTGCCCACCAGAGCCGGCGGACTGAGGCTTCGTCGCAGCGGCCGATCGGGCGGTCGGCTGCCAGGCGCTGACGCAGCTCCTCGAAATGGAGGCCTGTCCCGCTCAACGTCGTCCCGGGCTCAGCCCTCGGCTCTGACGCACGACGGACAGGCAGAGGCCAAGAGCAATGAAGTTGACCACCATCGCCGAACGTCCGTAGCTGAGAAAGGGGAGGGGAATTCCTGTGACCGGTCCCAGGCCGATGGTCATGAAGATGTTCACAACCACCTGAAACATGATCATCGTGCCGATCCCGATCACCACCAGTGCCTCGAAATCGGAGCGGGCATGACGAGCCACCTGCAGGAGTCGGGCCATGAGCAGTGTGAAACCCACCACCACAAGGATGCAGCCGATGAAGCCGGTCTCCTCCCCAAGTGCGCTGAAGATGAAATCCGTGTGTTGCTCAGGAATGAATCGCAGCTTGGTCAGCTGACCCTGCATCAGTCCGGTCCCGAACAATCCGCCTGAGCCGATCCCCACCGTGCTCTGAAGCAGGTGATAGCCGCCTCCGAGTGGATCCTTGGATGGATCAAGAAACAGCACCAAACGATCCCTTTGGTAGTCCTTCAGCCCGTGCATCCAGAGCCATGGGGTCACGAAGGCCATGCTTCCGTGGACCAGCACTGTGACCGTTGCGGCCAGACGTTTCCAGGGAAGTGAGCGGTAGGCCAGAAGCGCCATCAACGGAATCCAGATGGCCATTCCCCAGGGAAGCAGCCCGGCGAACAACGCTGTCAGCAGTGGTGACAGCAGCAGCGCAACCCATTCGATGGGCATCCCCGACCAGTACAGCATCGTGAGCATCAGAGCCCCGAACACCAGTGAAGTGCCGAGATCGGGCTGGATGAAAACCAGCAGCCATGGGATCGAAATCACCCCGAGGGGGCGCATCAGATCAACGGGTCGTTCGACTGGATGGCGCGAGAGAACAGCGGCCACAAGCAGGATTGCGGCGATTTTCGCGAATTCCGATGGCTGCACGTTCACCCCTCCGATGCTGATCCAGCGCTGGGCTCCGAGTGCGGTGGTGCCAATCACCTTCACCGCCACGAGGCTGATCAGCGTCAGTCCGTAAATGGGGATCAGAAGTGGTTTCAGACGGTTCAACGGCAGCCGCTCCAGCACCAGCGCGATCAGCACACCGGCACCGGCTGTGATCCAGTGGTGGTACCAGTCGGCGTAGTTGGCCTGGCGCTGGGTGCTGGCGATAAGCAGGCCCGCAACCGCCACCATGGCCAATGGGACGCCCCAGAGAACCCATTCCCGCCGTCGTCTCCGACCCTTGCGGCTGGAGTACATCAGGCCCTGATGTCCGCCTGTTGCAGCACTGCGTCTGCCAGCGCCCCGAAGGCAGACGCGCTGGCGGATTCGCTGCGGCTGAGAACAATCGGCCGGCCTGAATCCCCACCCTCCTGAACCGGCATTTCCATGGGGATCTGAGTCAGCAGAGGGACGTCGTATTCATCAGCCAGGCATTGGCCTCCGCCGCTGCCGAACAAGGCGTATCGCTTGTCAGGCTGATCAGGGGGGATGAAGGCGCTCATGTTCTCAACCACCCCCAGAACAGGGATGTCGAGCTGACGGAACATGGCCAGCCCGCGGCGGGCATCCTGAAGCGACACCTGTTGCGGTGTCGTCACGATCACAACGCCTGCCATGGGAACAGCCTGTGCCAGAGACAACTGGGCATCGCCTGTGCCAGGGGGAAGGTCAACCACCAGGACGTCTCGATCACCCCATTCGGCCTGATACAGGAACTGACGAATAATTCCATTGAGCATCGGACCACGCCAGATCACCGGTTGGTGCTCATCGATCAGAAGGCCCATGGACACCATGGCCACCCCGCAGCTGCTGATCGGGATGATCCGTTGGTCATCACCGCTGCCGATGACCTCCGGCGTCTGATCAGCGACCCCCAGCATGGTTGGGGCGTTGGGGCCGTAAATGTCGGCGTCAAGAAGGCCCACCCGTTGGCCCTGTTGGGCCAACGCGCAGGCCAGATTGACGGCGACGGTGCTCTTGCCGACACCGCCCTTGCCGCTGCTGACAGCGATGACCCGCTGAACACCTGGGATGCTCTGTCGCTCGGACTGCTGTCCATGACCCGCCTGGCCGATGCCGCCTTGACTGGCGGGTTGTCCGAGTTCGATCTGGATGTCGCTGATGCCATCCAGAGAATTCAGCAGCTCTTTGGCTTCTGTGGCGATCCGCTCTCGCTGGCTCTGGGCAAACCCGGGAAGCGAAAGTCGGAACACCACTCTCGGCGGTGCAACACGGACATGCTCGATCCATCCCAGATCGATGGCGGAGCGGCCGCTGCCGGCATCCTTCACCTGTTCCAGGCAGCTCAGCGCCTGCTCCGCCGTAACCATCTCACGTGGTGTCGTGAGCTGGATCCTAGGGGTGGCGCCCATGACAGTCCCTGACGGGTCCTTGTCGGTGTCTCCCCCGACCTGTTTAGGTGCTCAGATCCCCACCAGTTGCCTCCCATGGTTCGCAGCCTGCTCCGACGCGTCTTCGGCCCTGCCGGGAAGCAGGCTGGCGGCGCGTCCAATCCTGCGCCGGAGCCGCCCCCCAAGGATTCACGAGAGCGCGCTCGCAGCATGGTGATGGGCCTGCAGGACGAGATCTGTTCGGGTCTCGAAGCCCTTGATGGGGAGGGCCGTTTCACTGAGGAGAGTTGGGAGCGACCAGAGGGTGGTGGCGGTCGCTCCCGGGTGATGCGTGATGGTCGGGTCTTTGAACAGGGAGGCGTGAACTTCTCCGAGGTGCAGGGCCAGGAGCTGCCTCCTTCGATTCTGAAACAACGCCCGGAAGCCAAGGGGCATCCATGGTTTGCAACCGGGACGTCCATGGTTCTGCATCCCCGCAGCCCTTATATCCCCACAGTCCACCTCAATTACCGCTATTTCGAAGCCGGTCCGGTGTGGTGGTTCGGAGGTGGAGCCGACCTGACCCCCTACTACCCCTTTCTCGAGGATGCTCGCCATTTCCATCGCACGCTTCAGGCTGCCTGCGATTCGGTGCATCCCGATCTCCACAAGGTGTTCAAGCCCTGGTGCGACGAGTACTTCTTCCTGAAGCACCGCGGCGAGACCCGTGGCGTCGGAGGCATCTTCTACGACTACCAGGACTCCAATGGGATCCTTTACAAGGGGCAGGATGGCGGCGGTCCGGCTGCTGCAACGTCGTCCGAGCTGGGTCCGTGCCCCCTCGGCTGGGAGCAGCTCTTCTCGCTCGGACAGGCCTGTGGCCGAGCGTTTCTGCCCTCATACAGCCCCATCGTCGAGAAGCGGCAGGCGCTCCCCTATGGCGAGCGGGAACGGAATTTTCAGCTGTATCGGCGCGGTCGCTATGTGGAATTCAATCTCGTTTGGGATCGGGGAACGATCTTCGGGCTCCAAACGAACGGTCGCACTGAGTCGATTCTGATGTCGCTGCCCCCTCTCGTGCGCTGGGAGTACGGCTATCAGGCCGAGCCTGGGTCAAGGGAGGCGCTGCTGACAGAGTTGTTCACCAAGCCGCAGGACTGGCTGGGAGATCATTCCCTTGAGGATCGTTGCCGACCTCATCACGCGGTGTACTGACGCGGTTCAACGACAGGAACTCCAGCTTCATGGAGTTGGGTTGGGCCCGATCAGCTGCGACCCACACCCCTGGCCAAGGCATCCACCACGCGGCTGGCCAGGCATTGGATAGTTTCCTCGCGTCTGCTTGGATCCCTAAGCCGGTTTTCCAGCTCCCCCTGGAGCATGCCGATTTCAAGGATGCCGATGCCGCGGCGAGGACCGCCAAGGCCACCGCGGAAATTGCTGGGGAAGCGGCCGAAGGCGATGGCCAGGCTTTCATCCACCACATTGAGCCTGCGGTTGATTGCCGGAATCAGGCCCGAGCCGAAGCCATAGGGGCTGTAGGCATCGAAGTGAATCTCCAGGATGTAATCACCACGTGCCGACCGCATCTTGGCCTGGGTCCAGTTGGTGGCTGGGTCCCTGTGATTGCGGATCGTGAGTGACGGAGGCGTGTAGCCGCTGATGTTCAGGCCCCGTTGCCGTCCCAGCTGCACAACCTTCTGTTGCACCTTGAAGTTCCAGTACAGCTCATCGCGCATGCGGCCATCCATCGGACGCTGCTTCAGCACATCAACGGCATACCCAGGGGTGCCGGACCCATCCATGTTCTGGGAATCGGCATGGCCTGCCATCACGACAATCGGAAGATCGGGGCTGACTGGCGCGACGCCCTTCCAGCGACCTGGCATCCGGGTCCGCGGCCCCATCAGGGGATCGGGGTTGGTGATGGCAGGACAACTGGCAACGACGGGCTCTTTGCGCTCTGGAGGATTCGGCAGCCAGTTGCGCGGAGTTTCTGCCGCTTTGGCAAGCACGAGCAGCGACAGGGTTGTCAGGGAGATCGTGAGGGAGATCCGACGACTTCGGATCCAACCGGGTAAAGGCATCGATCAGATCGGTGATGAAAGCAGTGAGCCATCACTGGCGAGCTCAAGGGACTCCGAGAGTTCGAGCTCGATGGCGATCAGCTCGTCGCGATGAGCCCGCAGACGCAGGTAGCTGCCCGTGGTGAGAGTGGTATCGACGTCTTCAAGAAGACGAAGTTCGAGGTCTTCAGTGCGTGCAGCCCGTTTGTCGTAAACGAGTCCTGCGACTGGACCAAGGCCAATCAGGAGGAGTGGCCAGCCATGCCATTGGGGGTTCAGCTGCTGAAGCACCAGGCCAAAGCAGGCGCCTCCGATGGCTGCCAGAACGGACAGCAGAACCGCCAGCGGACGACTTGCCGCCACCTGGCCACGGAAGCGCAAGACCTGACGTTCTGCATCGCCTCCAATGCGGCTCCAGCCGCGCTTCTCAAGCCACTGAGTGAGCGTCTCAAGCACCTCGAGAGGAGGTTTCGGAGAGCTCACATCCACAACCGTGGTCCGGTCTTTGCTGGCCGCCCGCAGGAAAAACACCAGCCCGATGGCCAGCAGCACCGTCAGTAGAAGGGTGGATTGAAATCCTGCGGGCATCTCGCCGAGGCGGCGTTGGCAGGAACTTATTCCACCGTCGCCTCAGGAAGCGTTCAGCTGAGCACGAGGCGATGCGAGTCGAGCCAGCTGTGCCAGGGAGACATCAGCTTTTCTGCCTCATTGCGGGCTGTCGGCTGCAGGTGGAGCATCCGTCTTGGTCGCCCACGGCTGGGGCATCGCTGGGTGTAGGTGGTGATGGATCCCTGTTGCTCAAGGAATTCCAGCGCTTGTTGCAGGACGGTCTCGGAGAGCCGCAGCTGGGGCTCTTCACGGGTCAGTTTCTGTAGAAGTCCGGAGGGATAGTTGTCATCCTTCAGGAGGCATTCGAGAACCCAGCAGACCGCAAGTTCCAGATCGAGGAACTGTGGTGGCGGCTGCTGGAAGTACTGCTCGATATCCGCAAGGCAGTTGCGCGAGGGCTTTCGTCTGGAGAACAAAGCGGCTGTGTCGCTTTTTCCATGAAAGTCGATCTCATTTTGAGATTCAAGAGGGAATTTTGATCTTCTTGGTCATTCCGGCGGGCACACTGGCCGCGATCCATCCGTTCGCGCTTCCCAATGGCTGAGCCGCTGCCCGCTGCCGCAGAGTTTGCCGTCTTCGATGGGGACCTGGATCCGCTCTGGACCGAGCGTTATCTGGGGGTGTCTGCCCTGGCGGTGGACACCGAGGCGATGGGCCTGATCCACGGCCGCGACCGGCTCTGCCTGGTGCAGATCGCCGATGAGCACGATCGGGTGGCCTGCATCCGCATCGCTCTGGGGCAATCCGAAGCTCCGAGGCTCAAAAGTCTCATGGAAGCCAAGGATGTGGAGAAGGTGTTCCATTACGCCCGTTTTGATGTGGCAGCCCTGGCCAGCGGGCTAGGTATCGCTGTCAATCCTCTGTTCTGCACCAAGGTCGGCAGCCGTTTGGCCAGGACATACACCCCGCGCCATGGTCTGAAGGATCTGGTGATGGAGCTTGTCGGCGTGGAGCTGGACAAAGGTGCTCAGAGCAGCGATTGGGGTCGGGTTGATCAGCTGTCAGAGACCCAGCTCGCCTACGCGGCCAACGACGTCCGCTACCTGCTCCCCGCACGCCAGAGGCTCGAGGAGATGCTGCGCAGAGAAGGGCGCTGGGACCTGGCTTGCCGCTGCTTCAGCTGCATTCCCGTTGTCGCTGAGCTGGATCGTCTGCGGTTTCACCAAACCTTCGAGCACTAGTTTCGAGTGCTGGACAAGCTTCTGGCCGGATTAGTCCTCAAGCTGGAAATTGCCGTCCCCTTCACTGTTACTGAGCAGCGTGTTGAGTCGTGCTCTGGCTGCATCGCCATCCCGTCTCGCCTCCTCCAGCAAGGTTGCGGCAAGGGTTCTCCTGCGCTCGTTGTCGCGGGTTCCTTCCCGCGCTGCCATCTGATCAACTTTGCGGCGAGCACTGGCCAGACTGATTCCCAGCTCACTGGCCAGCTGGGCGCAAAGTTTCACGTAAGCGTGATCTTGGATCGCAGCCATCAAAGGTCCCCGCAGAGTTGCTTGAGAACCAGCCTCGCAAGCCGTTGGCTTCCCCCTGGCGGGCCCATCCGTCGTTGCCCGATCCTGCCGAGTCGTTCAACCAGCTCATCGTCGCTGAGCAGGCGGTCAAGCTTGCGGGCGAGCTCGATGGTGTCTCCGCAGGGATAGACGGCTCCTCCGAGAAGACGACTCTGACGTCTGGCAAATCCTTTTTTGAACTGTGGGCCAGGGCCTGGCAGGGACACAGCTGGGATGCCCAATCCCACCAGCTGTTCCGTCGCCGTACCGGCTGTCGCCAGGCCGGCTTCCACCCAGCCCGCCCAGCGATCGAAGCAGCGGCGCCCGATCAGAACCAGCAGAGGCCCTTTGACCCAGCAGGCCACGGCTCCCAGCTCGTCTGATGGCGGCAGGCTGCGCCGGAAACCGTCTTGCTTCAACAGTTGTTCCAGGACCTCGAGAGGGGGCTGGGATCCCACGGCCACCAGCAGTGCCACAGGTGTTGGGGAGGTCTCCAGTTGATGGGTCGCTGCCAGAAGACGGCGGAAATTGCTGCTCGCTTCCGGCATCCGACTGCCGCAGAGCATCAGGATCCGTCGGCAACGCTTCAGCGCAGCTGGTGGCGATTCCCGACACAGGCCATCCATCATCGGGTTCCCTGGCGCGACCGCCGATACCCCATGACGCTGGAGTCCTCGAGCCGTGAGGCGGTCTCTCATGGCCACCAAACGGCAACGTCTGGAGGTCATCAAGGCCCACTCCCAGGGATCCCATTCGCTGCCTTTCAAGCGGTGATACACATCGCTGAGGGCATGACCTGGGCCGCTGCGCCAGGTGTAATCGCTCTTTGGAGTTCCGAGGAACCCGAAGCATGCTCCACTGCTGCGAGCCAGCAGAAGCGGTAACAGGTCACCAATGGCCAGCATCACTCTGTTCTGGCGAGCCAGTCGTCGGCACAGCCTCCACTGCCGCCAGCTCAGCAGTGGCAGTCCGGCTGAGAGGTCTGAAAGGAGCCCCTTGAAGCTCTGGTTGCTGAAGCCTCCACTGGGCAACGTCGCCGAAGGACCGATTTTCTGCAGCCAGCCGCCCTCGACAGCCGCGTCAAAGGCTCGCCCCTTCCCCACCAGGGGCATCACTTCCAGAGACAGCTGAGGACGCAGCCGGTGGACGGCCTCGAGCACTCTGAGGGCAATCAGATCCTCACCATGACCGTTGCAGAGCACCAGCAAGGTGGTCCTGATGTGGCTGATACGATCGCCTGATGGGGACTGAGGTTCCCGTTCGGCGGCATGGCCAAGTGGTAAGGCAGAGGATTGCAAATCCTTTATCCCCAGTTCGAATCTGGGTGCCGCCTTCGATCGCATCTCAAAGTCTGGCTTCTGCGCTCAGGGTCCAACCGCTGCGCGATTGACTTTGGCAAGCGATCAGCTCCTGTGAAATCTTGCATGTCCCGCGCATCGGCCAGGCCTTGGGGAGGTTGTCCGGCAGCCCCCGAGCATTGAACTGGGCTGTGGAACCACTGATCACCGTTGCGGACCATGGCGTGCCTGAAGGTTTGCAGTTCCCTTTATCGCAGGCAAGCGCAAGTTCTCCAGTGGGGTGGCTGGCGATGAACGTCACCCTGCTAGTCGATCCTGGTTCTCCTCCGGGGCCGGAGAAACGGATTCGCAGCCCAGTTCTGCCCCTTTGGGTCAGCTGAACACGGGAACAGTTGTTGACGGTTCCATTGCGATCCATCGAGCAATGGCTGGCCGTGGTTTCAAAGTTGCCGAAGTTGGGTTCCTGGACAGGCCTAGGTGCCTGGGCCATTGCCGACCGCTGAGACAGGACCACCAGCTGCATCGTCAAGAACAACGAGACCTTGATCAATCGCAGCATCAGTAATCACTGTCCGCAACGCACATTCCCAAACATCGGATTCCATTGGTTGCCGTGCGCTTGCAGTGCTGACAAAGCACTTTGTCGCTGTTGGACGTCTCACCTGCTTCAGCGGACAGGCTTGCTGAGGCCTCAGCTGAGGCTTGGACTGGCCTGCCGGACATGGTGACTGCAGAAAGTGAGACGATCATGGCTCGTAGCAGTGTGTTCCGGTTGAGCGGGATCGGATTCGGCACCTGGGCCTGGGGGAATCAACTGGTCTGGGGGTACGACCCAGAGAGGGATGACGATCGTTTGTCCCACACCTTTCATGAGGCTGTGACGGCTGGTCTGAGGTTGGTGGACACAGCTGACTCCTATGGAACAGGGCGCCTCAACGGGCGCAGCGAGACCTTGCTTGGTCGCTTCATCGCGGCATTAGCGCCAGCGCAGCAGGCCGGGCTCGTTGTTGCGACAAAACTGGCACCGTTTCCCTGGAGGTTGGGCCGTCGCGGGTTCGATCGCGCCTTCCAGGCAAGTTGTTATCGCCTGCAAGGACATCTTCAGCGGGTGCAGTTGCACTGGAGCACGGCTCGTTATGCCCCCTGGCAGGAGTCTGCGCTGCTTGATGGCATGGCGGATCTGGTTCTTCAGGGCAAGGTGCGGGAACTGGGTGTGTCCAATGTCGGTCCGTCACGCCTGGCCTGGATGCACAACCGACTGGCGGATCGTGGTGTGGTTTTGCGCAGCCTGCAGCTTCAGTACTCCCTTCTGGCGCCTGATGATCAACGCCTGGATCGGCTGCTGCGCCTCTGCTCTGAGCTCAAGATCGAGGTGCTGGCCTACAGCCCCTTGGCGTTTGGGATGCTTGGGCAGCTTCCCGATGCCAGTCCGGCGCCTTCAACCGCTCTTCGCCGAGGCCTGTTCCGTCGACTCCTGCCCGCCAGCCTTTCACTGCGGCGTGTGATGGAGGAGATCGCCCTCAGTCATCAGGCCTCGATGGTGCAGGTGGCTTTGAACTGGTGCCGATCTCACGGAACAACACCGATCCCCGGTTTGCGCAGTCCGGAGCAGGCCCGTGATGTGGCCGCGGCGCTCAAATGGTCGTTGACCGACGAGGAGGTTCAAAGACTTGACCTGGAGCGACAACGTTGCGGGGAAAGGATGCCGTCCAATCCCTTTCAGAGTTCCTGAATGTCAGTTATGCCCCGGCGGCGTTGTCCTCAGGGTCTGGACTGACCACAACCGGGAGACTGGCTTTGTCCTGGCGGAGAGGAACAACCTTTTCCGGTTTTGGGGTCTCCTGGACTGGCTTTTGTCGCTGTTCGCAGGCTGTGAGCGCTTCCTGAAGCAATGAATCAAACGTTGTGCCCGGGAGGCGATGTCGTGCAACCTCGAGGAAGGTTCTGGGCAACGACTCACCTGCCGCTCGACGCAATGCAGGGTTGTTGCGACGTTGCTCCTGTTCGTCCTGGATGGCACGAATGAAACGACGCGTGACTTCAAGCTTGGTTGATGCCTTGATCAGGGTGTCGCGGTCCTGCGCCGGCTGATTGGGATCCTGCTCAAGTTCAGTGACCCGACGCTCCAGGCTCACCAGCACTTCTTCAGCTTCCTTGCCGATCTGAGCTAGTTGTCCATCGGAGAGGTAAGGCAAATCAGCCACGAACACCTTCCCGTGATCTCTCAGGGTCAGAAAGGTCGGTCGCGGGCCCTGTCTGTGGCCGAGGCCCCGATCGTGAGCTGTCGGTAACGGACGGCGGGGAGGCGTTGGACCTGCAGACGAACGACGGCGCGTGACTCGTTGAGATTTATCAAAAGGCATCGGAATTAACCTGATGTATCGACGCTGCTATCGGATTGGCATCCGATGTGCTTTGCGCACCTTAATTCATCTGCTGGGCTTGATGTTCGGCATGCAGCTTCTTGATCAACACTGACGCAATCAGGAGCAATCAGGACGGAATGCCGATGAGTCCTGGTTTGCAACGTTCTGGGCCGGCTGACACCTCGCCGATCGGCCAGCTCTGAACCCCGTTGTTGTCACAGATCGCCATCGCGTCATTCACTTGATGGTCCGAAAGCACGAGGCAGAAGCCGACGCCAAGGTTGAAGGTCTGCCACATGTCCTGCTCCGGAATCGCACCGTTCTCCTGCAGCCAGTTGAAGAGCGCCGGTCGCGGCCAGCTCGAGGGATCAATCACAGCCAAGGTGCCGTCCGGTAAACAGCGCGGCAGATTTTCGGGAAGCCCTCCTCCAGTGATGTGAGCCATGCCGTGGATGTCGATGTCGCCTTCCAAAAGGCTTCTCACAAGTGATGGGTAGAGACGGGTGGGGCAGAGCAGATCCTCAATGAGCCGCCGGCCCTCGGGTCCGTAAGTGGTGTCTGCTGTTACTTCAGCGCTGTTCAGCACACTCCTCACAAGGCTGAAGCCGTTGCTGTGAACCCCGTTACTGGCAATGCCGATGATGCGATCGCCAGGTTGAACGCGCTGAGAAACGATCAGATCCGACTCCTCCACAACGGCGACACAGAATCCCGCCAGGTCGTAGCGACCCGCCGGGTAAAAACCGGGCATCTCGGCTGTCTCTCCGCCCAGCAAGGCGCATCCGCTCTGGCGGCAGCCATCAGCGATGCCGTCCACAACCTCCGCCATGGCTGATGGCGTCAGCGCTCCTGTGGCCATGTAATCCAGGAAGAACAGGGGGGAGGCCCCTGATGTGATCACGTCGTTCACGCACATCGCGACCAGATCAAGGCCGACTCCACGATGTTGGTGATGGATCTGAGCCAGGTCGAGTTTGGTCCCGACCCCATCGGTTCCAGCAATCAGGAGTGGCTGGCGCATTCCGGATGGAAGCCGCATGATGCCTCCAAACCCTCCAAGGCCCCCCAACACCTCAGGTCGGCGGGTGGATTCCACGGAGCCACGGATCCGATCAACAAAGTCTCGTCCGGCTTGCACATCCACGCCGGCAGCTTTGTAATCCATGGATTGCGGTCTTCCTGCACTTGATCCTGCACCGTCATGCGTTGAATGACGGTGAGCCAACTGTCTCGCCAGGGAATCAATGGCGCTTTTGGCTGTCATCAGCTCGGCTGATCGTTCGGTTGTTCTCGTCGGACGACAGACGCCAGTGTTGTAGGGCTTTTGGAAGGGATTCAGTCCCTGTAGATAGCTGTTCTTGGATGGGTTGAGGCCAGCCCAGGTGTTGTCAATTTTCTTACTTTTTTGAAGTTGTTTGACACGAAAAGGTTCAGGTTTTTCGCGGTCATTTGACAGCGCTCAGATCTGAATCGTTGGTTTTGCGCAATCTGATCATCCTGTTCGGTCTCTGTGGGACCGTGTCTGCCAGCCCAGCTCTGTACCCGGTTGTCGCCGGCGACCTTGAGGCTCGCGATCAAACGAACCCACTGGCGGAGACGGAGCGCGTTCAGGCTGATGCTGAGACTCTTTCCGCTGAGTCTCAAAAGGAAGAGGCCTCAGGTGAGTCATCGGCCTCATCCACGGAAACAATCAATTCAGAAGCAACCAACTCAGAAGCGAGCAGTTCTGAAGCGGCCACTGCTCAACAGGCTGCTGATCAACCGGCCGCTGATCAACCGGCCAAGGACGCTGATCCTTTGAAAGCGACCCTGACTCCGGTTGAATTGAACGAATCACCCGAGCTCGCTCCGGCTCCCCCAGCGCCGAAGGTCAAAACGGTGCCTGATGTGGTGAAGATCATCACGGGAGAGGCCAGCTGGTACGGCCCTGGCTTTTACGGCAACCGCACGGCCAGTGGTGAGATCTATCGCCCCGGAACGATGACGGCCGCCCACCGCACACTGCCCTTCGGGACAAAGGTTCGGGTGACCAATCTCTGGAATGGTCGCTCAGCGGTGATTCGGATCAATGATCGGGGGCCCTTCGTGGGACATCGCGTCATTGATCTCGGCCATGGGGCTGCCAGCAGCCTTGGTCTGACAGCATCCGGAATCGCTCAGGTGCGTCTCGAGGTGTTGCGCTGACCCCGGTTCTGCTGCAAACAGCAAAGGACCTCCACTCCTGGTTGGCCGAAGGCCATGCCCCTCTCTCCTTGGTTCCCACGATGGGAGGCCTCCATGAGGGTCATGTCCGTTTGATGAGGCTGGCCACATCAAACTCCGACGGTTCGACTCTCGTCAGCCTGTTCGTCAACCCGCTCCAATTTGGTCCTTCGGAGGATTACGACCGCTACCCGCGCTGCTTGCGGGAGGATCTCGCCCTTGCAGCATCCGCCGGTGTGGACGCTGTTTGGGCGCCGGACATCAGCGAGGTCTTCCCTGGTGGCCCCGAACACTGTTTTCGTCTGCAGGTCCCAGCTTTTCTTCAATCCCATCTCTGTGGACGGATGCGCCCGGGGCATTTCGATGGTGTTGCCACTGTTGTGGCTCGCCTCCTGGCCTTGGTGCAGCCTGATCGCCTGATCCTTGGAGAAAAAGACTGGCAGCAACTGACCATTCTCCGGCGTTTGGTGGCGGATCTGAATCTCCCAATCACGTTGTTGGGAGTGCCAACGGTGCGCGAGGCCGACGGCCTCGCGATGAGTTCGCGCAATCAATACCTCTCTCCGGAGGACCGCGAACGGGCTGTGGCGTTGCCCCGAGTGCTTCAAGCGGTCCGTTTTGAAGACGATGTGACCGATGTGCGGCAGGCTCTCATCACCGCTGGGCTCGAGGTCGAGTATGTAGAAAGGGTTGCTCCTGCAAGCCTGCAGCCCTGCGGTCAGGAGACGGCGATTTCGCTGCTTGCAGCCGCAGTTCGCTGCGGAAGCACCCGTTTGATCGATCACGTGTTTCTGATGAGTCGAGCTCCTCTTGTCGCCATTGACGGACCTGCAGGGGCCGGCAAGAGCACGGTGACCCGTGCCTTCGCCGAGCGTCTCGGGCTGACCTATCTCGACACCGGGGCGATGTATCGCTCGGTGACCTGGTTGGTTCAACAACGCAAGCTCGATCCTGCTGATGCCGTTGCGATCGAGTCCCTGCTGATCGATTTCAAGCTTGATCTCCGTTCTCTGCCAGGAGGAGGCCAGCAGGTGCTGGTGAATGGGGAGGATGTCAGCAGTGCGATCCGATCACCGGAGGTAACAGCTTCTGTGTCGGCTGTGGCCGCCCATCGTTGCGTCCGCCAGGCGCTTACGGCTCAGCAGAAGGCCATGGGTGCCAAGGGTGGGTTGGTGGCTGAGGGCCGGGATATCGGCACCGCCGTGTTCCCCGATGCAGACCTCAAAGTGTTTCTCACCGCCACGGTCAGTGAGCGGGCACGCCGGCGGGCTTTGGATCTGGAGCAACGTGGATTCGAGCCCCCGAACCGCCAGGACCTCGAAACTCAGATCGCCGAGCGCGACCGGATGGACAGCAGTCGTGAGGAGGCTCCGCTGGTACAGGCGTCAGATGCTCTGGAACTGGTGACTGACGGCATGACGATCGATGCTGTGATCGAAGAGCTGGTGGGACTGTTTCGTGCCCGGGTGGCTGAAGAGGCTTGGCCTACGCCGGAGGGCTGAGTTCGTCGAGCAAGTTGGAGCAGGCATCCTCCAGCAGATCCAGGACGTGCTCAAAACCCGCTTCACCACCGTAATAGGGGTCAGGGACTTCGGTTTCACTGAACTGGCTCGTATAGCTCAGCATTGGCTTGATCTTGGCTGTGGCCCGGCGGCCGGCTTCGCTGGCAAGGCTCGTCACGGCCGCCAGGTTGGCGTCGTCCATCGTGAGGATCAGATCAAATTCACTGAGATCGTCGAGGCTGATCTGTCGTGCGCGGCTGGGGAGCTGAATCCCTCGACGGTTCGCGGCAGCCTGCATGCGCCGATCAGCTGGATTGCCGACATGCCAGCCCCCTGTGCCGGCGGAATCCACCACGAAATGCTCGTTGAGCTCTCTCTCAACGAGCTGATGCAGAAAGACACCTTCGGCAGCCGGTGAGCGGCAGATGTTGCCGAGGCAGACGAACAAAATTTTCATGGCGCTTCGAGCTTTTGTTCTTGAATCGTATGGACAGGTGTTGTTTTCAAAAGAGCTAATCCAATCCGTTCTTTGACTAAAAAGTCGTTCTCTATTTCATAGGCATCAGCTAAGGACATGCGCGCATCATGATTTGCGATCTGTTCCAAAGCTGTAGCAGCGCTGTATCGCAATCCCCAATCTTCAGGATGAACAATCGTCCAGGTCAATTTGTTGACGATTTGACTGCGGATGAAAGGTTCAAGCATCTCAGATCCGATGCGCCCAAGCCCGCAAGCGGCAACCCTGCGGATATTGCCTTGGCAATGGTTGGCGATTTCAAGCCCAATGGCTTCCATCAGCACAGACGAAAACTCAGGACATCCTGTCGATGCCATGGTTTTGATCAGGCCCATGATCACGTCCTGGTCAGTTTCCTTTTGGTGGAGCGAAAGAATCATGGCAGGATCCTTACTGGACAAAGCACTCAAGAGATGAATTCCATACTCTCGATCAGATGGTGAGCGACTTTTTAAAAGCTCAATAGCTTTCACAATGATGTCTTGTAATGATTGTTTCACATTTGAAACTTCTGGTGGGTGAGGCGACATTTGATGTTTCTGATTCAATAAATTTCCATTCGTTGTTTCTGCCACCAGTTGATCCATTATCGCCATCCATTTGATTTCTTGCCTTGATAATGGCTTTGGATTTGTTTGCCTTTCTTCGATGTTTGATGTGATTGACCGGCTCAATATTTCTTTGATCACATGCAACTTGATGTTGTTTGGAATATTGGCATCTTGAATGGAAGAACCTTCTTCGAGTGTGGCTACCCGAGCCAAGTCAAAAGCTGCTGATTGTCGAGCGAATGGGTTGTCATGGCTTAGTAAGGAAAAGATCTGCGCTAGGTGAGCTTTGTCGTTCGTGCAGGCGTAGAAATAGGCGCTCGCAGCACCCTTTATTCGGGCAGAGTCGTCAAGAAGGTAAGGACTTATTTTGTCTTTAATGCTCCATGCCTTGAAAAGAGTGAAGGCTTCAATCAAGGATTCAATGGGTTTTCCTTGCACTTCGGAATTGAAGTAACTGACAAGGGGGGCGATACATTCTTTTGATCCAAGGTTGATGAGAGAGCGAATACTTGCTTCGTGCAATTGGATGTCGTCGCTTTCTGTCAATGTCTTGACAAGTTCTTCGACGCAGATTTTGTCTTTAATCAGCCCTAATGATCGTGCTGCTTGACGCCTAAGGGGGAAGCCGCCGGTTGATGTTTCATCACGTCGATCGTGGAGGCAGCGAATCAGTGCGGGAACAGAATTCTGTACGCGATGTTTCCCGAGCCACCAGGCCGCGTGGTAGCGAATTCCAGGATCGTTGCTCTCAAGTGCAGCAAGTGCTGATTGCTCGGAGTTGATCAAGCTCAAAAGACTGGGTCGCAAACTCGACTCTTGCCTTTATTTTAGATGACACGATTTGGTTGCCGGAGCTGATCTGTTAAGACAGACGTCAATCCTTGTTGCTCACGCTGCAGCTCTCCCAGTGCGTGGGAGCATGAGATCGCATTTGAAAGTGGTGACGTTTTTGAGGTCTTCGCAGTCGCGTTGATCTCTCGAGGCAGATCAGTGGAAGCTCAAGAGCGGTCACATTTATTTGCCTCCACGAATTGATCCATTGCCTTTTTCAACCTGAATTCATGTCAAGCACGCAATCTCGAGCTCTTGATTTCGTCGCAGAAGCGGGAGGTCAGGTTTCACGCTCCTATCAGAGTCGCTTTTCAAAAACAAACAAGCCGGCTTTGACAGTTGCTGAATTCAAGCTGAAAAGCTGCAGCAACATGTCAATCGGCCTCGGTCCCAGAATTCACGAGGAATGCCCTTTTGGCAGTGTCTTTGGCGAATTGACATCATTGGACACATCCTCATTGGATGCCGTGATCACTGCTGCGTACAAGCAGGTTTTCGGCAATGTGCCACCAACACTGAATGAGCGCTGCACGGAGTTGGAAGCGAGCCTTCGTCAGGGTTATATCAATGTGAGGGGGTTTGTTGCAGGCCTTGCTAAGTCTGAATTTTATAAAAAGAATTTCTTTCATCAGGTTTCACCCCAGCGTGGAATTGAGTTGAATTACAAGCACCTTTTCGGTCGTCCTCCTGTAGATCAGGCGGAGATGTCGAAGAGTATTGCTCTTCTTGCAGATCAAGGTTTTGATGCACTGATCGATCACCTCACCGGTTCAGCTGAATACGCTGAGGTTTTTGGGGACAACACGGTTCCTTATGTTCGAGCTTTTAAATCAGCTGCAGGAGCTTATACCTCGACCTTCCCATCGATGGTTGAGCTGCAGCATCCATCGGCTTCAAGTGATCGGTCGCTCGGAAATAGAAGTTTGATCATGGGAAGGGTCGCTTCCCTGGGTCGTATCAAGACATCAGCCAACCCAAATTATGTCTATACAAAGGCAATGTCTCCACAAATTAGCCCGAACTTCTTTGACAAGTACGCCAAAGCAGGTGTTCCTGTGAGTTACAACAACTTTAGTTATGCGAAAGTGGCTCGTGCATGAGTCAGTTGCTCATCAAGTGATAAAAAAGCCGGTCAATTGACCGGCTTTTTTATGAACAGCTAGTTTGTTAAAGGCAAAATAAAAGCCCCCTTGATAGGGGGCTGACTGATCAGATCAGTTGTTTTTTGACCAGAACTCAGATCAGAGCGTTGATGGCGTAATCGATGTAGCTGTTGGCTTCTGTGGCCGCATCGCCACTGAGGCCATGGTTGCCCTTGATGTGCCTGAGAGATTCCACATACCAGGATGGGGAGAGCTCAAAGGTGCGGTTGATTTCAGCCAGGCCGGCGATCAGGTAATCGTCCATCGGACCTGTTCCACCTGCTACCAGGCAATACGTGATCATCCGCAGGTAGTAGCTGATGTCACGCGAACACTTCTCTTTGCCACGTGCATCGGCGGCGTAGTTCGCGCCTTGCATTTGAGTGGTGAAAGGAAATTTTGTGTAAACGGCTTGCGCTGCACCTGCAACCAGAGAGTCGGCTTTGCTGGTGAGCACTTTGGCGGCTTCGAGGCTGGCCTGGGCCCGGGTGAAACGGCCTGAAGCACCCTGGATTTCAGTGTTGCTCAGAAAGCGTCCCTGGGAATCAGCAGCTGCTACAGCCTCGGTGAGAGGGGTTTTCATGATGGAGTGGGGAAATGTGGTGTGTCGTTAAAAGCGCAGAACCTGATTCAGGCCACAGAGGCGGCAGCGCGATCGAAGTAGGTACCGATTTCGCTGCTGAGTGAGGCGCAGTCTCCAGCAGTGATTCCGGCGCGGTCATTCACCAGGTCGAGAGCAGAGCTCTTCATCAGGTTCACACCAGCAGCCACGGAAGCTCCAGGAGTTCCGAGGGCCAGGTACGTTTCGCGAAGGCCGTTAAGGCAGCGATCTTCCATCACAGAAGCGTCGCCTGTGAACACGGAATAAGTGACGTAGCGGAGGATGATCTCCATGTCCCGCAGGCAGGCGGCCATGCGGCGGGAGGTGTAGGCGTTACCACCCGGTGCGATCAAGGCAGGCTGTTGAGCGAAGAGCTCGCGAGCAGCATTAGCAACGATGGTGGACGCGTTGCTTGAAATACGGTTCACGGCGTCCAGACGCTTGTTGCTGTCGGAAACCACCGAGGCGAGAGCATCAATCTCACTGGTGCTGATGAACTGTCCCCTGGCATCGGCCTGGGCGACAACCTTGGTGAAGGCGTCGAACATTTGGAACTCCTTTGGGCAGCGTCTAAATGGGTGTCACAGACACCGGAGGGGACATCCTAAGGAGAGTCCCATCGGGTCGAGACGATTCTCGCGAAAGCTCCGAGGAGCTCTCGATGCAGGTTCATAATGTTTAATCCGTCTGTAGCAATTGCTGTTTTGCAGTTCGCTGAACCGAGCTGACGTCTACAGGTCAAAGAGCACGCTGTGGATGTAGGCCTCTGTCCATTCGCCGCCGTGAAAGCGCGTCAGCATCCCCCGCGCAGGATCTTTCTCCGCTCTGTACGTGGTGTAGCGACGTTGCCCAGCAAGGAGATGCTGCTGCCGCTCCGCCGAGACGGCCTCCGCTTCTGAGGTGAGTTCGAGGTAGAGGTTGAGGTATTCGTTGAAGGCTGGCCGAACGATGGACGCAATGATCTGATCTCCTTCCTCTCCGAGCGGTAGTCGTGTCCAGAGAAAAGCTGGTGAGAAGTAGGGCTGAGCTTCCTCCGGAATCGGTCCTCCATCAGGGAGTTCCTGGCGCCAACGTTCAAAGATCGGCATGAGTCGATCCCACACCGGCTGCGTGTGATCGGGATCGTTTTTGTCCGCTGGCTGTAGATCCAGAGCGAGGAGATGTCCTGAGGGAAGAGTCACCAGATCTCCCCCGAAAAAAGGAAGATCGAACTGGCTGGACGGGTTGATCACAAAATTCAGAACCGATGCCGCCCGACCCGCATTCACACAGGCGGCCCGCACCTGGCGGAATTTCTCGGTTCGGCAGGCCCAGGTCGCGGTGGTGACGGGAAAGGGGTTGGCCTTCGAGCCCGTCTGGTCGTCCCGTTGCAGGAATTGGTTGTCGACGGGGTAGGGCTCAACGTTCAGGGGCTGCAAGGCATGAACGGCGTCGTCCAGAAAGGGTTGCCAAGTCCAGCCAGGCAGGCGGACCGGGTCAGTGCTCAGAACGCGAGACGTGGACATTCAGATCGTGGCAGGAAAGAGGAACTGATGAAGAAAGCGATCGGACCAGTCCTTCCCGAAGTGGCTGGTGAACAAGCCATGGGCCGGATCGCGCTCAGCGCTGTATCGGTCGTAGTCAATTTGGAGCTGTTGAACTTTTGCGGGAGCCATTGATTCGTTACCGCCAGAACCTTTGTCAGTCAGGTCCCAGTAACACTGCATAAAAAGGTCAAAGGCCCCGGGAAGTGAACCCGAGGCCTCTTCAGCTCCTCCGCGACAGAACAACAACCATGGGGAAAAGTACTGATTTGGATCAAAGGACCGCATCGTCTCCTCACCACTCAGATCGGGATACCTGGCGTGCAGCTGTTTGAGTCCCTGAAAATGCCTCTCCAGGTAGGCCTCCTCCTGAATGAGGGGTTGGAAGTCCAGAACCGCGACCAGTTTCTGTCTGGCACCAAACCAGAGAAGATCGATACCAAGGATTGGCTGATCGTTGTCCAGCGCTGGGTATGCAACGGAATTGAGCACCTGCAGGCTGTCGCCTGCATCCAGACGGGTGACCCGCCAGCGACGGAAGCCTGGAACAGACCAGAGCCAGCTTCGGATCAAGCTGCCGCGTTTTGATGACTGCTGTTCAGCGAAATCTCCAGGTGCTGCCAATTGCTCCCCGCCATGAGCAAGCAATCCTTCATTCAGTGTTTCAAGAAAAGGATCAAACATTCAGATCACCGCTCCCACCATTGATTGAGCCGCGAGAGCTTCGGCAGATTCAGCAAGTTTCTGAATGTCAGCTTCCTCGTGACATCGCAACTCGGTGCAATACGTGGTCATCGATACACCTCCCATGTACTGGACTGAGCTCACGCGCATCCGCACCTGATCAGTGACGAACCAACAGCGTTCAATGCCGACGTTCGTGTCGTAGCGCGTAGTGATGGTGAGGACGCCGTCTTCTGCAAACTGATAGGTACTGAGAACCGGCTGTTTTTCAACGTACCCAACATCCCTCACCAGCAGACCGTGCAGGTTGTCGTCATCAGATGGGATGTCCACCACAACAGCGGCATAGTCCTCGTTGCGGACACCATGCTTGAGGTTGCTTTCCCACCAAAAACGGGCACCGCCAGTGGCTTTTGAGCTACTCATATTGAGTGTTCGGCAGACTTTTTCCACCGCATGATCATCAGCAGCAAACGGTTCGATCACCAGGTTGGAATCAGCTGCTTCGTCGTCTTGGTGGTCGAGGGGATGAATCGAACGTCGATTCAGCCAAGTTCCTCGACTCGCTTCGAAGAAATCAGCCATTGTCATCGGTTGGAACATGGGTCGACCGTGGTGTTTCCAGGTGTCTTGATTCAGGACTTCGATGTCATGGCGTCACGCTGCTGGGTGAGCTGTTCGAGAATTTCTCCAAGCCTTTGCAATTCGGCGTGATCAGCCACAGCAGCTTGGATCTTTTTCTGGGGCATCCGAAGCTTCTGTCCCATTGCTTTCACGTCGTTCTCGAGCCGCTCTCTGTAAGCGGTGAGTTGTTCGATCGAATCCTGTAGTTCGTCAAGGCTGGGTTCCATCGTCTGGTCCCGCAAGATGGCCACATCATCCAGCATGGCCTCTCATCGGAGAGAGCTTGGCCGCGCTAGGTGACGAACCGTTGCGTGATGTCGCGATACCGGCCTGCCAGCTCAGAAGCACCCCTTACTGTTTTTAAGCGCTTCGCCTGTGGTGCCAGGCCTCCAGCCTCCTCTAACCGTTCATTCTTCGAATGATTTGGTTCGTCAAGGCGGGTCCAGGTTCAACCCAGAAGCCGTTCCTCTTCATTGTCTGGCTCCCCAATGCTCGACGCATTTTCCCGTTCCGTTGTTAGCGCCGACGCTAAAACCGCGGCTGTCGGTAGCGCTGACATCGCCGCTCTCCGTCAGTATGTGGCTGATGGCAACAAGCGCCTCGACGCTGTGAATGCCATCACGTCCAATGCTTATTGCATCGTGACTGATGCAGTGACCGGCATGATCTGTGAGAACACCGGTCTCATTCAAGCTGGCGGCAATTGCTATCCCACCCGCCGCATGGCCGCTTGCCTGCGTGATGGTGAGATCGTGCTCCGCTATGTCTCCTATGCCCTGCTCGCCGGCGATGCGTCCGTTCTGGATGATCGTTGCCTGAATGGCCTCAAAGAGACCTACATCGCACTGGGCGTTCCTACCCAGTCAGCTGCTCGTGCAGTGGCGATCATGAAGTCTGCTGCCACCGCTCTGATCGGTCAGACCAATACCCCTGAGAATGGCGGCACCAAGTTCCGCAAGATGGAAACCACCGTTGGTGACTGCTCTGCTCTGGTCGCTGAGGCTGCTTCCTACTTCGACCGTGTGATCAGCGCCATCGGCTGAGTCAATTCGTTCATTCCATCAACCAACTTTTCAGGATCTGATCGATGAAATCCGTCGTCACCACCGTTGTGACCGCTGCTGACGCAGCTGGTCGCTTCCCCTCCCAGAACGATCTCGAGGCCGTTCAAGGCAATATCCAGCGCGCAGCTGCACGTCTGGAAGCTGCTGAAAAGCTTGCCTCTGGTCTTGATGCCGTCACCAAAGAAGCCGGCGATGCCTGCTTCAACAAGTACTCCTACCTGAAGCAGCCAGGTGAAGCAGGGGAGAACCAGGTCAAGGTGGACAAGTGCTACCGCGATCTGGGCCACTACATGCGCCTCATCAACTACTGCCTGGTTGTGGGCGGCACTGGTCCTCTGGACGAGTGGGGAATTGCAGGTGCCCGTGAGGTTTACCGGAATCTTGCGCTGCCCACTTCCGCATACGTGGAAGCTCTCACCTACACCCGCGATCGCGCTTGCGCTCCTCGGGACATGAGCGCTCAAGCTCTCAACGAGTTCAAGAGCTACCTTGATTATCTGATCAACGCTCTTTCCTGAGTCTGATTCAATTCAGAATGGTTTCAATGGGGGGCGTTCAGCCCCCCTTTTTGTTTGAAAACGTGTTTCTCCTCGACTTACCCGGACCTACTTTCTGCAACTGATCACGCATGAACGACGCTGAAATCCCGTCGCTTGACGAGTTGTTTGATGATCTTACAAATCACCCCAGCCCAAGAATTCAGGAGCAAGCTTCTTGGGTGATGGTGGATCACTATCCAGCGGAATCTATGCCGCGTTTAATTGATTTGATTGAGAATCCTGATCCAATTATTTACCGAGCTGCTGTTAAAGCGTTGGGCTTGTTTGGGCTGGATGCTCTTGATCCCTTGTGCAGTAAATATCGCTCAAGTAGTAACCCTACGGTGCGTGCTTGTTGCATCAAGGCGTTTGTACAGGTCTCCGCTAAACACCCTGATGAGGTATTCACAGATAATGCAATGAAGGTTTTGGAGGATGGATTGTCTGATGATGATCCTGTTGTCTCGCAGTCGGCGGTGATGGCAATTGCACAGGTGGGTAAGCAAAGCGCAACGCGTGCAGAAGCCTTGCCATTGCTCTTGAAAGTATCACGTGGAAACAACACTGCTCACGCAATATCTGCCATCATGGCATTAGGTGAAATCAAGAACATTGATGCAAATAATGCGCTACAAGATCTGATTAATGACTCTGCATTGGACCCAATTATTGGCGAAATTGCAAAGTCCTCACTGGAACGTTCTCAAATGCAAAAGCCTAAGAGCTAAGCTTATTTATCGATTTGATTGATGGCCACCGCAAAGACTGCTTTCACATCATTGTTGTTCTCAGCCTCTTGAGCTCTTCTTAACACTGCTAGCGCATCCTGTGCCTCAAGTTTCATCAACGACAATGCAGCATTTTTCCTGACCTGAGGGCAGGTATCTTCTAAAGAAGAACACAGAAGAGGTGTTGCTTCTTCTGGGTCCTGCAGCTTGCCCAAAAGTGTCGCCGCTTCAGCACGAACTTCTTGGTTCACATCGTTGAGGGATGAAACGAGTAACTCTTTGGCTTCTGTATCTTGTAATGATTGAATTTGATCTCCAAGAGCGGAGATGGCAGCAACCCTAATTTCAGCATGTTCTGATCGTGCAGCATCTCGCAATGCTTCAGGTGCTTTTGATCCAATGAAAGACAACCCAAGGTTGGCAAGTCCGATCTGAAATGGTGTGCAATTTGGGTCATTCAGAATCTTCAGAATCATGCCAATCGCTGGTGGCCCGATGGTTGCCATGGCGCCTGCGGATGATCCTTGAACAACTGGATCCTCATCTTCCATAAATGCTTCATAGAGATACGGGAGTGCATCAGCGCTGCCGATGATATTCAGGGTTTTAGCTGCAGCCCTGCGAACAATCACATTCGAGTGGCTCCTCAATGCAGAGCACAAAGCCGGCAAGGCTGCCTCTCCTACCGACCCTAGACTTTTGGCAAATGTTAAACGTAGTTTGCCCCGGTTATCACCAAGGCCCGCAATCATTCGATTAATCGATTCTTGATCTGTGTCCACAAGGCATCCGTCGCTCAACTGCTGTTGCAGCGACTCTGCCAACGATTGAGCCTCCTCAGTGCTGAGCTCGAGATTCTGATCATTCATAAACGTTGTGCCTGCTTCCCCATCGCGCGGGGCTGAACCTGATCCATTATCGTTCATGGTTCAGCTCGGATCGTCCCCGAATGACTCAGTTCGTGTTGTCTCATAACCCCCAGGTGGTCTCTCAATCGCTTCCGATCATGTCGGCATCTGAATTGGCCAATGGCCTAAGTGGTCAGGGAATGCAGGGGGTGAACGTCAGTGCTTTGCAGCATCCACATTGGAAAGTTCGGGTTGAATCTGACCTTGCTCCTGAAGCACTTGCTCAAACTCTGCTGCAAGCCTGGCGTCGTTTTCGCAAAAGCAATGGTGTTCAGACCGATTTCACGATTCTGGCTCTGGGTGGACGCAAAGATGGGGCCGCGACGACAAACTCGTTACTGCAAATAGGGTCTTGGGGTGTGGATGTTGTTGAAACAGACCGGCCTTCTGAATTTTTAGGAAGTATTAACTGGGAAGGATTAAAAGCGGGTCGTCCGGCAGATGCAATCTTCGAGATTCATGATCTTCCTCAGTAATTAAATATAGAATAGATATTCCATGACTGGTAAATTTAATAATATCCATCCAGGTTTATCTCTTGAAAGTGCTCTAAGTATCCTGGCAACACCTGAGAAGGACTTGGAGTCTTCAAGCGATTACTACATGGCGGTGTGTCACCTGTTGAATTTCCCAGGTGTTCGTACTGAAGATGCTCTTCTGACTGTTGCAAACAATGAGTCAGACACGCAAGCGATTCGCTTGGCACGGCGAAAGTCACTCGAGATATTGGGCCGCTTAGGTTGCAGACGGGCCTTGCCAGCTTTAACAATTTCTCTCGATCATTCTGATCCTTATCTAGTTGAAAATGCCGTCTGGAGCCTTCTTCAACTTGGTTGCGACGACCATGATGTCCATCAACGTCTAATTGAGCTTCTAGTTCAGAATCAGGTCAACCAGCGCATTCTTATTCAGTGTTTGGCTGGTCTTGGTGTTCAAGAGGCCATTGACGCCATCCAGCAATGCGTCAAATCACCAACTGATTCTGTAAGGACGGCCGCGATCTCTGCCTTGTGCAGACTCACTGGTGATCGTCGTTCTCTTAATGTCCTCGAACCGGTTTTGTTTTCGGATAGCCAGATGGATCGCCAGATGGTGATCGAAGATCTGGCTGATTGCAAGGGCATTGAGCTCCTGGGTTCCGTTCTCAAGTCTCCAGTGTCTCCTGTTTTCCGCCTGCGCTTTGTCCAAGCGGTCTGGCCGTCGCCAGAAGCTGGGACCAGCACAGTGAAATCGGATTTGGTGACTGTCTTGGATCAAATCCTCATTGATTCACCTGATTCAGTTTCGCTGAAACAGCGCCTCAATATCGAGTCGACTGTCAGTATCAGTGATTCTTTTGAAGGACTGTTCTCTAACGATTTTTCTCGCTGTTATCAAAGTCTGGTGCGTTTGAGCTGTATTGAGGGATCGAAGTTATGGCCTCTGTATCTGCAGCAATGGAATGATCGGGCTTTTAATGATTATGGGGCCCACTATTTCTTTGTCCGATTGATCGGACTCGTTCCCTCTTGGCCTGCTGACAGTATTTGTATCTTGGAAAATTTGTTGTTGGAGGCCGTTGAAAATTTGAGGCCGCAATTCGGCAAATCTAGGCCCGTAGCATTGTTGTCCTTGTTAGATCTATCGCCTCAGGCAATCTCTTGGCACAGGCTCGTTGATATCCTGGAATCTCCCAGCAGCCCCTGGCAGCTGCAATATGCTGTTTTGATGGTTATTGAGCGGTTGGCAGGCCAGTACCAATCAGCTCTTCAGGACTATCTTGATGATTCTGGCAAGATCTCTATTACTCATCCATTTGTGTGCGACAAGCTTGACTGCATTGTTGCATAAAAAAGCGCTGCAAGATATTTGCAGCGCTCAATGATTTGGAGCTTGTACAGACCAATTAAGGGGCTAACCTATTTGCAACCCCAGGCGCGGAACACGACTGGCTTCTCTAATTTGGGAGGATTGTGGCCTTTAAATTCCTGTGTAGGCAATTTCACACTGACAGTGCCAGCTGTAATGGAGGTTTTGTTTAACATCCGAGCATTGAGCTGGCTGTAAATACGGCTTCTGGAGCCCAGAGCATTGTCGCTGACAACACGGCTGGCTTCAAGGTCCACCATGTTGTTGAAACTGGCTGTGGTCATTCCAGCCAGTGATCCAAGCGCACGGGGGTAAGGCACGATGTCACTGCCAAAGACCTCTGTGTATTCCGCCGAATCAGTCAGCGTGTCGACCACTGCATCGAATCCGCTACTCGCCAATAGTTCAATGTAATGAGTAACTTCTGCATGGTTCAGTGGGGGACGACCCAGAAGATGCTTGAAGTTCAGTTCAATCCCACGCTGGGGAGAGACATTATGGAAGTACTGATCTTTATAGAACTGAGATTTTGCAAGTCCAGCGACGAAGTCGCGCACACAAATCTCACCATTTAAAAGACGTGCTTCCAAAGAATCACAGCGCTGATTCAGCGTTGGGTTTTTGTTGCCGAAAACCTGCTTGTAAGCTGCATCGATCACTGTATCGAGAGCTTCACGATCACTGGGATTGAACTCGTCGAACACAGGACGATGAGGGCACTCGCCATACTTTCGGGGCCCGATTGCAATGGCCATGTTTGAACATGCCTGCCGATTGAACTCTGCAATTGTCAGCGCAGCACCTGATGGGGAAGATTGAGCTGTTGAGTAACCAACAGGCTCATGGCGACGTGCATCAACCAGAAATTTCTTGGAGCGAGATTCAATTTTCAGCATGTTGAATGTTGGAGGATGAGGGGACATGTTGATGTGCTCGCTGCCTAGAGATCCTCTCGACACAAAGTCGTAAAGGTCGGCACGAACCCAAATTGAACGACTGACTTTATGGCATTATTTTTGCCAAATGCCAATCATGGATAATTTGAATTGAAAAGATAATTTTCTTCAAAGAAACGCTTTCGAGAGCAAGCTGTCAACTTTGCGCGCCCAAAGGGACTTTTTGATACAAAAAAAGGGCAGGATGAACCTGCCCTTTGTTTAAGCTGAAAATGTAAATCAGCCGAGGGAGTTGATCACGTAGTCCAGCAGACCGGTGTACTCAACAAGAGCCTGGGAGCTCATGTCCCGAGGAGCACAGCCGCGGTTACGGATGTAGGTGAAACCAGCGATGTAGGTGCCGGCATCGATGCTGAGGGCCTTGTAAACCTCACGCTGGCCATTGATGGCGAGCTCAT
>MDTB01202151.1_pt1 | contig 38788 bp, 38 predicted proteins | sample 811161 | NCBI WGS metagenome assembly MDTB01 (sample SAMN05326650, study PRJNA326480) | marine metagenome | isolation source: seawater | place: Mediterranean Sea | collected 2009 | reverse complement strand
CATAATATGGGTACTGAGTCTATAGCTTCTTTGAAATGGCTTAGTCGATTTCTTGATAAAACTCCAGGTGATAAGGTAATTGGGGGAATACCTCGACAAGTACCAGGAGTATGCTGGTCTAGAGTTAATCCAACAGTTGTTCCCAAACCTATTCTTAGACTGTGGTCAAATGAAATGGCCAATGAATTAGGAATTGAAGTAGGTGAAGAAGAAATTCTTGCCGGGAATAAAATAACTAGTGGAATGGATCCGTATGCACAAAGATATGGAGGCCATCAATTTGGCAACTGGGCTGGGCAATTAGGTGATGGTAGAGCGATTACATTGGGAGAAGTAGAGGTAGGAGCGAAAACATATGAGTTACAACTGAAAGGATCAGGTGTCACTCCATATTCGAGATTTGCAGATGGAAAAGCTGTACTGCGTTCCTCTATTCGTGAATTCCTCTGTAGCGAAGCAATGTATCACCTAGGGATTCGGACAACTAGGGCACTATCTTTGGTGACAACAGGAGAGCATGTGGTTCGAGACATCATGTATAACGGAAATCCTGCTCCAGAGCCAGGAGCGATCGTATGCAGAATAGCTCAAAGCTTTATTCGGTTTGGAACCTTTCAAATTCATACTATGACCGGGAATTATGATGCTCTACGACAATTAGCAGAGTATACTGTGAAAAATCATTTTCCTGAGCATTCTATTGACAATGATGACAAAATAATTGATTGGTTAAAGGAAATTGCTGATGAAACTGCATTAATGATTGCTCACTGGATGCGAGTAGGATTTGTTCATGGAGTAATGAATACTGACAATATGTCGGTACATGGTCTAACCATCGATTACGGACCTTATGGGTGGATAGAAGATTTCGACCTTAATTGGACCCCAAATACAACTGATTCAGGGAGGAAGAGATACAAATTTGGTAATCAAGCACAAATTGGAGCATGGAATTATGCTCGTTTATTGGAATCAATAAGTCCGTTAATGGATAAACCAGAAAAGCTACATGAGGCTCTAGAATTCTATTACGAAGTGTATGAAAAACATAACAACTTAATGTGGGTAAAAAAATTAGGTTTAGAACAGTTTAGTTCAGGAGATGAAGAAATTATTAGTGAACTAAATGAGATATTACAAAGTAGTGAGATAGACATGACAATATTTTTTAGATTATTATCATCAATAGGTAAACCAGACGTTAATGATCTAAAATTTGCATTTTACAATGAAGAAACAATTATTGAAACTGAATGGAATAATTGGTTGAATAAATGGTGGTCTAGAGTTGAGGGGAATCCAGACCAAGAAAAAATGAGACTAGCAAACCCAAAGTATGTCTTAAGAAATTGGATGGCTCAATTAGCTATTGATGCAGCAGAAAATCAAGACTATTCAGTTGCGAAAGAGCTCTATGAACTTCTAAAAGAACCCTATGAGGAACAGTTAGAGAATGAGGAAAAATGGTTTCAGAAACGTCCTGAATGGGCGAGACATCGAGTAGGTTGCTCAATGCTTTCTTGTTCGAGTTGATTTTCGCATAGTAATTGAAAAAATCTTTAATCTGTCCTGATCTCTATAATTGATGCAATATTAGATACCATCCAACATGATGCTGCGGCTAATTGCAGCCAGTCACCTGTGGACATTTCACTGCCATTTGTGTAAACAAATACGCTGATAATCCAACAAAGACTAGCAAGAGTTTGACCAAGCCAAGGAATACTCTTCATTTTATTGATACGTGTTTGGACAGGTTCCATGTTTATTCGCCTCAGACGTGATATGATAACTATTTCCTGTCAGCAGGTTAAGCACTCTTGCCCGCAACATGATAAATCATCTAAGTACATCCCCCAGCTTCTGTAAGCATCGATGAATTCTTCTGTTGGTATATCAAGTGAAGAAGCAATAGCTTGTGCCACAATTCCAAAGCGTTGGCGATATTTGAAGATAAAACAGAATATGAGACTACCGTGGCGAACCGCAGGACCACTGAGAAACATTCCCGGGACAGTGGTTGATTCATCATTATCAGTAAGGACTGGAAAACCATCTTCTCGCATCTCGAATAGATGTGATACAAATTTATGGCTCCCTTCAAAACCACTCGCTAGAAGTGGTTGTTCTTTGGACTGGAAAGTTTGACCATCTTGAGTAGTAATCTCATATATCCCATCTGTTAAGGAAACTGAACTGATGAGAGTTTCAGGAAATAGTTCGACATTTTCCTCAAATCTTTGATCTCTCATACGTTCAAAAGAGAAAGTGGACAAAGAAACACTAGGGTCAGAACTTGTTTCACTCCATGGACTATCTTTGTCAAACAATTTGACTTTTTTACCACGTTTGGCAAGATGATATGCTGCATCGAAACCGCTCTCATAACCACCAATAATCTGGAATTCATCTCCTTCTAATCCCTCGTAATTAGGAATAGTGGAGGTATGGCGGCAAAATTCACTACCTGTAAATCTTCCAGCACCTGGATACTGATATTCTCCAGCAGCCCAAATTACGTTTGTGGCAAGCAGAGTCTCATCATCTGTGACCAGATGGAACAAACCATCTTTCTTTTCGATATTTACCACATCTGTATTTTCTTGTATGGGAAGTTCAAAGAAGGTGGAAAGATCTTGTAGATGCTTTGCAAACTCACTACCAGTAGGGTGTTCAACTCTCATACTAAATGCTGGGGAAACCCCGACTGCAATCGAATTCAAATCTAGCATACCAATGGAATTACTCGGAAATGAAGGGGTAATGAAGCGAGTCTCGTCAGGCCAAGAAGCGAAGGATGAACCAATCTCATTTCGGTCAACTAGTAGGAAATTTTCGACGCCTGCATGAGTTAGAGCGATTGCAACTCCAACACCTGCAGCACCACCTCCTACAATTATGACATCATACTGGCTGACACCACCAACAGAACTCTCGGTTTCATTTTTTACGGGCTCGTCTTGACTAGGAAGCATAGCCTCGCATCGTTAATAACAATTTAAAAAAAACTAATAATTAGATAGTAGAATATTATTATTATTTCAAAAATGGAAACCGTTTGATTAAAATCATCGGACATTTCCCGTTAGACGAGGGAGCAGGAGGGTTGCTGACAGTGCAAGACACTGAGGAAAGTCCCCTCTCCACGACGCAAGTGGCTCGGTTTACGCCGAGGACCCGAGAGGGTCGGCCATGTAGAAGAAACGAACCGTTGCAGGTGTGTGCGATGAATCCGAAAGGACGAGGTCGCCTGCTTACGGATGGAACGAACAACCCCACTGGAGCAAGTCCAAACAGTCCTGTCGACGAGCGTCGCCGAGGGACGGGTCGGATGCTAAGTTGAATGCAACCAGCCTAATGGTGAACAAAAAGGGGCTTACTCCCTGCACCCTCAACAATTAATTTGAGTCCATAATTGTGGCATCTATTGGACCTGAATCTTCGACAATTATTCTATCATCATCTACCCAAGATCCAGGTAATCCTTTGATTCGATGCATTGTTCGTTTTGTAGCAACTAACATACTGGGAAGTAAAATTGATGATGTAAATAATGCTAGAATAATCAATAACATCATCAAAACAAAGAAATTTCTCAATCCTGGAATTGCAACAAATAATCCCGCAGCAAGTCCTGCTGAAGTTGTAGCTGTAGTCTCAAAGATTGTTTGACCTGTCTTCTCAACTGCTTTTGAGACACCAATGGGAGTTTCTTTCTCATCCTTAATTCGATCAACAATATGTATTGAATCGTCAACTCCTATACCAAATACAATCGTTCCAATCATGGCTGTAAATACATTCACATTTACGCCTCCACCTAGTTTCATCAATAATGGCTGCCAAAGAACTACAGCGCCCACAGCGATCATAGTGAATGTGGCCAATCTTGGTGATGCGAACAGAATTGACATAACAAAGAGTAATACGATCATTGTAGCGATAGTAGTCTCAGATTGTGCTTCATGAATTCCTGAATTAATATCTAATGAAACAGGTAATCCTCCAGTCAACAATGTATTTTCTACTCCATTCATTCCAACTGCAGTACATCTTTTTGCATCTCCATCAACACAATTTTCTCCTGTTAACCTTTGATCTATCGTTTCTCTCAACAGTCCTGCATCTCCCAAAGAAATGTATGGTTGATTTACATAAACTAGAGTTTTCGTTTCACCAAAACCAGAATCAGCATTCATAAGCATTGATCGAACTTCAGGAGACAATGTATCGAAAGCAACATTGACCATAGTATCCCTAGAAGTCAACTGAAAGAAAGGACATTCCGGACCAGCAGTTGGATTTTCCCAACATTCAGAATGAAGTATACCCCACAATGTATCAGAGTAGATTTCATCAGTAGTTATAGGGTTAGGTATAGATACAGGTATTGATTTTAGAATTGTAACTAAGGAAATCGAAGTAGTATTATCAACAGTATCAATATCTTCTACCTGAATCCTTTCAATTGCATCTAATACAGGTAAATCACGAATCGGCGCAGTATCATTCATTCTCCCCCTATCTGTAGCATCAACAATGAACATATTTGTCTGACCTCCTTCAAAAACTCGACTATATTCTGCCAACGCTTCATAGGTAACTAAACCAGGAGGAACCTCAGAAGAGGCTCCTGTAATATCTTTACCTAATTCTTCTTCAAGATAATAAACACCAAATGCAGTAACTAACATTGAAACAATTAACACAGTCCATGTCCATCTAAGAGGTATCTGTCCAATTTTTGACCATAAATTATCAGTTGCGGAACTTCTTCCCTTCCTGTAACGAAGAATAAACGCCAATGCTGGAACCATAATGAGTGATAAAATGAAAGTAATGAAAATTCCAAGAAGAAGGGTGGTTCCAACTGTCCTCATAGGACGAATAGGTACCAATTCTGTCCATGTAAGAACACTAAATCCGATAATTGTAGTCAATGCTGAAAGCATAATTGCATGACCACTAGTTTCAGCGGCTGCCACTGTAGCTTTGAGATACAATTCTTCGTCCCATGGATCTAACGATTCGATTTGCCTTCCATCTCTTTCAGCATCCCACACTTTTTGTGCATATTCATCAAGAATATCATCCCTATTTTCTTCAATTCTATTTGTTAAATGAAGAGCATAATCTACTCCTAGACCAACCAAAATAGGCCCTGCGGAGATAATCATTGGAGTTAATTCAATATCGAGTAAAACTGTAGCACCGAATGTGATTAATAAGCTAAAAAGAATAGGGGTCCCACAAATAATTACCACTTTTGGACTCCGATGAAGAAGGACCATTGTGATAATAACAAATACTGCACTTAATGGGAGCATCTTGGTGACGAGTTCTTCATAAACTGCATCAGACACATCATGTAAGACAGGTGTCAAACCAGTTACAGTAATTGCATCTCTTGGTAAAATTAAGTTCATCCTAGTTTCATTGATTGACGAAAGTGGTTGAGTATATGATCTTGTACACAATGGAAGACCGCATTGTTCAAGCAACTCTTGAGTGTGCTCAATAAATGCTCGATGATCTTGAATTAAACCACTAGGATTTTCTTCAGTCTTACCCTTAGGATCGTTTCTTGGAGAAATATCGGTACCGTCCATATCAAATCTGATTCCTACTACAACAACAGCAGTATCCCAAATATTGTCTCCATTAGTATCACGAACGAAATTAGACAATAGTGGACCAGCAGTATCGACAAAATCATCGATTATTCGTTGATCATCTGGAATAGAATATCCATCATATGGAGTCTGTTCAGTAAGCGGACATTGAGACGGATCTAAATTTGGAATCTGATATTTCTCCATAGCACAATTAAATCGTTTGGCTGAGCTGTTTGCTTCCTTGATAACTTGAGCAGGAGAAAGAATCCAAACTACTCCATCTTCTACTCCTCTATCAGATTTATTTCGATCAAGACCGTGCTTGTAACCCCCAGCATTAGAATTCATATCGTCTCCTTCAATCCAACTAATTTGAGTAAGAATGTCGACATCAGTTACATTTTCAGTTCCTCTAGATGATACATCTTCTATCGCATTATTCGTATGTATGTAAAGAAGAACAATATCTGTGGACCATTGTTCTCTAACTTCCAGAAGTAAATCAGTTGAGTTAGCCCCATCTGGAAGATATACCTCAACATCACCGTTAATTTGTTGTTGGAAATCTTTCGCAGAATTCCCCATCCAACCGGCAGAAATTAAAAGTATTATCAAAATAAATGCAGGTGCACGAATGATTCTACTATACAAGAAAATATAGAATAATTCACGTGTAGATTTGATTCCAGTCGTAAGACGATGGATAGAATCGCCAAATATTCTATTTAGAGCACTTTTTATTTGCTCTGAAATTTGAGATAAAAATGAAACGATTGAAAGCCAAAATGATGTCGTGCTCAACTTTTCTGCAATCTCTCCGATGGAAATACCATCGTCAGTGACGTCAGATTGCTCTTTCGACATATACCTACCACGAATAGAACGAACATCAAGCGTTCGGAAGAAGGAAGGTCAAAGAGAACGAATACGCTGTAAAACTACTCTTCTCATCAAGGTCCTTGCACCATGCAAAACTAAACCTGAGAAAACCAATGATAAACCTAGCATAGATAACCATGCACCAGTTAATCCTGGACCAACAGAAAGAGCAATCGTTCCATCAGTTAACTCTTCAACTGAATTGAGCATACCTAGTCCTATCGTAGTACCTGAAACCAATAACCCCATTCCGGGTAAACCGAATACTAGCATGGGTTTCTTGTGAGACAAGGAAATTAGTGCGTAAGTTAAAACAGTAAAACCATGACCAAATGCAGAATATGTGGATGATTTAGGAACATCATATCTTACTTTAATTGGAACTTCTTCTACATTCAGTCCTTTTTCCTTGATTTGATCAAGAACTTCGAGTGTAGACTCCATACCTTCATTCTCAAAGGCGAGTAAATTCAATGCTCTTTTACTGAATGCCCTAAATCCACTCTGAGTATCTTTTACTCCAAGATCACTGGTTAAATTTGAGGCAGTATTAATCATTGAAATTCCGAGTCTTCGATACATTGGCATTGAACTTCGATCACTATTGTCAACAAAACGTGATCCAATTACTACATCAACATCTTCTTTGTCTAATCCTGCTAAAACAGCAGGAATATCTTCGGGTTGATGTTGTCCATCACTATCTAAAATTACTAATTTGTCCACATTTTTTTCTCTAGCAATACGGAAAATACTACGAATTGCTGCACCATATCCTCTATTTGCACGATGATAATGAATTATCGCACCTGCTCTTGCTGCTAATCTAGAACATGAATCTGATGAGCCATCATCAACACATAATACTTCATCAACATAGGGTAAGCAACGAATTACAACAGATGCTACCGTTTCTTCTTCGTTGAACATTGGCATTCCGACCATGACCAAACCATGACGGGGTTCATTGCCCTCCATGTATTGATTTTCAACATGGTTCGTATATAGTCTATGTAGGAATTATGTGAAAATACTAGTAAATTTCTAATTTTTCAAATATCCAATCATCCGATGGACTCAAGTTCAATACATAGATGGCACAACATGGTCACACTCGTAACAGGGGGAGCAGGTTTTGTTGGTTCTCACCTAGTAGACTGCTTAATTGAGAATGGACATAAAGTACGAATTTTCGACAATATGTCAAGTGGACGCATTTCATTTCTATCTCATCATGGAGATTTAATCGATATTATTGAAGGCGATTTGTTAGATCTTAATGCTGTTAAGAAAGCCATGGAGGGAGTAGATTTAGTATTCCACCTAGCAGCAAATCCAGATATTAGATTAGGTACCGAAATTACTGATACAGACCTTAAACAAGGTACAGTTGCAACTTACAATGTTCTCGAAGCCATGAGAGTTAATGGAGTTAGAAAAATTGCATTTGCTAGTAGTAGTGTAGTTTACGGGGAAGCAAAACAAATGCCAACTCCTGAAAATTATGGCCCATTATTCCCAATCTCATTGTATGGTGCCTCAAAATTAGGTTCAGAAGCATTGATTACATCATGGGTAGGAACTTTTGACCTTCAAGCATGGATTTTCAGATTTGCAAATATTGTTGGGGCAAGGGGGACACATGGAGTGATATTTGATTTCATTCACAAGCTACATCGAGATAAATCGACACTAGAAGTTTTAGGTAACGGACGGCAAGAAAAGTCATACATGGAAGTGGTTGATTGTGCTAAAGCAATGTTACATGTTGTAAATAATACTAATGAACCGATTAATTGCTACAATCTTGGAACCCATGATACTTGTAGCGTGAGAAGAATTGCAGAAATTGTGCTGGAAGAAACAAAATGTCAAGATGCCAATATCGAATATACAGGAGGAGATAGAGGATGGGCAGGAGATGTGCCTAAGTCTATGCTTGATCCCCAACGACTATTTGATTTGAAATTTACACCTAATTTTAGTTCCGAAGATGCAATTAGGCACACTGCTCGATGTCTAGTTAATGAAATTGGTCAGCCATAATCATGGATGGAATAGGCCGTCTTCTTCAAACATAGATTCACTATCAATTGAAGAGATAGTAGACATTCTAATCACAGTAACATCAATTCGTCCAGCTTCAGGATAGAGACTAGTTAATTCTCTATGCAGCTCATTTCTTACCTGATCAATATCCGTCGCATCAATTATTGTAACAGAACGAATTGGAGAAGAGCCTCTAATCTCAAGAATATATTCCACCATCCATTCAACTGCAACTGTCAATTCATAACTATCCACCACTTCGTCCATATCATCCATCATGATTAATATCTACTTACAAGCATATGAATGCATTGATTTATTGTTCATTAGAATAAAATCTGATTATTGCAATTATAATTCCTGTTAAGATTAGTGGAACCCATAATGAAGATGATTCATTTTCAACTGATTGATCTAAAGTCCAAGATAATGCAGAAAATGTAGTTCTTGCTCCATTTTCGGGAGTTGTAACTGATTTTTCATGAATTACAACAATTGTTGTCGAATTATAATCTAATCCATTAGGCCAAGAAAAAGTAAAATTAGAAAATATTGAGGTATTAGAATCGATTGTAGCTGCACCCCAATCTTGAGGATAAACTATCAATTCATTTTCATTAACGGAAATTATATTTTTCAAAACATAATTACTAGATAATTTACCATTAGTTGCATCTTCAGGAGAAATTGATGCTTCATTTTCCAATAACATTAGTGTCATCGATGTAGAATTGATTTGTAATGGTTCATTAACAACCGCTTCTACTGATACAATCGATGATTCAAATGAAATACTTACTTCCAAAACTTCGTGTTGGATTCTATCTGCTTCAGCATCCAAAAGTGATCTTTGAAGTTCTCCACTAGAAGACGACGGAGTAGATTCTCTCAATCCATCAAAGGAGTAAGAGGGAGTAGAATCTGCATCTGATTGCCCTAACCAACCTTTACGGTAATTCGAAGCTTCATTACCAAGAGGATCATTTATTGCGCTATGTAAATTAACACGAATTATTCTATCTCCATTTGAATCTACCATATCCGGTATCCATTCTTCATGTTCAGCGCATATGTCACACCAAACAGCCGTCGACATTTCCATTACTACAGATCCTCCTCCACGAATTTGATGCACATTGTTTTCCTGACCTTGAACTGAAAAAGACAAGGTAAGAACAAGGAAAACCAACATTAGTGACAATCTGCCCATAAACTATCCACCCTGTTCTATTGTTTCAAACCGACGTAATATTGATCGAGAGTAGTATGTTTGATTAAACAACATTAGAATCTAACCAAAAAAACATTATTTTTGTCTCAAATCAATCTAGAGTTCCGCGAACATCCGTCAGACTTGAAAGATAACCTACTTAGCCGAATGCATGAGTAATCGCTGGTTCTCCGAACATCGGAGCGATCCTTGGCGCAGAAAGGCCAGACAGGAAGGATATCGCGCACGCTCTGCTTTCAAATTAAAAGAAATTCAAGAGAAATTTACTCCTATAAGACATGGAGATACTGTTCTGGATGTTGGTTGTGCTCCTGGGGGATGGAGCCAAGTTGCATGTGAATTAGTAGGAAATGAAGGGATAGTAGTAGGAGTCGATTTACAGACTACCTCTCCAATTGAGGGCGCATATTTCATTGTCGGCGACATTCAAGACAAAGTTACTCAGGATGCTACGCTTGAAGCATTCCAAGGAAGAGTAATCAATACCATCATCTCAGATATTTCACCAGATATTAGCGGACGGTATGATATTGATCAAGCAATTTCAATTGATTTAGTTACAATGGTATGTGATTTTTCATTACCATTACTAAATCCAGGAGGTGCTTTCATCACCAAGGTTTTCCAAGGGCCAGGATTAGATGCTCTAGTAAGGGCTCTAAAGAGGAGATTTTCGAAGGTTCATCGTTTTTCTCCAATTTCTTCAAGAAACGCATCTTCGGAGATATATTTAGTTTGTAAGAATCTAAAACCACATCATGGAGCTCTTGTTCAAACAGTTGGAGATGAGATTTTGAACTCTTTAGCAAAAGATGGAATTGTAGATAATTCTGAAGATGAGGAAATTATCACAAAAACCGGATTTTCTGTCCATAGAAGAAATTGATTCGATGGTCAAGGCTAAAAGAGAAGGTGATTTCGACTGGACGCTAAGGAGTCGATTATTTGAGTCACGCTACTACTTGTACATCTTCTGGAATCCCTTTGGAAGATAAGCGCAGCACATCATTTCCATGTCCTGGACAAGATACAGAAGGTAACCCTTGCAAGACCATGATTGGCCGTAGTGAGATGTGTAGGAACCAAGGAGTTCGTTACATTTGTCCAGAATGTCGATTTATAGGACCTTGAGGTGATTCTATGGGTGAAGTAATTGTGAAGTATAAGGTAATGCTAGATTCTGAATCAATGATTAGAATTGATGAAGTATGCAACGAAATTGAAGGAGTCCCAAATAGTATTGGAGCTATTCAATTAGTCGAAAAGAAACCATTAGCATTTGGACTAATGTTTGTTGAAGTTACAGCAATTATTCAAGACGGTGAAGAATTTGATAACCCTCTTGGTAAATTCGAAGATCAAGTAAAATCATTTGAGGGTGTTACAGAAATTGAAACACTCGAAATGGGTAGACTATAGTTAACTCGTATTCGTTCAATACTGAGAGGATTTAGATTTCATAAATTCCCTCATCAAAACTGTTGCATACGTGCCAGGAGGCAAGGTGAAGCGAAATTTGAGGCAAGCACCATCAGGATGCCAGTTCTCACCCTCTCTAGGTCCATTAGACCATCTTGAATCTAGAGATTCTTCGTCTAACAATGGAGCATCAACGACACTAAACTCTTCAAAAATAGATGCGTAAGGACGCCTTGTTCCGTTAGTAGTCAGCCGCGGGATGCTGTGAACATTCCAATCAATGTCATTGAATTTAAGTTTGTTAAAAATATCTGATTCTATTTCTCCAGGCTTTCCCTCAGCAAGATTCCCTGTGACCCCTGGAAGAGGTCCAGTCACTGATAATCTTCTAAACATACAATTTCTAATACATCGAGCAAGATTTGTCTCATCTACTATTGCTGACTTTCCTGCATCTATTTTTCCTTCACTAGATAATGGAGCAACTACATCTCCGACCATTGGTTCTGCAAGAGGCAATCCTAATTCAAGTCTGGAACCGAGTACGTGATTGAATGCCATTGATTGAAGAGAATGAATCATCATCAATTGAAGATTTCTAGGTAACGTTGAAAATGATTTAACATGATTATCTGGTGATTTAACATATGACTCCAACATTGATCTTTCATATCCTAGATGTTTTGGAATAATTTCTAGGCATGCTTCAGCATCTCCTGTATCTCTCCACATTTTTCTAAAGTCATGTGTTTCTTGATCTTCGAATAAACCTTCCATGCCCAAGTATGTGGAAACTGCAGCTTCATAGTCATCATTGACAATAAACCTACCAACAACAGGAGTTACTGGACGTAACGAACCAAATCGTTGTGGACCAACCCAATTAGGGAAGATCCCTTCCCCAAGAGATTCTTCCATCATTTCCCGAATTGCTAAAGCTCTAGACATTGCATCTCTAGCATCTAGAGGAGTACCATTTTCGTCTACACAACCTCTTACAACAATAGTGAAACGATTGGCAGAATGAGCCCCCATTGCTACCTTCTGATGTGTTCTTCCAATGACATCAATATCTACGTCTTTTATTTCAACATCTTCAACACGAGAAACGGGTGCATCGACAACCATCAACTGAGTAGTTACTGCTTTCTTGTCTTTGGTTCCAGAAAACCAAATTCTATTTCGATTAATTTTCAATGCACTAGTAAATCTACGAATAAATCGATTTGTTTCCCAATCACGGAGAGTTACTTTAACCAATGTAAATCGACCTTTGTGGTCTAGAGCAGGGATTTTTCCAACTTCTTCAACACGAAAATCTTCTGCTCTCATCTTTAGAACACCAAAAATTCCAGGTAGAGTTGTTGCAAATGTATCTAGGCCAACGGATGAATCCATTCCATCTGGACTAGACACGTCCTCACCGGACCTGTCATAGAGAAAGAGAAGCGAAATCCTTTGATGCTTCCTTCACTACAGATTTCAGAATCTTTACTGGGTCTTTACCTTTATTTGCTCGAATGTAAATCTCAGGGTCATCTAGATCTGGATGACCGCTAAAATAATTACAGTATTCGATGTCTTTGTGAGCATTTAGCCGACTCCTAAAAAGATGCAAAGTAGTATGATCTTCATCACTGATTCGGATCCTCAATTCTGCGCCTTCCTTTAGTAGAACCTTCATTGCCATGTATCTCGCGAGAGATGACCCCTTTTTGAGGGCTTCCACTTGGAACATATTCGATTTTTAACAAGTTATAGAATATTAGACGATTATACCGCTGGAATTATCGCCTGTTCACCCACGGAGAGAATCATGTCTCGTACGGTAGACCCCCGAGACTCCGCGTTAACTGATATCCTTGAACGTGCATCTCTTCCAATAATCATACTAGCAGTAATGTTGACTGGAATCTTTGCAATCGGTTTCAGTGACCCCCCTTCATTCAATACAGATCTAACAACATTTATGCCGCCTGGTGACGATGATATGATCATTAATTCTGTCGAGGAACAATTGTTTGAAACTGGTGTCCCTTTCTATGTTCATGTAACATCAGATGACGGAGGAAATGCGCTTGATTGGAATGCGATAATAGAGCAAGAAGAAATTCTTTCACAAATGGAACAGGAATCAGAATTAAGATCTTCATTGATATTATCAAATATCTCTGCACCGGGAATTCTTCAATTAGCATTAGATGAAAAAGGAAGTGATTCAATTCTATCCGATTTCGATGATTGGGCATCGTACCTTAATGAAACTGTAGAAGAAGGGACAACATGTGCAGATGGTGCTGATGAAGATCTTAGAAATGCAGCATCATTAGGTAGAATGGCATTAGTTCACAAAGACTTAGATTACGATGCAATCTGTTCATGGTTAGAAGATAAGAATCAACCAGAACCCGTGCCATATGCAAATAGTACTCTTTGGATTCTAGAAATAAGAAATCAACAAGATACAACCTCTCAAGTCATGGCAGAAGTTCAACTTCGGAATTTCTTTAATGAAGCAGGAGAAAATAATAATTTACGATTTCAATCACTATCTGATGGTCTAATTAGTGACGAATTAAATCGAGAATCACTCAGTCAATTAGTAGTACTATTGGGAATCTCAATTCTTCTTGTTGTAATTATCTTAGCCGCTGCATTTAGATCAATTAGGTTCGTAGGTTTCCCCTTAGCAGCACTAACGGCGTCGTTAATCTGGACCTATGGTTTACTAGATGTTTTAGAAATGGAATATACAATTTTAACTATTGCAGTAGCTCCAGTTGTACTAGGCTTAGGAATTGACTATTCAATTCATCTTCAAAGAACATATGAAAGAAATCGTGCAAATGGACTTGGACCAGCAGAAGCATGGGTGGCTTCTTTTAGAGAACTGAGAATTGCTCTAACGCTTGCTGTATTTACTACTGTATGTGCATTTATTTCGAATATTGCTTCACCATTGCCACCTGTTCAAGAATTTGGATTGGCACTTGCAGTTGGAGTGACTTCCGCATTCATTGCTTCGACAGTGGTTGTAGGCGCACTTCATGTTGTTGTATCAAGATGGAGTGAAGCTCCTGCAAATAATTCAACAAGACGTCGATTGTTTGAAGGCGATGCAAAAAATATCACAGAATTTCAGAAAAAAACTGCTGCTCAAGTATTAGTTGCAGTGCTTTTGATTACTATAGGATCGGTTGGGTATTCTTCAATTAAACTTGAAACTCAATTTGATCTAACTGATTTCTTATCTGAAGAAATGGATACTATGCAATCAAGAACGGCTATGTATGACTCATACGAATCATCTACTTGGAAAGAGGTCAGTATATTGATTGTAAATCAAACAGGTACTGGCATAATAGTTGACGATTCACAATTCTTAGATGGATTATGGATTCTTGATATGCAAATTCAATCCACTAGAGGCGTAGTTGTTCCTTCTTCATTCTTCGTAGATGCTAATCCGTCTTATGATGGGCCGTATCCAATAGTCAGGGATGCTGTTCTAGCAGATTCTGTATTCGGAGAAAAATATAACCTAACTATTTACAGTGGAAGATTAACCGGTACTGAAAATTATGCGACAGGAGACTTTGCAAATGCATTATCTGAATTAGCAACTAACACTTCTTCCTCTTCTTCATTTAGAGGATTGAGTTACGAAGAGAGAGTAGGTAGATCAATTGTATTTACTCAAGATGGAGATATTGCAGCATCAAAAATTAGAATCGATGTAGAAGCTGAATCAAGTACTGAAAGTAGAGAGATTATTCGCGACATTTCGAATATAATCGATAAAGATGATATTAAAAATAATATTGAAGGTCAAATAATTTTGACAGGATATCTGGTGAAACTGGAATATGTACTTGATTCTTTAAGCACTTCTCAAATTAGTTCCACAATAATTAGCCTCATTGTCTCATTTTTAGTTCTACTACTCTTGACCAGAAGAATTGCTCCTTCATTCATTGTAATTGTTCCAGTTACACTTGCGGCTGTGTGGGTAGTTGGTTCAATGGCAGTTCTAGGAATTCATTGGAATGTTCTCACTGTAATGGTTACAGCTCTTAGTATAGGATTAGGAATAGATTATACTATACATATGTGGAGGAAATATGAATCATTGATCGAAAATAATATTCAACCTTGGGAAGCATTGAGAAGAGCGAATGCAACAACAGGTGCTGCATTATGCCTTAGTGCTATGACAACCGCAATAGGTTTCTTGGTCTTATGGTTTTCACCTATGCCCGTTGTTAGAGATTTTGGAATAGTTACTGCATTAACAGTTATCTTTTCTTTGACAATGGCATTGATTCTCTTACCATTGTTGCTGGTATACCAAGCACAATCGAAAACAGATAGCGACAATTTACAAGAATAAAGAAATGTCAATTCGCTGTTCTCTTCCAACTAACAAAAGTGCCATCCAAAGGGTCATTGGCATACATGCTTTTCTCTTCCTCTGAGCTCGACGTTGAATTTCACGTATTTCTAATCCAGATACTGTAGCGATATGAGAACGAATCTCGGATATTTTTTGAATCATAGGATCTACAAATCTATCATTTGGAGTAGATGGGTTATCCTCTACAAAAGAAGATACATTACTTGATTCTACGATTGGATTAGAAGTAATCAATTGTTTTTCGTTTATCGACTCTGCCTCAGAGGGAATGAAATCCACACCATCAATCATTCTCCGAACCATGGGATTCCATCCTATTGGGATGTCGAGAGAATAAAGTGACTCTATTGGCTTTACACTATTGTCTTTGATTTGAAGCCAACCTGTTTTTATCAAAGATTCAAGTAATTTCTGGGCATCGTTAGAATCAACCCATTGTAAATCTAGACTCCAGATTCGAATTAGTTTTTCTGATGAAATCCATTCATTTGGATAATCATTGAATGAGATGTGAATCAGTCGACGTACCTCAACCTCGAGATCACTCATATACAATCGAGTAATCGACAGAACTTCAATTACCCCCCTACAGCGAGAAGCATGGATAATCAAGATGAGAAGAGCGATACGTTCAAGAAATATTTTTCTAAGCGTGGATTATTTATCACTGTTTCAGCATTTATTGTAATATTAATTATGCTAGCATATACAATATTTAGCCCCTATTTCATGAGAATTGACCCTATTCCCTCAGAAGGATACTATGTTGATGAAATAGACGGTGAAATAGGTCAAGTCACATGTATGCTATGGCTGGATTCGAATCATTTTCTAGTTTGCGAAATAGAAAAAGATGCTTTGATCTTACATAAAATTGAATCATATGTTTTGACTGATGAAAGGATATTGAAGGACGGTCTAAACAATCCTCATGGACTCTATTATGATGGTGAATTTTTATACATATCAGAAAGAGGAAAATTAACAAAAAATGAATTCTTTGGGACAGAATACTCAAATTGGTCTACAGGAAATTCTACAATCCTCGTAGATGGAATACCATCGGGAAATCATCAAACAAATTCGATTAACAAAGGTCCAGATGGAATGTTAATTTGGCACTCAGGGAGCACTTGTAACGTTTGTAACGAAGATGATGACAGAAATGCGGCTATTATCATGGTTGACCCATCAAATGGGAATCATAGTGTAATTGCTTCAGGAGTTAGGAATTCATTCGATGGAGCATGGGTCCCCGACGTAGGTTATGTGTTTACAGATAATGGACGTGATTGGGAAGGTGATGATTACCCATATGAAGAATTAAATCTCTTGCATGTTGGAAGCGATTATGGTTGGCCAAATGATGAGCCAGAGACTCCAATTCCAAATGGGACCTTAGGCCCCATTGGAACCTTTGACCCACATAGTTCTGCAAATTCTATCGCATTGAGGCATACAAATTCTACTCTACCGGGGGATAATCATTCAATATTCGTCTCAGTTTTTGGTTCATGGAACTCTGTAACTCCCACTGGAGGAGAAATTATTCGTGTTGATATCGTTGAAGATGAAAATATTACTCAAGGTTGGAGAGGTGAAAATACTGTAATTGTAACAGATGTATTTGGAGCCCTTGCGATTTCATTCAACCCTGAAGGAGATTTGTTTTTTTCAAACCATATTTCGGGTAAAATGCATGTTATTAGATACTCCTAAGCGCCTCATTCATATCCCGTCGAGTCATGACAACCCCCGATGTCAAGGGACTATGTCGCTCGTGACCCCCGCACAGGGGAGAAAATCAAACTAGGAAGAAAAAGACAATCAATGATCAAAGCTGCATTCCGGGCACCTCAAGGACCATGGAATTCGCTCTTACCAAATCAAATTCGAGATTTACTTGAAAAAAATGTCTCGACAATTGAAGTTCGATGGATGGATAAACGCGTATTGCTTGATCGTTTAGATGCTATAAGAGCAATTACTGCGCTGCCTAGAACAGAAGATGAATATATACATTCGACAATCATTAACGGGTTATGCTCTCGATCTACGCAAGAACGAATTGCAACCCTAGATGTTTTCCTTGTAGGTGCTCTTCGTGATTCAGATGAAATGATGGAAATGTTAGATGCAATGATAGATGATCCTGACCAAACCGTTCGTAAAAAGGCGAGACAGGTTTTAATCACCTGTGCTCCAATTTTCCCTTCTGCATTAGAAGAGACGCTATTTCGACTACTACGTTCGGAAGAAAAACATATTCGAAATGATGCATTTAATGCACTGATTGAGGCATCAAAACAATGGCCGGAAGTAGGGGTATTACATCTAGATGATTTGATTCGTGAAGAAAATGTCGATCTTCGACGAAGAGCAGCAAGAGTACTCAAGACAATTGCCCAAAGGGCTGGAGCAGCAGGATGGGATCTGATTGGTTGGACACTAGATGATGAAGATTCAGAAGTAAGACGAATTGCTAGTAGAACACTACCTGGATTAGCAGATTCTGCCCCAAGAATAGCACAAATAATGATTGAAGAAACATTATTTGACCAAGATGATGAAGTAAGAAATAATTCATTGAAAGCATTAGCTAAGATGGAGAAAGATGACTCAAGAACTCAAACATTGATTCTAGACGGAGCGAAGCATAAAGATTCGAGAATTAGACTAAACTGTGTCAAGATGCTACCAATAATCATGAGTGGCAATAATTTACGTCAAACTGCCTTGGATCTTATTTCAGATGAGAATGACGATGAAATAATCAAACATCTGAATAAAATGGCGTTGGATATTTCAATGGAAGGATCAGAAGATGAAAAGAATCGATTCTTAGCTCCATTACCCAAAGTTGAAAGCGAAGAATTAGCAGATTTACCAGAATTAAAGTCAGGAAAACAGAAGAAAAATGAAGAAGAATAAACATGAAGAATTTCATTAACCATCATCACCTCCTATGACTATGCAACCAATACCTCCTGCAACTGCAGTACAACACCAAGCACCTATTGCTCAACAAATGCCGGTTTCTCAAAATCAACAGATGCAAGCAGCATATAATCAACAAATGGGATATCAAAATCCTCAACAAATGGGATATCAAACTCCTGTTCAATCAGCAGCAGTTACTCCTGTAGCAAATACTGTCCAGCCTACTTGGAAAATAAAAATGGCTGATAAGGGATTATTCTTCACCAAAATTGCTGCATTATTAATTACTATTCTGACACTAGGGATAGCAAAACCTTGGGGAGATACAATGATCATTAGTAAGTGGGCATCAAATCTTAGCATCGAAGGAAGATCAGTCACATACAATGGAACTGCAATAGAACTTTTTGGAATTTGGATAAAGGTACTCTTGTTAACGGTGATTACGCTAGGGATTTACTACTTATTCTGGGGAAGATATGCCATAGATCGTTACATTGATTCACGTCTTTCATGGGCATGAATAATCCGTCACCGTCATATACAGGATACAAGTCGGCAGACTGACGAACATGAGTGAAGGACCCGATGATTTCAAGCTCGAACAGTTCGAGCGACTCTGGGATGGATGGACTCCTAAGGGTCAAAATTTAGTTAAAGCCCACAAATTCCGCCATTATATGCGCCAGCATGTATTGCAAGCACTTCCCCTTCAAAGAAAGCGTGGCAATAAGCAGAGATTCCTTACCAAGGAAAACTGCCTAAAGTACTGGATGGGACAACTGCAAGCAGAAATCCGAGATGCCGACTCATTCTGAAGGTCGGATATAAATGTCAAATATCAATTTCTCGGATTGGAATTTACCTGAATACATTCTTGATGCTATTGCAGGAGAAGCATGGGAAAAACCTACTGAAATTCAGAGAGATGCAATTCCATCTGCAAGAGAGGGTAGAGATATAATTGGCCAAGCAAGAACTGGTTCAGGAAAAACAGCCGCATTTGGAATACCCATTATCGAAAGGACCGAATCAACCGGACAACCACAATCGATTGTACTTTGTCCTACTAGGGAATTAGCTACACAAGTATGTAACGAATTACAATGGATTCAAGGTGACAAAGGTCTAATCATTCTCCCAGTATATGGTGGGACTGATTTAGAAAAACAGGCTAAAAAATTAGATTCAGGTGTAGACATAATCGTTGGTACTCCTGGAAGAGTAATTGATATGACAAAGCGTAAGCATCTAAATTTACAATCTATTTCTTTACTATGTTTGGATGAAGCAGATAGAATGCTAGATATGGGATTCTGGCCAGATATTTCATGGATATTTTCTAATATGCCTGAACGTAATCAAACTCTTCTTTTTAGTGCAACATTTCCGCAAGAAATCATTGATTCAACTGACGAATTCCTGAATAACCCGGTAACGATAATGAGTGATGATCTCGAAGTAGAAGTCCCAGAAATTGATCAAAAGTGGATTCGAATTGGAAGAGCAAACAAACTTTGGGGAGTTGGTAGAATTCTTGTAAACATGGAAAGTTCGGACCAATGTCTAATATTTTGTAACACTAAACGAATGGTAGAATTATTGGAAGATAGATTAGGAAAACATCGATTTTCTTCTTCAACACTTCATGGAGATATGAGTCAAAATAAACGAGAGAAAGTCATGTTGGGCTTCCGTGATAGTGAAATTAAGATTTTAATTGCAACTGATGTTGCCGCAAGAGGATTAGATGTAGATGGAGTAACAATAGTGATTAATTATGATCTTCCAGATAATCCTGAAGATTATGTTCATCGAATTGGAAGAACAGGTAGGATGGGCAGAAAAGGAAATGCATGGAGTTTTGTTGGCAGAGAAGATTTGCGTCAACTCGAGCGTATTAGAACTACTTGGAATCTAAATATCGTCAAATCAGAAGCACCAGAACTTCCTGATGGAGTGAATAGAGACCCTGTTCGTCCTAGAAAAGATTGGGCTGAATCATCTGATCCTTTTGGCATGGTTCAAATTTCTATAGATGCAGGACAAAATCTAATTTCGAGTAAACTATCCCTATCAGAATGGATAATTTCTCAAGCTAAAGTGAAAGAACTTTCTATTGGAGAAATCAGTATCAATGAAAAATATACAACTGTTGATATCCATGCAGAATCTGCACAGAGAGTGCTGGAAATTTTGGAACGTAGAGAATATAATGGAAATAAACTAGTGGCAGAGCTTGCAATTCGTTAACTATTCTTCCTCGTCTAACCAATTTAATCTGGGTTGAATCCAAGCAAACATGAAGATTGTTAAACCAATCAAAAATAGTCGGAGACTAATCCCAATTGCATCTTCATATTCTGCTGTAATTCTATTACAAGTAGCAGAAATCGTATTTACACAAGCTTCTACAGAAGATGTGTCTTTCATTATTGTAGACACATAGTAAATAATCGATATTGCAACAAGAACCAATGAAAAATAGATTGAGGCAACTCGAGGGGGATTGGAATTCAAACCATCTAAACTGGAATGATAAGAAATACCTTGTAATTGAGGTAGACGATTCCAGAATTCACGCACACCTTTTCTTGCATCTGTAATATTAAACCAGATTGTCCAACCAATAACTAAAACAATGAGTGATCCATATCTAAGAACAAAATCATGAAATTCAAATAATGGGGATTCACAACCAAAAATACCTCCGTTCATCCCCTCACATCCACTAACTGCTAATGGATACAGAACTACTAGGCGAACTAGATTCAAGATGAACACTATCAAAGATGCAATGCCAAGATGCTTGAATTTAGTCTTCAAATCAAAAGATGGGGTCAATAACATCATCATTCCAAGAAAGAATAATTCATGTAACCCGGTGCATTCATCTGATACGTAAAGCGGAACTACTCCCCCATAAAAGGTAGGATGTAGAAGGTTAACTTGAGTAATGGGGCCTGTCTGATGAGCAACTAATTCTGCTGATCCTGGCCAAATTAAATTGGAAATATTACTCCACAACCACGCTTCAATAAGTTGTATCGGAAGTAGAGTATTAGCAGGTTCAATAAACCACCTAAACAAAACCTCACCGAATAATAAAACCGCTACTAGAACAAATACTGCGCCCAACATTTGAACAAATTCTGGAAACGGGATATCATCCGAGGCCTTGCCAGATGACTCCCCCATGCCCCTACATCCCATGTAGACGGTTTGAATTTGACCCGATGAAGTCAAAGCAAACATGAAAAGTGAACGATTGAAGAATAAGAGACTACACGGTAACATATGTCCAAGGTGCGACGTGTAGATGTTCTAGGGTTCTATTGTCCTGTTCCAGTACATGAAGCTCGTAAGGCACTTAACGAAATGAAAGAGGGAGAAATCTTAGAAGTAATTTCAGATGACCCAGAGACATTACATGACATCCCTGCGTTGGTAGCAAGATTGAACATAACATTAGAATCAGTAACTGAAAATGCAGGAGAATTTACTTTTAAGATAAAGAATCTGAGGAATTAAAATGACAATAAAAATTAGCATTGACGAAAATATTCCTGCTGATGCACGTCTTCCCACATCTCACGGAGATTTCAGAATTCGAGTATTTCATGAAGATAGTGGATTAGATCATGTTGCTTTAACCCTTGGAGATATGGAAGGTCCAGATCCAGTCTTAGTTCGAGTACATTCTGAATGCCTGACTGGTGATGCATTTGGAAGTTTGAGATGTGATTGCGGCCCTCAACTTGATTCCGCTTTAAAACAAATTTCTGAACGGGGATGGGGTGCTCTAATTTATCTTCGTCAAGAGGGAAGAGGAATTGGACTACATGCTAAAATCCAAGCATATCATCTTCAAGACCAAGGATCAGACACCTTAGATGCTAATCTAAAACTTGGACTTCCAGGTGATGCCAGAAATTATGACATTGCAGCACAAATTCTCCAATCGATAGGAGTAACCAGAATTAGTTTGCTAAGTAATAATCCAGATAAAGTTCAGCAACTACAGAAACATGGCATCGATGTAGAAGAAAGAAGACCATTAATTGCAGGTATTGGAGATGACAATAGAGAATATCTGAAAACCAAACTTGAAAGAATGGGACATAAAATCGATAAAGACAAATTGGAATGAATATCAAATAGATAGGTGGTGGGTCCGCCCAGATTTGAACTGGGGTCTAATGGTCCCAAACCATCAAGTATAGGCCAAGCTAACCCACGGACCCGTAATTTGTTCGACCTAACATCTAGACATGAATGTTACTAAAGAAGCATTAGTTCTCCAGACGGCAATCTGATGACCATGCCCTCAATTTCAGATTGTTGTATCCATTCACTAACCTGTGCTTGACTATCATTCTCTGAAAATCCAGAGGATATCAATTCAGCAATTATCCCATCAACGTCAATTATTCCTTGATCATTTGCAAATGATTGAATTAGAGATACTGGGTTATTAGTTTCAGTGATTGAAATTTGATTAGATTTTTTACTCAAGGCTTTCTCTAATTCTTTTCGAATTTCAATGGGCGTATTTTCTAAAGAAATCGCATGAGACAATGACGAAGAATTAGAAAATTCCTGAACTACAGATAATCCCTCTCTAGCACCACAATGCCCACAAACAATTGATTTCTGTCCCTTTCGAGCTCCACTAAATCTCTGACAAGAATTACATCGAAACATAACCCAAGTAGGTCCTGTCATGAACTGAACATGTATAGATAGTGCTTGATAAATTCGATTAAAATGAGAAATTGCCGCCACCAGAATTTCCTGAATCAGAGCGTATTCCACCTGAAATTGATGAGAGATCACGAGCACGTCCAACTGGGCCCCCGATACCTAAACTGTCAGGAAGAATCAATGCAGCAATAACTGCTCCATGATGACCTTCTCCAGAAGTAACCTCATCAACAGCAATTTCATGTTCTATAATCTCTAAATCTCTACTAGCTAATCTGCGCTGCATCTGTCTCTTCAACATTAATTCAGTTTCTTCATAATCTTCATTTGTTGAAACAGTTGTCACAATTGCTACCTCTTCACCTTCAGGAGTAGTGCACCTTGCCCATCCAGCACCTGCACAAGCCGTGGACCCATTCCAAGCCAAACTAACAGAATAATGACATTCAACTAAACTCCCCATGGGAAGAGCACGAGGGGTTTCGGGCGAGAAACCCATAGGTAACATAGCACCTTGGACCTGAACTAAGCGGCAATCACCTAAACCAAGTTCTACAAGACATTGATCAAAAGCATCCTCTTCAGATTCGCCCCAAGGGGCAACTGCTGTCATCAACCAGCCTCCAGACGGAAGACCCGAATTTTGAGTTTGACTAGGGGTATTCGTTCGACGCTCTGAACCTCCAATATTGAAATCCATAGTTAGCGGATAACCTCCGGGTTCATCAACGAGGGGGTTGTAGACAGGCTATGACTGACATTTCCAATAGAGATGGAGGTCGGTTCGTTGCGTTTCTGTTCGTTTCTGGATGGATATTCGCAATAATGGGTGGGCTAAGTTACATCAGTGAAACAACTTCATTACTTTTTGCTGCATTTTTTTGGTTAACTGCAGTAATTATTTTGATTTGGAATCGAGTTGGAAATTATCAATTAAATCGTTTATCTATGCAATCTGATTGGAACGAATTTGAAGGAGGTTCTGAAACAGAATTTTCTGCTCTTCCTAATCCTTCAGAATTTGAATTAGATGTCCCTCTATAGTAATCTAAGCGTCTCTAAATTTTGAGGAGCCGCTGCTCTAACCTTGAATGTCTCACTTAGTGTCTTCCTAAATTCATTACAAACAGTATCATCTCCATGATGACAAATTATTCTACGTGGCTTAGGATTCAAGGCATTCACATAATCAAGTAATTGGCGTCGGTCAGAATGACCTGAAAACCCATCGATTGTCACAACATCACAATTGACATCAACGATGTATGTTTTCCCATCGTTAGAGAGTTGAATCTCAGAATATCCCTCTTGAAGACGTCTACCTAGAGTATTTGATGCTTGATAACCAACAAATGCCAATGTGGCTCTATCATTAGGAGCCCAATGTTGCAAATAATGTAAAATCGGTCCACCTGTCATCATTCCACTAGTTGCGAGAACAATACAAGGAGATGGATCTAAAACTATCTGCTCACGTCTTTGTCTTGAATCAACAGTCTTGAACCATGGAGATTTAAATGGATTTTCATCTCCTCCACGAAGTACTTGTTGCCTTAAATCACGATTTAGGAAATTCGGATGAGATGCATGAATTGCAGTAGCTTCAGAAATCATTCCATCAAGCCAAACAGTACATGGATCACTAGTGAAATCTTCCGATTTAAATAACTGGTCTATAGCCACCATGACTTCTTGTGATCTACCTACTGCAAAAACAGGACAGAAAATTTTGCCACCCTTACCAAGAGTTCTTCGAATCAAATCTTGTAGTTCTTCGGTTGCTTCCTGTCTAGTCGGTTGGAAAGAAGAACGACCGCCATATGTTGATTCAATAACCAATGAATCAACACGAGGAAATCGAACAGTAGCTGCGTCAAACAGCCAAGATTTTTCATATTTTATATCTCCAGAAAATAATAGACGATGTAGATTTTTATCTTCTCCAATTTCGAGATAAACAGATGATGACCCAAGTATATGTCCTGCATTCTCCATTGTCATTTTAATATCGGGAGAAATGTCGATTTTCTGCCCATATCCTACATCAATTACATGTTTTATACAGGTCTCAATATCTGCCAAACTATACGGAGGCCCATCACCGGATTCCATCTTACTTACTTTGATGTAATCTTGCTGCAGTAATGTCATTAGGTCTCTCGTAGGAGGTGTACAATATACTGGTCCACGATATCCATAACGGAAAAGAACCGGTAACATGCCAATATGATCAACATGAGCGTGAGTAATAACTACAGCATCTATATTTTCAAGAGGAAGTAATTCAGGAGCATCAAAAAACGGCTGAATCTCAGATCTATTAGTAGTAGGTTTAGCTCCACAATCCACCAGAATCTTACTTTCGTTAGTAGTGACCATGTGCATTGCCCTACCAACTTCACGATACGACCCAAGAGCAGTCAATCTTACCCATGGAGTACTCGAGCGCTTTGGCCTGTAAATCCTAGTACCGAATTTACGTAACAATTCCCTCCTTTCATCAGCAGTTTCCTTTCTATATCTTCGAATGTTATTGAGAGTTTTTGATTCGAATGCAGGGGATCTATCGGCCCTGAATAACCAACCTAAACTATTTCTTAATTCAACTAAATTAGAACCTTTTTGGCCAATTGCTTGAGCAGGATCATTGCATTCAATAGTAACTTCTGCAAGCGCAGGATCTAACCAAATATTCGTTATTCCAGCTTCTTCAGGAACTATTTCCCTAACAGTTTTCAATACTTCTTCTTCAGTAGAAAGGATAGATGGATCTGGTCGGATTACAATTCTTCTTCTAACTGCTTTAGCCAATTTAACTGTCAATGAATTACTCTGTTCTGCAAAGGCATCAGGAGTGGGTGTGATGATTGAAATGGTTCCTGCTTCTAGATCTACTGTGTAAGGAATCCCATCAGGGATTATGTCCTTTGCCTTATTCTTGATCTCTGCCAATGTCATTCTCATTTTTATCTCTCCTAGATCCCTGAAAGCATCCGCACATTACCGAGGCGACGCGCGGGCGTCGGGGAAATTGATCAAATTCAAAGTGATTTGAATAAAGCTTCTAATTCATCATCACTAACTAATTGGAATCCATCTTTAGGAGTAATGACACATAGGTCCATTCCATTTCCAGATGCAGCATCACGTTGAGCAGAAGCAAGAAGTGCTCTAGCAGCAACTTCTACTGCTTGATCTCTAGTCATACCTTCTTTGAATTTATCTTCAAGAACACCATACATGTAAGGAGAACCCGAACCTGTTGCACAGTACGAATCAGGAATTGACCCCCCTGCTGAATCTATCGAATATACATGAGCGCCATCTTCATCGACTCCTGCGATAAGCAATTGTACCCAATGAGGGCGTCCACCCAAGATATTTGCAGTTAGAGTTGCAGCACCCTTCACAGACATCTGATGACCTCGTTTAAGTTCAAAAAGAGCCATTTCTGCAGCCAATGAGCGACTCAGTGCTTGTGCATGACCAACTAATCCAGCTGTAGTTAATGCTAAATTATCTGCAATCTTGAACAATTTCTGAACACTCTTGTTGGCAACAAAATGCCCCATAGTTGCACGATGATCTGCTCCAACAACTACTCCACCTTTGAAGGTGATTCCAACGGTGCTCGTTCCAGTCTTTGCCTGTTCCATTATTCCGTCCATATTGATTCCTCCATCGGCGAATGCCTGCTGGTAGAATGCAATGAAACACGGCCCCTTATGAATTCGCCGTAACAGATGCTCTTGCTATACGAAACACCCTCAGGTTCATCACTAGACATATTACACAACATACCATGGTGGACTCGAGAGAGCCAAGATGGCTACCTATCTCCAACGAACCTCGTGCCCCAGAAGCCAGGGAAGGCGAAACATTTCATTTTCTAGATGCAAGATATCCTGACCCTCCAATCCCACGATCTCAAGAGGGTGTTATCCTACATCGAGCAGAAATTTTGGATATTACTGGATTACCGCAATTATTAGATTGGGCATCAGAAGGAGATATTGTCATGCTCGATACAAGACGATTAATGGCTAGACAAACAGAGTTTAATGCAGTTATAGAGCGGCTGGCTTCTTTTGTAGAACGAGATTTGGGTGGAGAATTAGTTCAAATGGGTGAAACAAGGATTCTAATTCTACCTCCTAAAGTTAAAGCAACAGAACATACTGATCGCGGGGAGTGATTCCATAGAGAGTATTATCGAACACCCTTGTCCTATTTGTTCGTCTAATGATGGTCTAAAAATGACTGTACATATTGATGAAATTCCTTATTTCGGCGAACATACTCAGATTACTCTGGCTTGTGAATCATGTGGTTGGAGACGTACTGATTTTATTCCTGCTGAATCGAAAGGATCTATTGGAAATCGTATTTCCATTGGACCTGATACATTGAATGCTAGAGTAATTAGAGGATCTAATGGAACTATTCGCATCCCGGAACTCGGATTAGAAGTTGAACCAGGAACTGCATCTTCAGGATATATATCGAATGTAGAAGGAGTTTTGACTAGATTTCGAGACACAATTCAGATGCTAGATCGTTCTTTTGACAAATCAAAGGACTCTCCCGAAGAAAAAGAACGAATCGATTTTCTCCTGAACTCATTAGAATCATCATTATCTGGAGAAAAAACTTCTTTTTCATTAGTAATTCTAGATCCAATGGGGCATAGTGGAATTTTACATCCTGAAAGAGAAGAATGGTCATTATCTGATAATGAAATTGAACAACTTGCAGTAGGTCCTGAAATTCCTATCATGGAAGTTGATTCGGATTAACGAGCATCATCAGAAATGAATAAATCAATCTGATCTTCTATTGAATTTCGTTTTTCAGCTAGATCATTCAACCATTCAGCAGCCTTATCGATACAAATTTTCTTAATCTCAGCAGCCAACATTCTTCCAGAAGAATATTCTCTACGAATCTCTTCTAACGCTGTGTCGTCGGATTCAAAGAAAGTATGAAGATATTGGAATGCAACATCTTTCTCGCAATCACCACCCAATCTTCGATGTTCTTCAACTGTGGGTTGACCTCCACTTAGTGCGCGCTTAACCTTCTTCTCCATATCTTGAATAGAATCATCTAGGAATATGGTCGTTTCAGGACGACTAGAGGACATTTTATCTCCAGTCATCCCAATTGCAAATCTATGGTATGTGGAAGCAGGAGGAAGTAATCCTAATCCGCCAAGTTGTCTTTCTAAATGCAACAAAGCAAGGCAGATTTGACCTCTATCTTTTTTGGTTGCACCAGGAATCTCAATCAATCCATGCTTAGGATTCGATATTACATCAGAGTACCCGAAAGAAGACAGAGATTCATGAATAGATGAGAAAATTTGGGCTCGAACTTCACGATCGACCCGCCCTCTTTCTCCAACTCCTAATTTAGAAGAATTGTCTTCTTGGATAGATAATGCAATAGAAAGACCGCCGGCCTTTCTAGGCTTAACATTAAACCAATTTGATCTTGAAGCAAGATCACGTGTTAATCTGATATGAGGGTCTTGATCTACACCAACTGGAACTACAATTGGGCGTATCCCTCCAAATTCTTCAAACTGAGGGTGAAGGATATCTCCAACTTGGACCAAAGGAGCTTGAATATGAGCCAAATTTGTTTCACCTTGAAATCCATAAATAGATTCCATTTCAGAAAGTGTAGTTCTCTTTCCAAGAGTGAATCCAATTCGTTGAACTACCGGACGTCGACTCTGAAAATATACAGAAGTTGAATCAGATTCAAGACCAAGAGCAGCATAATTTAGAACATATTCTTTCAAAGCAGTAGATCTGCAATCATCCAATGACATTCCCCTAGTAGCATGAGCTTCCAAGTCTGCAACCGCAATCGTAACATCTGCACCCTGACTTTGGAACCATTTCACTTGCTCAATTACCATACTATGCCCCAAGTGCATTCTTCCAGATGGCATCAAACCAGTCAAAACTCCGAATGGATCTCTTCGTCTTGCGGAATCGAGAACTATGTCTAAATCTCTTTGAGCAAAAATTATGCCTCTACGATGAAGCATACTTGGATCTGGAATTGCCATTCCTTCAATCGAACCTAAACCAAATTCATCACGGATTCTAGAATAGTCTGTCGACTGCTGAGACGACCACGGATCGATACGAAGTCCCTCTCCCACGAATCAAGGGGCTACCATTGTGGCATCAAACCTTCTCTCAATTTAAGATGAAAAGGTTAGTTTAATCGACGGAATCAAGACCTTCGTCGAGACCGGACAATCATGGAGACCGTAGTCGTCTTGGGTACAGGATTGGTTGGAAATTGGATAGTAAGGTCACTTTCATCAGACGGTTACAATGTAATAGCCATCGATGCTAACAAAAATGTCCTTTCTAGATTAAACGAGGTTGCAAATACAATTCATGCAATTGTGGATGAAGATCTAATCAATTCATTAGATGCAGATGTTTTCGTAAACGCATTACCTGGTAGAGTAGGTCACAGAATTAGGAAAATATTGGTAGAAAATGGTCAAAAAGTCGCTGATTTGGCTTTCACTCCAGAAGACCCATCAGAAATTAACCAAATAGCAATAGATAACGATTCAATATTAATTTATGATGTTGGAGTTGCTCCAGGATTATCTAATCTTTTACTAAAGGAAGCAAATCGAAGACATGGGCGGTTATCTCTAGGTAGAATAAGAGTTGGAGGAACCCCTGCCACTAAAGACGACGGTTGGAGTTACATGGCACCATTTTCTCCAATTGATGTTATCGAAGAATATACTCGTCCGGCACGAATAATTCGAAATGGAGAAATTGTCACATTACCTGCACTTTCTGAAAGAATTAAATTTGACATTAATGAAAGAGGAGAAATGGAAGCATTTCTTACCGATGGTCTAAGATCTGTTTTGCAAACAATTGAGGCTGATGAATTAGTTGAAGCAACTGTCAGATGGCCAGGTCATATTGATATGTATATAGAGAAAAAGGAAGCATTATCTGAAGAGGAATTGGTAAAAGCTTGGTCTTGGGATACAACTAAGTCTGAATTTACATGGATGGAAGTATATACAGAAGGTAATGGAAATACTACTTGGATTCTAGACGATAGTGGAGACGAAAAAGGATCTTCAATGGCTAGAACTACAGGAGCCATTACTTGTGCTGTAGTCAAATTCTTACTAAAAGAACAAGGGATAAAAGGAGTTCATCCTCCTGAAAATTTTGGAATCGATCTTCTAGAAATGTGCTTACATGAGTACTATAAAAATAATATAAAAATTCACGAAATTAAAAACTAATTATTCCGATTCAAACATATTCCGATAAAGTTCAGTAGAGGGGGTATCGGTACGTATCAAACGTCTCATTTGTACAATAGTTATAATTCCAACAATACCTGCAATAACAGGCAAAATCCAATCCATCTGAGTAACAGGTCTTGGTTCAATTAACCATGTAAATCTAATTGAAGAATCCTTGAATCCAGATGACCATTCAAACAGATCAACAACGTGTAGTCCGTAAACAATGAACGGAACCATTCCATTGAAAGTATCAGGTATCACCTGAACTAAATCAATGGACTCATTTGAATTGTAATCGATTAACACAACTGTATTTGGTAATAATGAAAGATGTAATGAACCATTATCAAAACGCCAGCCTTCTCGTAGATGATTATCCGTAGAATTCAATTCATGTAATTCACTCTCATTAGCATACTTAACAGAAATCACAGGTAAGCTATTTCCATTAATTCCCTTTGTGGTTATCAAAGAATTACTGGGAGTGTCCCATAATCCAGATTCAGCATAAGGTTGTCTAACTTCAACAACTGATGAGGTATTGTTGAATGATTCAACTTCGACTACCGTTTGGCTAGATATTACTTCTCCAGGAGTAGTAAACCAAAACGGTTGTTCATCTATCCAAGCAACAACATCGCGATCTCTACGTACATTCAAATCTTCCATTTCCGCAATCCATGACATGATTACAATCCCATTTTCTTGTGAAGCAATTTGAATCGATTCAATACTGGCAATACTTTTCTCTAGTGACCCAGCATTTACCTCAAAGGATGAGAATTCAGAAAAATTTTCTGAAAACTGTGAATTATCAATGGCCTCAATACCGGAACTAAGCAAAGAATTTCTCAGTTCTGCAGAATTAGAATGTTGAGAAGAATCAGTAGGTAATCCAAACGTCAGAGTATTATTTCCCCAACGAGATGCTGGAATCAAACTATTCACATAGGAAATACATGCATCAACACTATTTGGATCTTCTAAAATGCTTACATCCGGCATTCCATGACATCCAAATTCATCTCCTAAAGCTAATCTTTCTGGACCTGCCAACCTAGTAAGCCAACCATCATCATCATGAGGATAATCAGATAATTCGGCATTAACAACAGGAATTGAAAGAATCAAAGCCGCTGCCAAAGTGACAAGAATACCCCGATTCATAATGGTCCGAAATATCGGTAATTCATGGACTCTCTGCTTGATAAACCAGTAAGCATCAAGAACAAGAGATTATCAAGTCAATTCATGGGAACCAATGCAGTAGACTCTTTACGAGTTCTCTCAGGCATTCAAGGTGATGCTAAACCACTTCCGCCTACACCCATATATTCGTTACTCCTAAAAATTGGCCCTGTAATTTTTAGGTCGATTTTCAGAATTAAGACAATCGGTATGGAAAGAATTCCTAAGAAGGGACCAGTAATTATCGCTGGCAATCATTTGGCGCATGTAGACCCAATTTTAATGATTGTAGGTACTAGAAGAACAGTTAGATTTCTTTCTAAAAAAGAACATTATGATCAATCGTTCACAAGATTTGTCATGAACACAACTGGCCAAATTGAAACTGATAGGGAATCAGGAGGTAAAGATGCACTAATCCAAGCAACTGAAGTTTTACGCACTGGTCAGGCAATGGGAATATTTCCAGAAGGTACCCGTTCAAGAAGAACTGAAGCACCATTTATGCAGAAAGGAAAAACTGGCGTGGCTCGACTAGCAGTTACATTTCCTGATGTTCCAATTCATCCTGTTGCGATATTAGATACTCATAAAATGCTAAAACCAGGATCAAAAATGTTCAGAATTACTACTCCTCTAACTATGTCAGTAGGTAATGGCATAACATGGAGAGAATGGATTCATCACCCAAATGGGGGAGGCCTTTCTGAATCTGATTTACAAGAAATAGTAGATTCAGAGCTAGATAATCGTAATCAAAAAATGTCAGAACTATTTCGTAGTTTTACAGATCAACTCATGTGTAGTCTTTCTGCTCTCGGAGCACCTTGAATCCATCCGCATCTTTCAAAGGCCTACCCTTCACAGCAGTACCCGGTCACATGGAAGAGTACCATCAACTGATGCGACGTATCCTCCTAGAGGGTATTGAAAAAGAAGACAGAACAGGCACAGGAACTCTCTCTGTTTTTGGGCATCAAATGCGATTTGATCTTCGAAGAAAATTTCCTGCAGTTACAACAAAAAAAGTGCATTGGCCATCTATTATTCATGAACTTCTTTGGTTTATTAGTGGAGATACCAATGTAAAATATCTTCAAGAAAATAAAGTAAGAATTTGGAATGAATGGGCAGACGAAAATGGAGACTTAGGTCCAGTTTATGGCAAACAGTGGAGAAAATGGGAAACTAATGATGGAAGGATAATTGATCAATTACAAAATGCGATTGAGATGATAAAAACAAATCCAGGAAGTAGAAGAATCATAGTTAGTGCATGGAATGTTGGTGAATTGGATGAAATGGCGCTAATGCCTTGTCATGCATTTTTCCAATTCTATGTTGCGAATGGAGAATTATCTCTACAGTTGTATCAGCGTTCAGCAGACGTATTCTTAGGAGTCCCATTCAACATTTCTTCATATGCACTATTATGTTGTATGATGGCCCAAATTACTGGATTGAAACCTGGTGATTTCGTTCACACTATTGGAGATGCTCATCTTTATCTTAATCATCTTGATCAAGCAAGAGAACAAATTTCACGCACGCCGTTAGAATGGCCTTCACTTCTTCTTAATCCAGAATGCAAAACAATTGATGATTTTCAATTTGAAGATATAATCATCGAAGATTATAATCATCATCCACATATTAAAGCCCCAATCAGTGTTTAATTCACTCATATCTACATAGCGTTATTCAACCGTTGATTCCCAGACAGTTACATGCGAACATACCTTATTGCCGCTGTTAGTGAAAATGGATTCATTGGAGTGAATGGTGATTTACCATGGAGAATAAGAAGTGATATGATTCGATTCAAACACCTTACTGTAGGTGATGGAGGAGAAACAAATGCTGTGATAATGGGGCGAAAGACTTGGGATTCATTACCTGATGGTCATCGACCTCTTTCTGATAGGGTAAATATTGTTTTGACAAAACAGATTGGATGGGAGAAAGAAGGAGCTGAAACTGCTTTTTATCCAGGTCAAGCAATGGAGATTGCATTTGCAGAAGGATGCGATGAAGTATGGATTATTGGAGGGGCTGGTACCTATGCTGCACTATTCGATCGCGTAGATGAAATTCACCTTACTACTATTCATGCAGATGTCAAAGGGGATGTAAAAATGCCAGAATGGGATCAATCGACATGGACTGAACATGTAGTTGAACAGTTAGAAAAATCAGATAAGGATGAATATGCTTCTTCATACTCAATTTGGAGAAAGAAGTAAATTATTCTGGATCATAAACATTGAATGCGTGAAGGGGGGGAGTATAAACGTGCAAATTGATCAATTCTCCTTCTCCATCATTTGAGACTCTATGGATGTCTGGTTCATCAGCAGCACATACCTCTCCTGACCTATAGACCCGTTTACTGATAGGAAATGCTTGTCCTTTTTCATTTAATTCATAAACAGTCTCAGTCGATTCTCCTTCAAGGATTAAAAATGCACAATCGGAACCCAAATGATCGTGAATAGGAGTATCTTGACCGGGTCTCCAAATTATAGCAACAATCTCAAAATGATCTGTACGAAGGAGAGTATTTCTGCAATAATCATTAGGATTAGATTGAATCGTATTTCTAAGCAATTCAACATCTACGTCTAATGTTTCTAATCTTTCTCCCAATTCATGAAGGCCTGGACGTCCATCAAATGATTCAAGCCACATTATCAAATCATGAATTTCTCCATCATTGGCTCGAATTTGTAAAAGGGCTTCGGGTGAAACCGTTCTAGACTCAACCATGGTATCAAGTAATTCTTGAAGTGGTCACTAATGATGATTATCCATGATTTCTAATTCTATTTTTATAAACTGTCAATCAAAGTTATTTTCATGTATGTTTGTCACAAATGTGGAGACGAGGATGAAAACGATAGATATCCAGGAAGATTTCTTTTCTGTTTATGTGCACCTGGTGGGCAACCTTGTTGCCCTGAATGCGGGTATAGATGCAATGAATGTGGCTTTGAATGGGTTTGTGAAGACTGTGAAGACGACTGTAATTACGGGCCTTGCGGATGTTAGTTTAGTTTTGGAGTTCAGCAGATCTAACCGTATTACTCATCAACATAGCGATAGTCATAGGGCCAACTCCTCCAGGAACAGGAGAAATAGCGGAAGCGACTTCACAAACGTCATGATGCACATCACCTGCAAGTCTGTATCCTTTCTCTTTGGAATTATCTTCGACACGATTTACTCCAACATCAATCACTACTGCTCCAGGTTTAATCCAAGAAGAAGTTACCATTTCAGGAACTCCTACTGCAGCAATCAAAATATCTGCTTCTCTGCAAATTTCTTCGGGATTTTGTGTTCTAGAATGTACAATTGTCACTGTTGCATCAGCACCTTTCTGAGATAACAATAATGCTTGGGGCATTCCAACAATTCTAGACCTTCCGATCACTACTGCTCTTTTTCCAGATAATGAAACACTAGCCCATTCTAACATTTCCATAACACCAGATGGAGTACATGGGAGCAAACCTGACGAATCTCCCTGTACTAATTTTCCAAGATTGGAGGCATGGAATCCATCTACGTCCTTTACTGGACTAATTAGGTCAGTAATTGCAACTTCGTCCATCCCCTTTGGTAGAGGAGATTGAACAAGAATGCCATGAATAGTTGGATCGTTGTTCAATTGAATGACTTGATCGATAACCTGTTGAAAATCAATATCTCCCGGAAGTAGAACTTTCGTACTCTTAATCCCTAACCGTTCACAAGCTCTTTCTTTAGCACGTACATACACATGACTAGCCGGATCATCACCTACAATAATTACTGCAAGATGAGGATTTAATCCCTTAGTAATCAGTTGATTAACTCTAGGTTTAAGAGATGCTTCAATTGATGCAGCGCATGCTTTACCATCAATGATATGTGCTCCCATGAAAGGCCCAGATATATCACTCGGATAATGTTGGTGATTGTTGGAGCCTGCGGAGGGATTCGAACCCCCGATCGCCTGATTACAAATCAGGTGCCTTACCACTTGGCCACGCAGGCGCGTGCCTCCGACTCATCAATCCCTCTTGAATTACTTGGAACCATATTCAAAAACCGAGCCGATATGTAAGTGCATGGTGGATGATTCGGAAATAGCCCAGATCATTCTCCCACCGCATGCAATTGTAAAGGGTGGGAACGATATAATCTACGCGTGGTTAGCTCGTTATCAAGCCGCGAAGTCACTAGGAGAAGATGTAGTAAATGGTACAATCGGGGCATTATTAGACGACGAAGGTGAATTAATTCTTAATTCCGTAGTTGGCCAAGTGCTCAATGACCTCCCTGATTTAGACAAAGGAGCCTATTCTCCACTTCCTGGACTTCCCGAATTCCGAGAGACATGCCAAAGACTCGCAATTGGTCCCAAATTGCAACAATTACGAGACTTTGGTATGAAAACTGAGGCAGTTGCATCTCCAGGTGGATGTGGTGCACTATACTTGAGTGCTAGAAATCTACTTTCTACATCTGAATCTATACTGGTTCGTAGTACATACTGGGGACCATACAAAACAATTGCAGAAGAATGTGGTCTTGGATTAGTTGATTGGCCACTGGTTTCTCAAAATTCAGATAGTAATTCAGCAGTCGATCAAAATATTCTTACGAATCGAATACAGAGCCTTATTTCTACGCAAGGTAGAATTCTTGCGTGGTTAAATGACCCTGCCCACAACCCTACCGGAATGAGTTTGAATGCTAAAGAAAGGAAAGAGGTACTTGCCTGTTTTATTGAGGCTGCTAAAAACAACCCTGATTCCGGGGTCACACTGTTGTTGGATACGGCATATGCACTCTATGCAAATGAACCTCATGGATGGACTGATACCATTATTGAATCAATCGAAGATTGGCCATCTAACCTTCTTCTGTGTTGGGCTTTTTCGGCATCTAAAAGTCATACTATCTATGGATTAAGATGTGGTGCATTGATTATGGCTCATCCGAATAAAGAATTTCTGGACAGAATGGTTCCAATGCTAGTTCATACGGGTAGAGGGACATGGTCAGGTTCACCTAGAATGCCACAAGCCATGGTGTCAAGAATTCACAATTCAAGTGAATTAGAATCCTCGTGGGATGCCGTAAGAGCAGGACTTTCTGAAATGTTAATTCAAAGAAGAAAATTGCTTTTAGAAGCAGGTAAAGGACTACCATTTGACCCCAGTCATGACGGATATTTCGCACATATTTCAGACCCAAATCCTGTAGAATTATGCGAAGAAATCGCAGCAAGAGGAGTATACGTGGTACCTTTATCAAAAGGCGTTCGAATCGGAGTTTGTTCTCTACCTACAGACAAAGCAGCTCGTGCTGGAGAAGCCATAGCAGAAGCATGGAGAAGCTTAGGTCGATCGGAGGACTAATTGTGGTCCAGTTCGCAAAAACAAATTTCCTTCTAAGTGGATGGATTTGTATTGTTTTAGGTGCATCTATTTCTATTGCAGTTCCAGATGCAATAGGACTGACTGTCTCATTCCCTCTAGGCATAGCAGGTATTATTTTGCTAATTAGTGGAATAAGAAAAAATCCTGAAGAACGTGTAAATATGGATGAGATGCGGTCTTGGCAACCTGAAGAAGGACCTATGAGAGAAGCTGGTAGAGTAATGTACAGAGTAGATACACTTCTTGATCCTCCTATAAAAACCACAATAAAATGTGGTTCTTGTGGAAAGGTCGATTGGGTAGATGGAGGAAAACCAAAAAGCTGGAAATGCCCACATTGTGGAATTCAACTTTGGGAAGAAGAATAAATTCAAGCGAAGGCGTCAAGAGATATACGATTGTCCCAGTAACAATGGCAGACCTTGGGAACAACGAGCGGCGCATGCTCAAAGTGATGTTAGAAGAACCTGATTCTGCTTGGACATTAGACGATTTATTGAATTCTTGCGGATGGAATGATCAAGCACATGTAGCAGGAGCAGGATTAGGATTAGAAGAAATGGGATTTTTGGAGATAGAAGAAATACCATCTAGATTTATATCGCTAGGCCCTGAAGGAATTAGAGCATCTGAAAATGGATTATTAGAATCCAGACTACTTAATTGGTTACTGGAAAGAGAATCCTCTGCTAGAACAATGGCAGCATTAAGTTCAGATTTTGAAAAATCAGAATCAGGTCCAGGTATAGGATTATTGAAAAAAATGGGTATTGAAATAAACAAGGGAACACTAATTATTCCTGACGATATTAACTCTATTCAAACAATCATCAATGAAAGACAGTCATTCATTTCGACATTGGATAATGAAGGGGTAGATTCTGAAAATCTTGATCGAGAAATGATTTCATCATTCAAGGTTCGAAAGGGAATTATCGAAATCACAGAGAGTGTTTCTCGAACATGGACACTAACTCAAAAGGGTAAAAATTCAGATATCTCTACTCTAGATGAAACCCAATTAATTGTAGATCTTACTCCTGAAATGTTACAGACAGATGAATGGAAAAATGCTGAATTCAAACGTTATGATGTAAATCTCCCTGCACCCACGCCTTCAGGAGGAAGACCACATCCAATGCAATCACTAATCCAAAGAATTAGAGCAATTTTCCTAGAAATGGGGTTCTCTGAAATAGAAGGTGATTTCGTAAGAACTGCTGGATGGAATATGGATTCTCTATTTATTCCACAAACTCATCCTGCAAGAGCTATGCAAGATACATTCTATTTGGACAACCCTCAAAGTATTCCGATAGAAGAAAAGTGGCTCAATCTATGGGCAGATGTTCACGAAAATGGAGGAGACACGGGAAGTACAGGATGGGGAGGAAAGTTTGATCAGGACGAAGCCCGCAAAGGACTTCTGAGAACCCATACAACTGTCAATACCGTTCATCACTTAGCAGAAAACCCAAATGAACCATGTAGAGTATTTGGAATCGGACGTGTATTTCGACAAGAGGCAATCGACAAATCACACCTTCCTGAATTTCACCAAATCGAAGGAATTATTCACGAGCCAGAGGCAAGTCTTCCAATGCT
>MDTB01216090.1_pt1 | contig 38804 bp, 38 predicted proteins | sample 811161 | NCBI WGS metagenome assembly MDTB01 (sample SAMN05326650, study PRJNA326480) | marine metagenome | isolation source: seawater | place: Mediterranean Sea | collected 2009 | reverse complement strand
GAAATAGCCATATTGAGATCTTTGGGCTTTCAAAAAAGCTCAATATTAAAAATATTTATACTTACTGGAGCTACAATTGGATTTCTCGGCACATTGTTTGGTATATGTTTAGGAGTTATTTTATCTTATAATTTAGAAAATATTAGAATGTTCCTAAATCAATATTTTAAAATAAATATCTTTCCAGTAGAAATATATTTTATTAATGAACTGCCGGCACATGTGAATTATAATTCGGTTCTATTAATTGGGTTGTTTTCATTTTTCGTGGTAATAGTGGCCTCTTTTTTTCCTGCATTAAGTGCTTCTAAATTAGATCCTGTAATAAATTTAAAGAATGACTAAAAGCTTTATTGAAATAAAAGATTTAAGTAAAAAATTTGTTGATAAAAATGATGATATCATAATATTAAACAATGTAAGTTTAAAATTACCAGGTAATAATCTTTTGGCTTTAACTGGTCCATCAGGTTCAGGCAAATCAACATTAATACATTTGTTAGCTCTTTTAGATTCACCGGATAATGGCAGTTATAGTTTGATATCATCTGAAAATTTATTTTCTTTCAGTGAAAAAAAAAAATCTAATTATAGAAAGAAAAATATATCAATAGTTTTTCAAAATTATAATTTAATTTCAGATTTGACAGCAGTTGAAAATGTGATGTTACCAAATCTTTATCTTAACATTAAAAAAAATGATACATTTAATTTAGCAAAATCTTTATTAACAAAGGTAGGTTTAGAAAACAGATTAAACCATAAACCTGCTGAATTATCCGGTGGTGAAAAGCAGCGTGTTGCCATTGCAAGAAGTTTGATAAATAATCCAAAATTAATTTTAGCGGACGAACCAACCGGAAGTTTAGATACTAAAAATGCTGAAAATATTATAGAGTTATTAAGAAATTTTAAAAATCAAGACTCACTGATAATCTTTGCAACTCACAATAAGTCTCTTGTTAGTAAGTCTGATTTAGAATTAACAATTTCTAATGGAAATGTTAATTTTAAATAATGCCCTCTGAAATTATAAATTTAAAAATTCACTCACAATTCTCAATATGCGAGGGTGCAATTAAAATTAATCAACTATCTGATTTTTGTAAAAAAAAGGGTGTTTCGGTCGTTGGTATTTGTGATACTGAAAATTTATCTGGAGCTTTAGAATTTTCAAATGAACTAAGTAAAAAGGGTATTCAACCAATAATTGGAACTAGTATTTATTTGAAAGAAGTTATTGATAATAAAATATTTTATGGAACAATATGTTTGTTTGCAAAAAATCATGATGGATATAAAAACTTACTCAAATTATCTTCAAAGTCATATCTAAATCTTGTAAACGAAGATATCAAACCAAATATATCTATTAATTTATTAAAGAAATATTCAGATGGTATAATTGTACTTGTTGGTGGCAGCAAAGGTTTTTTTTCTAATCTTTTTATTCAGAATAAAGATGAATATTGTAAAAATGAAATTAAAGATTTAAAAAGTGTGTTTAATAATAATATTTATATTGAAATTCAAAGACACAACGAGCTTCATGAATTACAACTTGAAAAGAAACTTATTAAAGTTGCGTCAGAACTTGAAATACCTTTGATAGCCACAAGTGAAGTCTTTTATTTAAATAAAAACGAATATGAGGCACATGACGCATATATATGTGTTGGAGAAAAAAGTTATGTTTATGAAAAAAATAGATTAAAATATTCAGATCAGCACTATTTTAAGTCTTCAGATCAATTATCTGAACTCTTCAAAGATTTGCCTGATGCATTAGAAAATAATAAAAATTTTAAATATAGATTTAGCTATTATCCAAAAAAAAGTAGACCCCTTCTACCCTCATTTATTAATGAAGATAATGACGTAAACAAAGTATTAAAAGATAAAGCTCAAGAAGGACTTGCAGAGAGATTAGAGAAGTTTGTATATTCTAGATTAGAAAAACACGATGAAAAGGTAAATATAAAAAAAATATATCATAGTAGACTTGAATATGAAGTTTCTGTAATTTCAAATATGAAATTTTCAGGTTATTTTTTAATTGTATCTGATTACATAAATTGGGCTAAGTCAAATAACATACCAGTTGGACCAGGAAGAGGTTCTGGCGCAGGTTCTTTAGTAGCGTGGTGTCTATCAATTACAGATTTAGATCCAATTAGATTTGGATTAATTTTTGAGCGTTTTTTGAACCCAGATAGAATTTCGATGCCAGATTTTGATATAGACTTTTGTCAGGAGGGGAGAGATGAAGTTATAAAATATGTTAAAAACAAGTATCCAAATAAAGTTGCACAAATTATAACATTTGGAAAACTACAGGCCAGAATGGCACTCAGGGATATCGGGAGAGTACTAGGTTTGCCTTATGGCAGAGTTGATCAACTTTGTAAGATGATACCTTTTGATCCATCGAGGCCTTTATCATTAGCTGAATCGATCGCTATTGAGCCAAGACTGCAAAAAGAGGAAAAAAACGATCCAGTTATAAAGAAACTAATAAGTTACTCATTACAACTTGAAGGACTTTATAGAAATGTTGCAACACACGCAGCAGGAGTGGTTATAGGTGACAGAGATTTAGATGAGTTGGTGCCACTATATAAAGATTTATCATCTACTTTGCCAATTCCAGTTACACAATTTGATATGAAGTCTTCTGAAGAAACTGGTTTGGTTAAATTTGATTTTCTTGGTTTAAAAACGCTGACTGTAATAAAAAAAACTATAGAATTTATTCATAAAGATGACTCAAATTTTGATATAAGTGAAATTGATTTATCAGATAAGAGTACTTTTGAATTATTAAGTTCAGGAGAAACAATGGGTATCTTTCAACTTGAAAGCTCAGGTATGAGAGAGGTCTTAAAACAGTTAAAACCAAATAAATTTGAAGATATAATAGCACTAGTAGCGCTTTATAGACCTGGACCAATGCAAAATATTCCAACTTATATAGCCAGAAAACACGAAAAAGAACAACCAGATTATTTACATGAAAAATTAAAAAATATTTTAAAGGAAACTTACGGGGTAATTATTTATCAAGAGCAAGTAATGCAAATTGCACAAGCGCTATCTAATTTTAGTGCAAGTAAAGCTGATATTCTGAGAAAAGCCATGGGTAAAAAAAAATCTGCAGAAATGGAAAGACAAAAAAAAGATTTTATTGAAGGGGCTGTAAGCAATGGAATAACAAAGGATCAGGCTAATTATATTTTTCAACTTGTAGAAAAATTTGCACAATACGGTTTTAATAAAAGCCACGCCGCTGCATACGCATTAATTGCCTTTCAAACAGCCTATTTAAAAACTCACTACCCAATTTATTTTTTTTGCGCCTCAATGAATACAGAACTTTCAAATACTGACAAATTAAATTTGTTTTATGAGGAGTTAAAAAGATTGAAAATAGATATTAGAGCTCCCAATATCAACTATTCTTTTGCTGAATTTCTACCAAGAAAAAAAACTATATATTATGCTTTGTCAGCTATTAAAGCTGTAGGTTTTGAAGCAATATCTAACATAGTAAAGGAAAGGGAAAAAAATGGTTCGTTTAATTCACTAACTAATTTCTTAAGCAGAACTGAAAGCAAAAACCTAAACAAGTTACAATTAGAAAGCTTAATTAAATCAGGTGCATTAGATACCTTAGATAAAAATAGAAAAAAACTTTTTGATAATGTTCCGAATTATTTAAAGCAATCAAAATCATCTGATCAATTAAATGGTGATAAACAAAACTTACTGTTTTCTCAAGATCTTGATCATAATGATTATAAAAGTGATGTTGGAATTATAGATTGGGATCAAAATGATAAAATCAAGAAGGAATTTGAGTCTATTGGTTTTTTTGTAGGTGAACACCCCCTAAAATCAAATTTAGAAATATTACAACAGTATAATGTAATTTCATATACAGCTCTTAAAGAAGATAAAAATAATATCAATGGAATGATTGCAGGAACATTAATTTCTATTCAAGAAAAGAAAACCGCAAAAGGTAATCCATATGCTATAATTAAGTTTGTGGATTTGGGCTCGATGTTTGAGCTATTCATATTTTCGGAAAAGTTAATTGAAAATAGAAATACTCTGCTAATTGGCAATTCTTTTCTTATCAAGGTCAAAAAAGAAAAAACAAAAGAAGGTATTGAGCGTGTAAATTTAGATAATATTTTTTTAATTAATGATCTGAAAAATAGAAATATAGAAAAAGTAACCTTTGAAATTAAAAATTTACGTTCATTGTTATTGATAAAAGAAACATTAAATCAAAAAGGGTCATCTGAGGTAAGTATAATTTTCGAAGATGAGTTTTTAAATCGTTATTCTTTTAATTTAAATTCAAAACTCAAAGTTTCTCAAAAAGACATAGAATTCTTAAAAAATAACAGCGTAAAATCTAGTTTTTAGCTAAATTTTATATTGAAATTTAATTTTTCAATTATATAAGCCTAAAAAAAACACACAAAGAATCTGGCTAAATGCCCCCGGTCTGCTTAAGCAGTAGTTTCTTTGGAGGATTAACCGGAAAGGAAAGTATGAATTTACCAGAAGTAACAGTTAAAGACCTGTTAGAAGCAGGCGTTCATTTAGGTCATAAGACTTTTAGATGGAATCCGAAAATGAAAAAATATATTTTTGGAGAAAAGAACTCCATTCATATCATTGATTTGTCAAAAACCTTGGAGTTGTTAAAAAATGCTTTAGTAGAGCTGCATAAGTCAGTTTCATCAGGCGGTAAAGTCCTGTTCGTTTCTACTAAAAAACAAGCATCAGAATTAATAGCAGATGTAGCCAAAGAAACAGATAATTATTATGTGAATTTCAGATGGCTAGGCGGTATGCTTACAAATTGGAATACAATTAGTAAATCAATTAAAAGATTAAAAAATCTAAAAAAAAACCTCTTAGAAGAAGACTCAGGTTTCACAAAAAAAGAATTGATTAAAATGAATTTAGAAAAAGAAAAATTAGAAAGATCATTAGGTGGCATATCTGAAATGAAAAAACTACCAAATATAATTTTTGTAATTGATACAAACATCGAGTCTCTAGCTATTTTAGAAGCAAAGAAATTAAATATTCCAATTATTGGTATATTAGATAGCAACTCTGACCCTGATAATATTAACTTTCCAATACCAGGCAATGATGACGCGAGAAGGTCAATAAATCTTTATTGCGATTTAATCAAAAAAACAATTATCGACGCTAAAAAAAACATAAAGATTTTGGTAAAAGATGATAGGCCTGAAAAAATAAAAGAAAATCAATCAGAAAAAAATAAAATTACAATTAATAAAAATGATATAAATAGTAAAACTTTTAAGGGAAAAAAATAAAAATGTCAGTTCTTGAAAAAGTAAAAGAGTTACGAGAAGTAACAGGAGCAGGTATGCAAGATTGTAAAAATGCCCTTAAGGAGAATGATAATAATATTGAAAAGTCTATAGAGTACTTAAGGAAAAAGGGTATTTTAAAAGCAGCAAAAAAAAGTTCAAGGGATGCCGCTGAAGGTCTTATTATTTCAGGAGAGGATGAAAACAATTTAACCTTAATCGAAGTTAACACAGAAACAGATTTTGTAGCAAAAAATGAAGAATTTTTAAATTTCTGTTCCAAATTATCGAAATGTTGTACTAAAGCAAATAATTTAGATGAGTTAAATAATCTTTTAATGAGCGGGATTCCAATTAAAGATAATATTGTAAGCTTAGTTTCAAAAATCGGAGAAAATATTAAATTAAGAAGATTTAAAAAAATAGTTAAAGATAATTATAGATTGGCATCTTATATACACAACAAAGCAAATAACGTTTCAGGAAAAATAATATCAGCAGTAAAATATAAATCTACAAACGAAAAAAGTGTAAAATTTGCAACAGATGTATGCATGCACATAGCAGCAATGACTCCAATGGCTCTTAGCGAAAAAAATTTGGATCCTGATTTCGTGAATAAAGAGAAAAAAATTATAGCAGAGCAAATTGATAAAAGTGGCAAAAAACCAGAGATTTTAGAAAAAATCATAAAGGGAAAATTAAGCAAGATAATATCAGAAAATACATTATTAAATCAAAATTGGGTAATTGATCAAGAATTATCAGTCTCCAAAGCAATTGAGAAACACAATAAAGATAAGTCTGACAGTTTTGAAATAATAGATTTTTTAAGATTTAAAGTTGGCGAAGGTATAGAGGTTAAAAAAATTGACTTTAGTGAAGAGGTTAAATCTTTAACAAAATAAGACAATGAAAATAGATAATAGTTTAAATTCATTCCAGTTAAAAATGGAAGAGTCTTTATCTTCTCTTATAAAAGATTTGTCTACAATTCGAACAGGACGGGCACACACATCAATGCTAGATTTAATTAAAGTTGAAGTGTATGGTCAATTCATGCCTATTAACCAAATAGGAACAATTAGTGTCTCCGACCCTCAAACTTTAACAATACAACTTTGGGATAATAACAATGTCAAATTTTGTGAGAAGGCATTAAGAGAAAGTGATTTAAATTTAAATCCTTTAATCGATGGACAAATTTTAAGGATACCCGTTCCAAAATTAAGTGAGGAAAGAAGAAAAGAACTCTCGAAGATTGTCAATCAACAGTCTGAAAAAAATAAAATCTCAATTAGAAATATAAGAAGAAGTGGAATGGATTTTCTAAAATCTCAAGAAAAAAATAAGATTATTAGCGAAGATGAAAATAAAAAACTTTCTAATGATCTTCAAAAAATTACAGACGAATACATAAAAAAAATTGATAATAAAATTAAAGAAAAAGACCAAGAAATTCTAAAAGTATGAATTTGCCAAATCATATTGCTATTATCATGGATGGTAATGGCAGATGGGGTAAAAAAAAATATAACAATAGATTGCTGGGTCATGAAAAGGGAATTAAAAATATAAAAAAAATCATAGAATATTGTCTTTCTAAAGAAATATCCAATCTAACTATTTACGCACTTTCAAAAGATAATTTAGTTAAGAGAAATAAATATGAAATAAATAATATATTTGGTTTGTTAAAAAAATATTTAGAAACAAATATTGAGTACTTTAAAAAAAATAAAGTAAAAATTAACTTCATAGGCGAATTGAATTTACTTCCAAGCAGTCTTAGAAAAATTTTACTTTTAAGTGAAAAAAAATTAAGATTTTTAAAAAAAAAGCTAACATTAAATGTCGCTATTAATTATAGCTCAAAAATTGAAATTTTAAATGCGATGAAAAAAATTCTCAAGTATAAGAAAAAAATAAATATCAAAAATTTAGAAAGTTATTTATTTACTAAAGTCAGCGGACACCCTGAAATTATTATTAGAACTGGAGGCTTTAAAAGATTAAGTGATTTTTTATTGTGGCAGGCAGCATACTCTGAATTATTTTTTGTTACAAAGTTTTGGCCGGACTTTAAAGTTAAAGATTTAGAAAATATTCTTATTAAATTTAATAAAATAAAAAGAAATTTTGGTAAATAATGAATAATTTAATTAAGAGAATTTTATCAATTTTTTTTTTTAATTCCAGTATTTATATTTCCTTTATATGAAGGTGGTGTGTTTTTTAATTTTTTAATTTTTTTTATATTTGCAATTAGTTTTTATGAAATTCTAAAACTTCAGTTATTAAATTCTAAACTTATAATAACTTCAATTTTATTTATTTTTTTATATTCTTTTTATAATATTAGAAATCAAGACTACGGTTTGGAAATAATTTTCCTTTTAACATTTATTACATGGTGCTCTGATACTGGTGGTTATATTTCTGGCAAATTATTCGGGGGAAGAAAAATTAATTTTATTAGTCCGAATAAAACTATCTCTGGTTTTTTCGGGAGTATTATTTTAGTACAATTAAATTTATTTTATATTCAATATTTTGAAATAAATTTGTTTCCTAAATTATATTATAATATTTTATTTTTATTTTTCTGTACCTTGATTGTTGTATTGGGAGATTTATTATTTTCATATTTTAAGCGATTGAATAAAATTAAAGACTATTCAAATTTTATGCCTGGACATGGAGGTATACTTGATAGACTTGATGGTTATATCTTATTAATTATAGTATTTAACATAATTTATTATATTAAATGAAAACATTAGCAATAATCGGGTCTACAGGATCTATAGGTAAGTCAGCATTAAAAGTTTATAATAATAATAAAAAAAATTTTAAATTAGTTTCTTTAGCAGCCAATACAAATTTAATTAAACTAAAAAAACAATATTTAAAATTTAAACCCAAAAATATTTTCTTAATTAAAAACAATGGAACACAAAAAATTGAAAATAAAAATTATTTTACAACAAAAGATATATTCTTAAAAAAAAATAAAAAAATTGATTATGTAATTTCTGGTGTTTCTGGATATGATGCAATAAAAATTAATTTTGAATTAACAAAAGTTTCAAAAAAACTTTTAATTGCAAATAAAGAAACTATTGTTTGTGGAGGAAAAGTTTTTTTAGATTTTGCCAAAAAAAATAAATGTGAAATTCTACCTATTGACTCCGAACATCATTGTATAGATCTATTTTTTAAATCATTTAAATTAAAAAAAGATATAAAGAAAATTTATTTGACTGCATCTGGCGGACCTTTTTTAAATAAAAAAATCAAATATGATGAAAAACTAAATAAAGTAATAGATCATCCAAATTGGAAGATGGGTAAAAAAATTAGCGTGGACTCGTCAACTTTTGCTAATAAAGTTTTAGAATTATTTGAAGCAAAAAATTTATTTAATTTGCCTTATAGCAAACTTGGTATTAAAATTGAAAGTAAATCAAATACACACGCCATTGTCTGTTTGAAAAACAATATAATTATACCGATCATCCATTATCCAAGTATGAGGATACCAATTGCTAATTGTTTAGACTTAAATGATAATCTAAAAATAAATTTAAACAGATTTAGCTCGGTATATTATGATGTAAATATTAGAAAATTCCCTTTGGTCAAATTGGGTTTTTATATATTAAAGTATTGTTCGATGGCAGGTTTCATTATTTTTACTGTTTTAAATGAAAGACTTGTAGAAAAATACCTTAAAAAAGAGATTAAATACGGTGAAATTGTAGACAAACTTGTAAAATTATTTAAACACAACGTATTATTAAGAAAATCAAAAAAAAAAATTAAAAATATTAAAGATATATTTGATACCATTAAATATGCAAAAGATGTTAAATTATGAAAATACTGTTTAAATTAATTATCTTATTTAGTTTTTTACTTCCTGATGCCTCTTCTAATGAAGAAATAAAATATAATATAGAAGGAAACAAAAGAATTTCTAATGAAACTATCTTAAATATTATTGATTTTAGAAAAAATAAAAAATACAATGTAGATGATCTTAACGAGTTTCAAAAAAAATTATTTAATACAAATTACTTTTCTAATGTTTCAATAAAAATAATAAAAAATAAAATTAATATAATTGTTAAGGAAAACCCAATAATTGATTTCTTTTATATAAATGGTGTCATAAACAACAAACGTGAGGATTTTCTGTATGAAAATCTTTCACTTGGACAAAATAAAATTTTTTCAGATGCTTTACTTAAAAAAGATATTGAAAAGATTAAAGAAATTTATCAGGACGGTGGATATTTTGATGTCACAGTTAAAACTGAAATTTCAAAAATATCTGGCAATGCATTAAACGTTGTTATCAATATTGATAGAAAAGAAAAATATCAAATTAAAAGAATATATTTTATTGGTAATAAAAAATTTAAATCTTCCGTATTAACGGATGTTATCTCTTCTTCCGAAGATGGATGGTGGAAATTTTTAGGAACATCGTCTTTAGTTAATAAGAATCAAATTAACTTTGATAAAAAGTTACTAAAGAGTTTTTATTTAAATAATGGCTATTATGATGTTCAAATTACTTCCTCTGATGTTAATTTTATAGGTAATAATAAAGCAGACTTAACCTTTTCGATTAATTCTGGTAATAAGTATTATTTTTCAAAATACGAAATATTAGATGAAGAAAATAATTTAAATAAAAAAAATAAAGAAGATATAAATAAATTAATCAAAAAAAAAATTAAGGGTAAATTTTCAAAAAAAAAATTAGACGATGTTAATAATATTTTAAATGAATATTTAAGAAATAAAAAAATCGAATTTGTCACTTTTTTTAATAAAATAAAAAAGTCTAATGAAGATAAATTAGATGTTGAGTTCAGATTTGTAAAAAAGCCAAGAAAATTTGTTAATATAATTAATATAAGTGGCAACACTATTACTGAGGAAAGTGTTATAAGAAGAAATTTATTATTATCTGAAGGAGATAGTTATTTAGATTACAAAATTGTCAAATCAATAGATAAAGTAAAAAGCTTGAGGATATTCAAGGACGTTAAATTTAAAACAGTAGACTCTGATACTGAAAAAGTCGACTTGAATATTTCTGTAGAAGAGCAACCAACAGGTTCTATTTCCGCTGGTATTGGCGTAGGTTCAGCGGGCAGTACTATCAGTTCTTCAATTGTAGAAAAAAATTTATTTGGAAAAGGTATTGTTGTTGACAGTAATGTAAGTTTTGGAACTGAAAAAATTTCTGGTAATGTTGGGTTTTCGATTCCAGACTTCATGAATACTGACAATATATTTAATTATAATATTTTTGCCACGAGCACTGATTATACAAATTCTGGATATGAAAGTAAAAAATTAGGAAATGTCTTTTCAACTAAGTTTAATGTTTATGAAGATGTAAGTCTAAAAACTGGATTTGCTGTTGACTTAGATTCAATCGAGACTAATCCGTCTGCCTCAACTTTGTATCAATCGAGAGAAGGTGATTACTTAACTTATAAAGGTTTTTATAGTATCACAAATGATAAAAGAAATAGTGGTTTTCAACCTACCAAAGGATACAGGTTAGGTTTTGGTCAAGGATTGGCTTTACCCGGAAGTGATATAACTTATTTAGAAAATAGCATTAGCGGTGCTGTTTATCATTCTATTTCAAATGATTATGTTATTAGTCTAAAAAGTGGTTTGAATTCAATAAATTCTTTAGATGATAATGATGTAAAGCTTAGTGATAGAAAATTTTTGAGACAATCAAATCTAAGAGGTTTTGAAAACTACGGTGTTGGTCCGAAGGACGGAACAGATCACATTGGCGGAAATTATTCAGCATACGCAAGCTTATCAACCACAATACCAAATCCAATACCCGATAGTTGGAATGCTAAAAGTATCCTTTTTTTTGATACTGGAAATGTTTGGGGTGTTGATTTCGATGATTCAATTGATAGTAATAAATTGAGAAGTTCTGCAGGTATATCTCTTGAGTGGGTATCACCTTTAGGACCACTTTCTGTCACATTATCTGAAAATATAAGTAAGGCAGACGGTGATTTAGAGGAAAATTTTAGTTTTCAAATTGGTAGCAATTTTTAAATTTCATCATGAAATCTTTATTTTCTAACAAAGGCCCATTCGATATTAATTTTATAATAAAAAAAACAATTTTTTCAAAAAAAAAAAAATTTAGTAAAAAAAAAATATCAAATGTTTCAAATTTAAATGAATCTAAAAAAAACGATATAACATTTTTTGAAAATTTAAAATATGTCGAAAAATTGAAAAATACAAAAGCATCATTTTGTTTAATAAAAGAAAAATTTCAATCTCAACTAAATAAAAATTGTATACCGATAATTTCTGAAGAACCACTATTAGATTTTATTATAATCTCAAAGTTATTTTACCCAGACTCAGATAATGACAATTATAAGTTTAAAAATAACATAAAATATAAGAATCTTTTAAAAAAAAATGTATTAGTTGATACGAGTGTAAAAATAGGTACAAATTTTAGTGTGGGGTGCAACACAACACTAAAAAAAAATGTTATAATTGGTAATAATGTAACTATAGGATCAAATTGCACAATTTCTAATGCTATGATTGGTAACAACGTGACCATTAATGATGGCTCAGTAATAGGTAAAATTGGATATGGATTTAAAATTATAAATAATAAACTAACCTTTATACCACACATTGGATGTGTAAACTTATTAGCAAATGTTTATATAGGATCAAACTGCACAATCGATAGAGGTTCTTTTTCTGATACGATTATAGGCAGCTATACTATTATAGATAATCTTGTGCACATAGCTCATAATGTAAAAATTGGTTCTTTTTGCTTTATTGCGGGTCAGGTTGGCATTGCTGGCAGCTCAATTATAGGTGATAACTGTATGATTGGTGGACAAACTGGTATATCTGGTCATTTAAAAATAGGTAATAATGTTAATATTGGAGGTCATTCGGGGGTGCTTAATGATTTAAAAGATGGATCAAAAGTAATTGGTTTCCCTTCAATGCCCGTAAGAGACTTCTTAAAAAAAAGAAATAATGATAAATAAAAAACTTCCCTCAATAAATAAAGAGCAGATACAAGAGTTATTGCCACATAGAGAGCCTATGCTGTTAATAGACAATTTATACAATATTATACCGATGAAGTCGGCTTTAGGTCATCTTAAAATTAAAACTGATAAATTTTTTCTTCAAGGTCATTTTCCAGGTCAGCCTGTAATGCCAGGTGTTATGATTGTTGAGGCATTTGGCCAAGCAGCAGCTGCTCTAGCTGCGTATAGTATCGATAAAAAAGAAGTTGAAAATAAATTAGTGTATTTAATGTCAGTACAGAATGCCAGATTTAGAAAGCCAGTTTTGCCGCCTAATGACTTATATTTAAAGTGTAGCGTTGATAAGATCAAGGGTAAAATCTGGAGATATAAAGGGGAAGCATTTAGCAATGATCAAAGAATGGCAGATGCTGAATGGATGGCTACAATAGTAAATAGAAATGATTAGTTCAAAAGCTTCAATACATAAAAATGCTAAAGTTGGAAAAAATGTTATCATTGGTGATTTTTGTGTAATTGGAGCGGATGTGGAGATTGGTGATGAATGTCATTTAGTAAATTCAGTAAATATTCAGGGATCTACAAAAATAGGAAAAAAAAATACTTTTTTTCCATACTGTAGCATAGGTACACTACCACAAGACTTAAAATTTAAGGGAGAAAAAAGCTATTTAGAAATTGGAGACAATAATTCATTCCGCGAGTATTCAAATATAAGCATAGGTACAGAGCATGGTGGATTAATAACAAAAATAAAAAATAACAATTTATTTATGGTTGGATCGCATATTGGTCATGATTGTAAATTAGGAAATAATTTGGTAATAGCAAATAATGCTGCAATAGCCGGCCACTGTATATTTGACGACAATGTCATCATAGGTGGCAATTCAGCTGTGCTCCAATTTACAAAAATAGGAAAGGGAGCAATGGTAGGAGGAATGACAGGAGTTGATAGGGATGTTTTACCTTACACAGTTGTCAAAGGTAATAGATCATATTTTGAAAATATCAATTTAATTGGACTTAAACGAAAAGGTTTTACGAATGGAGAAATAGAGGATTATAAAAAAATAATTAAACTTTTATTTGAAGCAAATAATATGAGAGAATACACTCTGAAATTAGAAAAAAATTCTGAGTTACAACAAAATTTAGTCGAATTTTTAAATAATAAAAATCCAAACAGGGATATTTGTAGACCATTAAAATGATAGCTATTTTTGCTGGAAGCGGAAGTTTGCCAAAAGAGATCTTCTCTTCATTAAATAAACAAAAAAAAAAATACATTATATTTAATCTTTCAAATAAAAAGATAAAAAATTCTATTACTACTCAATTAGGTCAATTTGGAAAAATATTAAATATATTAAAACAAAATAAAGTTAACAAAGTCATTTTTGCTGGATACGTAAAAAGGCCTAATATTAGTAATTTAAAATTTGATTTAAAGGCAGTCACCTATTTACCAAAATTAATAAAAGTATTTAGAAAAGGTGATGGTAATATTCTCAATTTTGCAACGCAGATTCTAAAAAAAAATAAAATTAAAGTGATTGATAGCCACCAATATTGTAAACATTTGCTTGTAAATAAAACTATTTCTAAATCTAAACCTAGCAGCAATGATATAAAAGACTATTATAAAGGAAGAAAAATTTTAGACGCATTAAGTAAATTTGATAATGCTCAAGGAGTTGTATTAGATGAAGGATATGTAATGGCAATAGAGTCGGCTGAAGGTACAGATGAAATGCTCAAAAGAGTTGCTAAATTACGCTCGCATAAAAATAAAAAATCAGGCGTCTTAATTAAGCTTCCAAAGAAAAAACATAGCCTAAGTTATGATCTACCAACTATTGGCTATAGAACTATTCAATTATGCATTAAATCAAAATTAAATGGTATTTTTCTAAAAAAAAATCAAAATATTTTTCTAGATCAAAAATCAGCAATTAACTTGGCAAATAATAACAATTTTTTTATTTCAGCAATTTGATGAAAAAAAAAATTTTTGTTATAACAGGAGAGATATCAGGTGACATTCTTGCTTCTGAGATAATAAGTCATTTAAATTTTAAAAGTTTTAATATTGAAGGTATCACTGGTTATAATTTAAAAAAAATGGGCATTAAGGGACCATTTGAAAATAGTGATATTACTTTTTTTGGTATCACCGATGTTTTAAAAAATTTTTTTTATATAAAAAATAAAATTGATCAAACAGTTAAATACATAGAAAATTTTAAACCCGATATTGTTTTTTCAATAGACTCACCTGATTTTGTTTTTAGAGTGATAGATAAAATAAAAAAAAGAAAAAAAATTAAAACAAAATTTTTTCATTTTGTTGCACCATCAATTTGGGCGTGGAGAGAGGGTAGAGGTAATAAAATTAAAAAATTACTTGATAAAATTTATCTACTTTTTGAATTTGAACAAAAATATTTTAATAAATATAACATTAGCAATCAGTTTGTTGGTCATCCTTTTTTTAATAATTTTACACATACAAATTCAAATTACAGTATTCAAGAAAATCTATTATCTTTTTGCCCTGGCAGTAGGAAAAAAGAGATAACAAGTTTTATGCCAATATTTCTAGAAATAATAAATCATTACACTGATAAATTTAATTATCATTTTGCATTAACAAAGGGTACTGAAGAAATTGTTATGAAGTATTTAAGTAAATTAAAAAATATTAAATATTTTGTACACACTGATGATGATTTAAAAAACGAATATTTAAAAAAATCTTTAATTGCAATATCAAAGTCTGGAACAATAAGCTTAGATTTATGCAAGAATCAGGTACCTTTTTTTACAATTTACAAACTAAGCTGGATAAATTATTTAATTATAAAACCTTTTGTGAAAGTGAAATACGTTAATATAATAAATATTATTTCAGATAAAGAAATTATACCTGAATTTATTCAATATAATTGTACTTCAAAAAAAATAATATCCAAGCCAGAGGATTTTTTAACAAATAAACAAAAATTTAAAGAACTTGTGCATAATTACAATTCAATAATAGATAAATTCTCTAATAAAGATTCTTCAAAACAAATAGCCAATGATATAATAAAAAATTTATCTTAATTATCTTTTGCTTAGTTCTTTAAATTCTCTCGGGTTAGGTCCCGTATATAGTTGTCTCGGTCTTCCTATTTTCATTTTATTGCCTATCATCATTTCTTTCCAGTGAGCTAACCACCCAACTGTTCTTGCCAATCCAAATATTACAGTAAACATTGCCGTAGGAAAGCCCATTGCACTAAGTGTTATTCCAGAATAAAAATCGATATTTGGGTATAGTTTCTTTTCAATGAAATATTCATCATTGAGTGCAATTTTTTCAAGTTCTTTCGCAACCTGTAATAACTTGTTATCTGTATTTCCTATTTCATTTAATACATCATGACATGTTCTCTGCATTACTTTAGCTCGTGGATCATAGTTCTTATATACCCTGTGACCAAAACCCATCAATTTAAATGGGTCAGTTTTATCCTTGGCTTTTTTTATATACTGAGGAATATTTTTAACATCTCCAATTTCTTTCAGCATATTTAATGCGGCTTCATTTGCTCCACCATGCGATGGACCCCATAAAGATGTAAATCCTGTTGAAATAGAGGCAAATGGATTAGCTCCTGACGACGCTGCGAGTCTCACAGTAGATGTAGATGCGTTCTGTTCATGATCAGCATGTAAGATAAAAATTTTATCTAAAGCTTTAGCAAAAACTTTATTAATTTTGTATTTTTCTGCAGGAACCGCAAAACACATTTGCATAAAATTTTCAGAATAATCCAAAGTGTTATCCGGATATACAAAAGGCTGTCCTAAACTATATTTAAAAGCCATTGCAGCCAAGGTTGGAATTTTTGCCACCATCCTTCTTGCTGAAATACGTCTTTGCTCTGGATCTTTAATGTTAATTGAATCTGGATAAAAAGCAGACAATGCTGCAACACAAGCTACCATTATAGCCATTGGGTGGGCTCCCCTTCGAAATCCATTAAAAAAAACTCTAATTTGTTCATGAACCATCGTATGATTTTTTATTGCATTTGAAAATTCATCCCATTCTATTTTAGTTGGCAGTTCACCGTACCAAAGTAAATATGCTATCTCTAAAAAATTACTTTTTTCCGCAAGGGTATCCATCGGATAACCTCTGTAATAACATTGACCTTTATCTCCATCTATATATGTTATAGAAGATTCGCAACTTCCAGTTGATGTAAAACCTGGATCAAGAGTAAAATGATCTGTTTTAAAGTATAGTTTTGAAACATCAATAACAGAAGGTCCCACCGACCCTTTCTTGATAGGAAAATCAAATTCTTTATTACCAATTTTTATTTTAGCATTATCACTCATTACGAAAGTTTATTATCAGTTTTATTTATTAATGTCTAATTTATATGTGACGTTTTAGTCTTAGTATAGTTTCATTTAAGCCAAGTATTTTAATTATATCTTTTATACTTGGTGCTTTTAGTGATCCTGTTAGAATCATTCTTAGCGGTTGGCCAAGATCTTTAAATTTAATATTATTTTTTTTTAAAACTAATTCTGAAACTTCTGTAATTTTGGTATCACAATAATCATTAATCTTTGATAGTTCATTTAGAAAGTCAATTAAATAAACTTTATTTTTGGTATTAATTAAATTACTTTTAAGTATTAAACTTTCATCATATTTAAAGATAAAACTAGAATTATCATAAATATCACTGAGTGTTTTAGCTTTATTTTTTAGAATATTTATATTTTTAGAAATTTTTTCTATTGTATCTATTTTAAGACTTTGTTTAAATTCATTTACATAAAGTAAAAAATTTTCAATAAGTTCTTTTTCATTTAGACTTTTTATATAATATTCATTTAAGGATTTAATTCTTTCAAAATCTAATTTAGATGGGGATTTGCCAATATTTTTTAAGTTAAAAAACTTTATACTTTCTTCATTATTGAATATTTCTTTATCTTTGTAAGACCAACCCAGTCTCAAAAGATAATTTCTTAAGGCAATTGGTAGAATTCCAATTTTTTTATAATCATCTGTAGTTGACGCATTTTCTCGTTTTGAAAGCTTTTTACCACTCTCTGAATGAATTAACGGAATATGAAAATATTTTGGAACTTTCCAATCCATAAATCGGAATAGTATAATTTGTTTTACTGCATTAATTTTATGATCATCTCCCCTTATAACATGACTAACTTTCATAAGTTTATCATCTACAGAGGCTGATAAATTATAAGTTGGAGAACCATCAGACCTGAGTAATATAAAATCTTCTATAGTATTTGTTTCTATTTCTACATCGCCCTGCACACCATCATACAAAGTTATTTTTTTATTTTTTTCAACTTTTAATCTAATAACAAATGGTAAATTTTTTTCATCTTTTATATTTCTACACTTGCCACTATAAATATAATTAATTCCCTTTTTTTTTGTTTCATTTCTTTCCAATTCTAGTTCTTCTGGAGTGCAATAACATTTGTATGCTTTTTTTCTTTTCAAAAGTTCTTTAGCTATATTTATATGTTCGTCAATATTTTTAGATTGGTAAATTTCTTGGCCGTCGAAATTTATTCCCAACCATCTCAAACTTGATATTATTTGATTTTCAAATTTTTTTTCAGATCTTTTTTTATCAGTATCTTCAATTCTCAATAAAAATTTACCATTTTGATTTTTGGAATATAGAAAATTAAATAATGCTGTTCTAGCTCCCCCAATATGCAATTTTCCAGTTGGTGATGGAGCAAATCTAGTTATTACCATAATAATACTAGAGTAATATATTATAAATTTAAAAGTTTCTATACAGCGACACCAATATACCTTGAATTTTTACTCTTTCAGGATTGAATATCCTTGTTTCATACGCTGGATTTGCACTTTCAAGTGCTATAGAATTTGTTTTTTTTCTTAATCTTTTTAATGTTGCTTCATGATCGTCAATTAGTGCAACCACTATTTTCCCATTATCAGCTGTATTAGTTTTTTTAATTATTACTATATCACCGTTATTAATACCTGCATTTACCATACTGTCACCCTCAACTTTTAATCCATAAAAATCATCATTGTTATTACCTAAATTAGGAGGGTAGGGAATATTTTCTGTAGCATCTTCTATTGCTTCAATTGGTAACCCTGCTGCAATTTTTCCTATAATTGGAATAAATTTTTCTGATTTTTTCTTTTTATATTCTTTATCCAAACCACCAGAAATTATACTGGGAGTGAAGTTGTTGTATAGATCTTTGACACCAGCATTTTCAGGCAATTTGACTACTTCTAGTGCCCGTGCTTTATGCGCTAATCTTTTGACAAAACCGCGTTCCTCTAGAGCTGATATAAGCCTATGGATACCTGATTTTGATTTTAAATTGAGAGACTCTCTCATCTCATCATACGAAGGTGAGACACCATCATTTTTCAACTTTTCGTTGATATAAATCAGCAAATTTTTTTGTTTTTTTGTAAGCATAGAACAAAACCTAAACTTTTTTTGTTCTATAAAAGTTCTTTTATAATTGCAATTATAAAATAATCAATTAAATCAATAACTTATTAAATAAATTTTTGAAAACACTCTTTAATTGAATCAGATTTGATTAATGATTCTCCAATTAAGTAATTATTAATACCAGTTTCATTTTTAATTTTAATCAAATCATTTTTATCTTTAAAACCACTCTCAGATATCAGTGTCTTGTTTTTTAATGAACTTTCAAATTCTTTAAATATTCTAATAGTGTTATCTAATGATACTTCAAAATTTTGTAAATTTCTGTTGTTTATTCCTATAATAGCTCCACTAAAATTTAAAGCAATTTCCATTTCTTTCTCGTTGTGAACTTCCAGAATATAATCCATTCCCAATTCTAATGATACATTAATTAAACTTTTGATCATTTCATTGCTAGTTGCACTAATAATTATTAGAATACAATCTGCACCATTTTTATTGGCTTCATAAACTTGATAAGTGTCAATAAAAAAATCCTTATTTAATATTGGGATGTTATATTTTTTTTTAATATCACCAATATATTTTTTGTTTCCTAAAAAATATTTTTTCTCTGTAAGAACAGATAGGCAGGCGGCATTATTTTCTACATATTTACCAGCAATATCTAAATGGTTAAAATTTTCAACTAGGATTCCTTTAGAGGGACTTGCTTTTTTAATCTCAGCGATAATAGCTGGAATATTATTATTTTTAAACTTTTTAAGATTTTGTGAAAATAAATTTTTTTTAAATGATATACATTTTTTAATTTCATTTAATGGATATAGAATTTTATCTGTTTCTACTTCTTTTTTTTATCAATAATTATCTTTTCTAAAATGTTCATGTTTTTATAGTACAATAGTAATTGTATACTTTACCTGATGTGATATGTTTTTTTGAAAATAAATATGCTTCATTAATTTGAGAAAATTTTTCTAAAACAATTAAACCTGCAGCAACATTTAATGATATTATTTCAAGTAATGCGCCCTCATTTCCTTTAAAAACTTCTAAAATTTTTTTTGAATTATATTTGGCGTCACCTCCAACAATGTCGTTAAAATTATATTTTGTCTCAATAAAATGTGATGGATTTATTTCAAAAGACTTTATATTTTTATTTTTGAGTTCATATACTTTAGTTTTATTAAAAATCGAAATTTCGTCTAAACCATCATAGCTATGAAAAACCCATGCTTTATCTAATTTTAAATTTTTTAAAACTTTTATATATTTTTCTAGAATATCCATAGAAAAAACTCCAATGCACTGCCTATTTACTTTGGCTGGATTACAAAGCGGACCGAGAAGATTAAATATGGTTCTTTTTTTTAATTCCTTTCTTACTGTTGCCACATTTTTCATCGCTGAATGATATTTTGGAGCAAACATAAAAGCAAAATTATTCTTGTAGATTAATTTTTCAACTTCTTTAGGATTTAAATCGATATTTATATTAAGCATTTCTAAAACATCTGCAGAGCCCGATTTAGACGAAATACTTCTATTGCCGTGTTTTGCAACCTTGTGGCCCATACTTGCCAAGACTAAAGCAGAAGCAGTTGAAATATTAATTGTGCTTTTCTCATCACCTCCAGTACCGCAGGTGTCAATTATATCTCCCTCAATATTTACTTTCAAAGATTTTTCTTTGAGGACTATAGCCCCACCGGTAATCTCTTCAACGGACTCACCTTTATCTGATAAATTAACTAATACTTCCTTTATAGTCTGGTCAGACATTTTACCATTCATAATTTCTTGAAAAAGAAATTTGCTTTCCTCAATATTTAATGATTTTTTATCTGATGTTTTACTAATGATATTTTCTATTTTCATAAATTAATAAAATTGTTTATAATTTTTTGACCTTGTTTTGTTTCATAGCTTTCCGGGTGAAATTGAATACCATATAATTGGTATTTTTTATGTTGTATTGCCATGATTATATTATCTTCCGTTTGTGCAGTTATTTCAAATGATTTGTGAAGGGTTTTATTTTCAATTATTAAACTATGATATCTCGTAGCTCGAATTATTTTTGGTATATTTTTAAAAATACTACTTTTTTTAATTATATTAATCTTGCTAATTTTTCCATGCATTATTTTTTTTGCTTTAACTATCTTGCTTCCAAAGGCTTGAGCTATAGCTTGATGACCAAGACAAATACCAAGTATTGCTTTTTTACTATGATAACAATCAATTAATTTTAAACAATTTCCTGAATTATCAGGATTTCCTGGGCCAGGTGAAATTACAATTTTATTAAATTTTTCAAGATCTTTCATTCTAAATTTATCATTTCTAAACACCTCAACTTTACATTTTGTATTTTTTAAATAATGGTAAATATTAAATGTAAAACTATCGTAGTTATCAATTAAAGCAATTTTCATTTTGTGGCCTCGAGCAGTGCTTGAGCTTTATTCCTAGTTTCTTGATACTCTTTTTCTGGTACACTATCAGCAACTATTCCAGCCCCTGCTTGAACATAAATTTTTTTATTTTTCACCAATGCTGTTCTCAACGCAATGCATGTATCCATATCGCCATTTCCTGAAAAATAACCAACTCCTCCTGCGTACAGTTTTCTTTTTCTATTTTCAAGTTCATCGATTATTTCCATCGCTCTAATTTTTGGTGCACCTGAAACCGTTCCTGCTGGAAAGCCACTTAGTAAACCAGTCAATAGAGAAATATTTTTTTTAAATTTGCCATAAACATTTGATACGATATGCATTACATGAGAATATTTTTCGATTTTAAATTTTTCATTAACTTTTACCGAACCATCAACAGATGACCTACCGACATCATTTCTTCCAAGGTCCAAGAGCATAAGGTGTTCTGATAATTCTTTTGGATCGTTTAAGAGTTCATTTGCTAAATTTGCATCTTCTTTTTTGTTTCTACCTCTTTTTCTTGTTCCCGCAATTGGTCTTATAGTAATTATATCTTTCCTTACTCTAACTAAAATTTCAGGACTACTTCCAATAATTTGGAATTGGTCAAAATTAAAATAATATAAAAAAGGTGAGGGATTTGATTTTCTAATTTTTTTATAAATTTCAAGAGGTGGACTATTTAATTTTTTTTCAAATCTTTGGCTTAGTACAACCTGAAAAATATCACCAATAGATATGTATTTTTTTGCTTTCTTTACTAATTCTAAAAATTTTTTTCTACTAACATTAGATTTTATTTTTTCATCTCCAGAATAAATATTTTCCTTATTTATTTTAGTGGTATTTTTTTTTGTATCTATAATAACTTGTTTTCTTAAATTATTAAGTTCTCCTAAATAATTTGTTGTTTTTTTAAAATTTAATTTAATGAAATATAGTTTATTTTTTTGATTGTCATGAATGTATATAAAATTTGGTCTAATCAGTTTTACATCCGGAATTTGAAGGTCATCTAGATTATTATCAGGAATCTTTTCAAAATATCTTATGATATCGTATCCAAAGTATCCAGATAGTAACGTTGACATACTTGGAAGGTGTGCAGGAGTTTTGTAATTAAATTCTTTTATAAAATTTTCTAAAAATATTTGAGGTAAATTTTTTTTTTTAATTTTTTTTTTATTTAAAAATATATCTTTATTTTTTATCTCTAAAATTAAATCTGGTTTAAAACCAAATATAGTATACCTTCCTCTGGTTTTTGCTTTTTCAACGGATTCAAATATAAACGAATCAGTTTTATTTAAAACATTATCAATAAGTAATTCAATTTTTTTTAAAGATACTTTTTTTTCAACAATATAACAGAGTGAAATTTTATTTGTTTTTTTAATTTTTTCATAATCCACTTTGGTTTGATCTATCATTAGATACTTTTTTTAACTTGATTTAAAACTTTATTGTTCAAAATGACTGGATACTTTTTTATTAAGTATTTGTCTAAATCTCTCAATAGTAAAGCTCTAAAATCTTGCTTAACCTGATCACTCAGTGCTTTATCTAAGTTTTTTATTTTATTTTTGTTTTTTGATATTTTGTGAATTTTTACCAAATATACTTGATTATCTTGATGTAAATTTATAATAAGTTTTTTTTTTTTGCATAAATATTTTTTCCATATTCCTTTGATTGAATATTTTTTTATCGTCTAAAACATTATTAAAAAAAATCTCTTCAATCTTAATATTATTATTTTTTGCAATATTAAAAAAAACACTACTATCTTGAGATTTCACTATATTATCTGCAAATATTTTATTTTTTTCTAAATTAATAATTACACTAATTTCCTTTTTAATTTTATCGTTTAAATTTACCTCATCTTTTTTTATAATATCTTGAATATTTAAAAGATATTTTACATTATTAATTTCGAAAATTTCAGTTTTAAAATCTTTGTTTAATGAAAACAATGGTTTTGCAAAGCCAAAATTAACAGATTTTAATCTATTTTTATTTAATCCAAGTTTATTAATTTTTTCAATTTTTTTAGCTTTGAGTTTATATTTCTCTATAATTTTATCAAAACTTGAATTATTTATTATGTCATTCTCGATATTATCAATTGTTAAATAATAGTTATCATTTTCCTTTTTATACCCAAAACTTTGATAACTTAAACTCGCGTATCTACCATCTCTCATTTCACCTAGCGAAAATTTATTTTTGTTATTTATATAATATTCATTTATTTCTTTTTCTTTTAATTTATTTAAAATATTTAATTTATAATATTTTATTTGAACTTGTTTTAAAAAATCATCTTCTAATTTTAGTTTATGAAAATTAGTATCGTTAACACCATTTACAAACATCTCAATTGTAATCTTTTTTATTAGTTCTTTCTTATAAAAATTTTCTACATTTTTTGGATTTAAATTATTTATTAACAAATATTTTTCATATTCTATTCTAGAGAAAACTCCGTTTTTATCTTTAAAATTTTCATCATTTTTTATAAAAAATGCCAAAGACTTATCATTAATTTTTATTTTTAAATCTTCCGCAAATTTTTCATAAATTTTCTCTGATATTAAGGCATTTAAAATAATAGAGTGATCTCTTTCAACAAGTTGTTTGTTATTTTTTTTTCTGACATATAATCTTGCATAATTTAAATAATCTTTAACGTATATTTTTTTATCACCAACCTTGGCTACGGTATTCGTATTACCCGTAGAGAACAAGTCTCCCATACCCCATGTGGCAAAAACAATGATAATTATTCCCGTTATAATTGTTATAAATATTTTTTTTGTTAAGCTTTTCATTTTTTTTTGATAGAAAAGAGTTATTTACCTTAATAAAAAAAAAATGCATTCAAAAAAATACTTTATTGCAAATTGGAAAATGAATGGTCTTAAAAAAGACCTAAATCAAATCCTTAAAGTAGAAAATTTTTTAAAAAAAAAGGTTAATCCAGCAAGTTTAAATTGTATCTTTTGCCTTCCATATACAATTTTAGGACTGGCAGTAGCTATATTAAAGTTAAGTAAAATCAAAGTTGGCTCACAAGACCTTTCGAGTGAACCTTTTGATTTTGGAGCTTTTACAGGTCAAATAAGTTCGAAGATGCTGAAGGATTTAAATTGCAAGTATACAATTATTGGGCATTCTGAAAAAAGATCTTTTGGTGATAGTGATCAAGAAATTAACATTAAAATTAATATGGCTGTTAAAAATAATTTAAAAGTTATTTTATGTGTTGGTGAAAATTTAAATGAATATAAAAACAAAAATTCATTTACGAAAGTTAAAAGACAATTATATTATGCATTAAATAAAAATAGAAAACATTTAAACAATATAATAATTGCATACGAACCAATATGGTCAATTGGTACTGGCGTTATACCAAATAACAATTACTTAAACAGTTTTTTTTATAAAATAAAAAAATATTTAAATAATGAATTTAAGTTTAATGCATTATTGCTGTATGGAGGTTCAGTTTCATCAAAAAATATAAAAGATTTAAAAAAACTTAACTTATGTGACGGTTTTTTGATTGGCGGAGCCTCTTTGAAATCAAAAAATTTCATTGATATTATTAAAAATTATTATAACTAATCGTCGTGGAAAATTTAATCTTAACAATTCATGTTATACTGGCAATATTATTAATTGGATCAGTATTGCTGCAAAAATCTGAAGGTGGTGCTTTAGGAATTGGCTCTGGAAGCGATTCTTTGATGTCATCTAGAGGAGCGGGAAGTTTTTTAACGAAATTCACATCAATAATTGCATTTTTATTCATAGTAACAAGTATAACTCTCACAGCACTTCATAGAGATAATATTAAATCAAACTCTGTATTAGATAAAATAGAAAAAAAAGAAGACAATCTACCAAAAATTCCAGAATCTAAGCAATAAGTGTTTTACTATTTGGTTTATTAACATATAAAGAAGTTCCATGGCGCGTTATATTTTCGTAACTGGCGGTGTGGTTTCGTCACTGGGTAAAGGATTATCATCCGCATCATTAGCTTACTTACTTAAGAGCAGAGGTTACAAAGTCAAAATCAGAAAACTAGATCCTTATCTAAACGTTGATCCCGGCACAATGAATCCCTTTCAGCATGGAGAAGTTTTTGTAACAGACGATGGCGCTGAAACTGATTTAGATCTAGGACATTACGAGAGATTTACTGATATTAATTCTACTGCATTAGATAATATCACTGCCGGAAAAATTTATTCAATAATACTAAATAAGGAGAGGGCAGGTAAGTATTTTGGAAATACAGTCCAAGTTATTCCTCATGTAACTAATGAAATTAAAAATTTTATAAAAAATAAAACTTTAGGTTTTGACTTTATTATTTGTGAAATCGGTGGCACAGTTGGCGATATTGAAAGTTTACCGTTTCTTGAGGCTATAAGACAATTTTCAAATGATATAGGGAAAAAAAATAGTCTATTTATGCATTTAACTTTAGTACCTTACATAAAGTCATCAGATGAAATTAAAACAAAACCAACGCAGCATTCAGTAAAAGAACTAAGAAGCTTAGGTATACAACCCGATATTATAATTTGCAGGTCTGAAGTTTCCTTGCCAAAGGACCAAAGAAAAAAAATATCTCTTTTTTGCAATGTTGATATTGATAATGTGATTGAAACTGTAGATGTTAAAACAATTTATGAAGCTCCAATAAGTTTTTTCAGAGAAAAGTTAGATAAACAAGTTTTAAATTATTTTAAAATAAAAAATAAAAAATTAGCTAATTTAAAACCCTGGTTCAAGACTAAAAATATTGTTTTAAAATCTAAAAATGAATTAAACATATCTGTAGTAGGCAAATACGTAGACCTGAAAGACGCTTACAAATCAATTGACGAAGCACTTGTTCACGGTGGTATTGCAAATAATGTAAGAGTTAATTTAAATAAAATTGACTCAGAAAAAATTAAGTCTTCACAAATTAAAGACAAACTTTATAATAGTAATGGTATTCTCATACCTGGTGGGTTTGGCAAAAGGGGAACAGAAGGTAAAATACAATCGATTAAATTTGCAAGAGAAAATAAAATCCCTTTTTTTGGTATATGTTTCGGTATGCAGTTAGCATTAATAGAATTTGCTAGAAATGTTTTGAAAATTAAAAATGCTGGATCTAGCGAATTTAATAAAAAATGCACTCCTGTAATTGGTTTAATAGAAGAGTGGTATAAAGAAGGTGTTTTGAAAAAAGGAGATTTAAAAGTACTTGGCGGTACAATGAGATTAGGAAAATATGAATGTAATTTATTAGAAAATTCATTAATAAGAAAAATATATAAAACAAGCAAAATCTCAGAACGCCATAGACACAGATATGAGGTAAACATAAATTTTAGAGAAAAATTTGAAAAAAAAGGCCTGATATTTTCAGGTATATCAAATAATAATAAATTAGCTGAAATAATAGAGCTAAAAACACACCCTTGGTTCTTCGGAGTGCAATTTCATCCAGAATTTAAGTCTAGACCATTAAAGCCCCATCCATTATTTGCATCTTTTATAAAAGCCGCTAAGAATAAAAAGTTCAATGACTAAAGAAGTTAATATTAATAATTTTAAAATTTCAAATAGTTTACCAATAATATTAATTGCTGGCCCATGCCAGTTAGAAAATAGGGAACATGCAATATACATTGCAAAAAGTATTAAAAAAATATGCGATAAATTAAAAGTTAATTTTATTTTCAAATCATCTTTTGATAAAGCCAATAGAACAAGTCATTTATCTCAAAGAGGATTAGGTTTGGAAAAATCAATTAAAATTTTTGAAGAAATTAGAAAACAAATGAAAATTCCAATTTTAACAGACGTGCATACAGCAGAACAGTGTGCAAAAATAAAAAATTCAGTTGATATTATTCAAATACCAGCTTTTTTGTGCAGGCAAACAGATCTTCTACAATCTGCTGCCAAAACTAATTTGGTAATTAATATCAAGAAGGGACAATTTCTTGCTCCATGGGATGTTTCAAATATCATACGCAAGGTAAAGGACATTAATAAAAATATTTTACTTACAGAGAGAGGAGTTTCATTTGGATATAATACACTTATCTCTGATATGCGTTCAATTTCGATTATGAAAAAAGAAAATTTTCCAGTAATTTTTGATGCGACACACTCTGTTCAACAACCAGGAGGTAAAGGTGATCAAAGTGGTGGCCAGAGAGAATTTATTTATGATCTTTCAAAAGCCGCTGTATCAATTGGTATAGCTGGTTTATTTATTGAGGTCCATGATAATCCTGATAAAGCTCCATCAGATGGACCCAACATGCTCAAGCTTTCTGATTTAGAAAAATTTTTAATTAAAATAATAAAATTAGATAATTTAATTAAAAACGAAAAATTATAATGTCCAAAATATCATTTATAAAATCTAGGCAGGTATTTGACAGTAGAGGTTTTCCAACCATTGAAACAGATGTTGTTTTATCAGATGGCTCTATAGGCTCAGCAATTATACCTTCTGGAGCATCAACAGGAAGTTACGAAGCCTATGAATTAAGGGACCAAAACGAAAAGTATCTAAATAAAAGTGTTTTTAAAGCTATTGAAAATGTTAACATCAAAATTAATGACTCTCTTAAAGGTATTGACTGTTTTGATCAAACAAAAATAGATAACATCTTAATTGAACTGGACGGCACTAAAAATAAGTCTAGTATTGGTGCCAATGCTATATTGTCAGTTTCAATAGCAAATTGCAAAGCTGCAGCAAAAAGTCAAAAAAAAGAAATTTATGAGTATTTATCCAAAACTGATATTTATAAATTACCTTATCCATTAATGAATATTATTAATGGCGGTGCTCATGCAAACAATTCCTTAAATATCCAAGAATTTATGATACGCCCTGACGGAGCAAATAACTTTGAAGAATGCATACAATTTGCGTTTTTAACAATACAAAATTTAAAAAAAATTTTAGATCAGAGGAAGTTAAATACTAGCGTAGGTGACGAGGGTGGTTTTGCTCCTAATTTAAATTCAGACGAAGAAGCAATAGAATTAATTCTTGAGTCAATCAGTAAATCTGGTTTTACACCTGGCAACGACATTAATATATGTTTAGATATTGCAGCAAATGAACTTTATGAAGACAAAAAATATTCTATTATTAATAATAAAAATATTAATTCAGAAGAACTCATTGATTATTATAAAAAATTAATAACAAAATATCCAATTAAATCATTAGAAGACCCAATATTTGAGGATGATTGGAAATCATGGACAAATTTAACAAAAGCAATAGGTGATAAAGTACAGGTTGTTGGAGATGACCTTTTCGTAACTAATTTTCAAAGACTTGAAAAAGGAATTAATGAATTATCTGCTAATTCAATATTAATAAAACTAAATCAAATCGGGACAATTACTGAAACACTGAAAGCTATACAGCTCGCTCAAAAAAAAGGTTTAAATACAATTATTTCTCATAGGTCTGGTGACACTGAGGATACATTTATTGCCGATCTTGCTATTGCGACAAAGTCAAATCAAATTAAAACAGGTTCATTAGCCAGATCTGAGAGAGTTGCAAAATATAATAGGTTGTTGAGAATTGAAGAAAAACTAAAAAAACCAGGTATGTTACAACTTTAATGAAAAAATTTTATTTATTCCTCGGTAAATATAGATTTTTGGTATTAAATACCTTTATTATTCTTTATTTTATTATTAATTTTTTTGACGGAAATCGCGGATATATATCTTTTCAGAAAAAAAAAATTGAATATGACAAATTGTCTACTGTTGAAATGATTTTAAAAATACAAAATAGCAAATTATTAAATGAAAATAAATCTTTAACAAATGATATTAATCTTGATTTATTAGATGAAATTTATAGAGAAAAATTTGTCATAGGAAAAAAAAATGAAAAACTTCTAATAATAAAATGAAACCACGTCATCCGGAAAAAATAAATAAACCATCAAATCCAATTCAAAGAAAACCAGATTGGATAAGAGTTAGATTAACAAATTCACTAATCTATAGTGAAACTAAAAAAATTGTAAAAAATAATAATTTACATACAGTTTGCGAGGAAGCTGGGTGTCCAAATATTTCTGAATGTTGGAGCAAAAAACATGCAACATTTATGATAATGGGCGATATATGTACAAGAGCTTGTGCATTTTGTAATGTTAAGACAGGTTTGCCAAATTCTTTAGATCCAAATGAACCTAAAAGAGTTGCAAATGCAACAAAAGATTTAAATTTAAATCATGTTGTCATAACATCTGTTGATAGAGATGATTTAATGGATGGTGGGGCTCAGCACTTTGTTGAAACTATTAGCGAAATAAAAAAAATTAATCCTAAAACTACTATTGAAATTTTAACGCCAGATTTTTTAAGAAAGGGTGATGTATATAAAAAAATTGTGGACGCAGAACCAGATGTTTTTAATCATAACATAGAAACTGTACCTTCTAATTATACTAAAGTAAGACCTGGTTCACGTTATTTTCAGTCCATTAATTTGTTAAAAGAAGTTAAAAATTATAATAATCAAGTTTTTACCAAATCTGGTTTAATGCTTGGTCTTGGTGAAAGAGAGGAAGAGCTTTATCAGGTGATGGACGATTTAAGATGTGCGAGTGTAGATTTTTTAACATTGGGCCAATATTTACAGCCAACTGAAAAGCATTTTCCTATTAAAAAATTTTTGCCACCCAAAGACTTTGAAAAATTTAAAAAAGTAGCCTATTCAAAAGGATTTTTACAAGTTTCATCAAGCCCAATGACAAGATCTAGTTATCATGCTGGAGATGATTTTATCAAACTTAAAGAAAAAAGAAGAAAAAATTTAATTTAAATTGTCTAAAAAAAATATTATTAAAAAATTTGATTATTCTTTAGAACTCATAGAAAACTTAATATTAGATATTGATAGTTATAAAGATTTTTTGCCATGGTGTACAAATTCAAAAGTAACCTCAAAAAAAAAAAATAATGATATTATCGAAATAATAGCAGATTTAGAAATTGGGTATTCATTAGTAAAAGATATTTATACAAGTCATGTTAAATACAATAGAAAAGAAAAGAAAATAGTTGTAAACGCTATTAGTGGACCATTAAAAACGTTAGAAAATATTTGGGTTTTAAAGGAAATTAATGATAAAACATGCGAAGTTGAATTTTCAATCAATCTTGAATTAAAAAATATAATTTTAGATAAAATGTTGAATAAGATGTTTGATATCGGTTTTAAAAAAATATTAAATTCTTTTGAAGAACGGGCAAAATATTTAGAAAATTTAAATTAGATTATTTATAATATTTACAACTTCATTTACCGTTAGTTTTTGAATTTTTTTTCTTGAAAACTTTTTATTGAAATTAAACATAAAAATTTTCAATATTTTTTTTATATTTTATTCCGATAAAAACTAAACCAACGGGTTTCAATGATGACCCTCCGCCTGGTCCGGCAATACCAGTGGTAGATATACATATTTTAGACTTTGAAATTTTATATAAATTCTCAACCATCTCCTTGCAAACTTGAGTACTAACTGCACCATATTTGACTATATTTTTTTTTTTAACATTAAGAATCTTTTCTTTAGATTGATTTGAGTACGAAATAATACCTAGATTAAATATTTTTGAACTTCCTGGTATTGAAATAATTTCATTAGAGACTAAACCACCCGTACATGACTCAGCTACAGATATTGAAATTTTTTTTTTAATAAGTTTTTTTACGATTTTATCTTTTCTCATATATAGGTTTTTATAAAGTAAATTATTAAAAGAGTATACAATCCAGCAATGATATCATCTCCAATAATTCCGATAGGACCATCGATCTTTTTATCAAAGATATTAGCCGGAAATATTTTAAATATATCAAAAATTCTAAAAATAAGAAATGATATGATTATAAGCGTAATGTTGCTGTCGCACATTAATAAAGGTATAGATTGACCGATGAATTCATCGATAACTATTTCTTTAGGATCTTTATTATTAAATATTTTTAATATTTTTTTTAAAAAAAAAAATGAGTACGTCACTACAATTAAAAATATAGAAAAGAAAATTATTTGTGAAAAAAAATAAATAACAAGATAATAAAAAAATACAGTGAATAAACTGGCAATAGTTCCAGAAGCTGGCAATTTGCCTATATTCATTAAAGTAAAAATTGTATAATTTAACTTATCTAACATTTTCGAGAGTTGAAATAACTTCACAAGCTAAAGCTTTACTCTGACCTATGATACCAATTTTATCAGTAGTCTTAGCTTTTATATTTACATATTTTTTATCGATTTTACACAATTTTGAAATATTTAACCTTATACGATCTTTATAGTTTTTTAGGTTAGGAGATTGCAAAATAATGTTTAAATCAATTGAAGAAACTTTTAAATTAATATTTTTAAGCTTTCTTATTACCTCTTGGAGTAACTTAGTAGATCTAATATCCTTAAATTTTTTTGTATTAGGAAAGAGAGTTCCTATATCACCCAATTTTGCAGCACCTAAAAAACTATCTATTAATGCGTGCAATAGACTATCTCCGTCACTATGTCCAACGCTGCCAAATGATGAGGGTATTTTTATCCCACCAATATATAAATTATATCCTTTAGCCATCTTATGTATGTCGTAGCCTAAACCATAGTATTTTTTTTTATCATTTAAGTCTTTAACAAAAGTGATTTTCTTATTTTCAATTTCTCCTTTAATAAATTTTATTTTTTGGTTATTTTTATAAAAAAGAATTGAGTCATCAGTGATATTTTTGTCTTTATTCTTATTATGATATTTGTAAATTTGGCTTAGATTAAATGCCTGTGGAGTTTGTATTAATTCAATTTTTTTTCTGTCAATGTATTTTTTGTTATAAATAGCTGTATCGGTACATGATAAGACAGGAACAACACATGAGTTTTTTTTTAATTCTTTAATTAATTTTAGTATAAGTTTTAGAGAAAAATCAGGACGGGCAGCGTCATGTATTAACACATGTGTATATTTTTGGTGTAGTTTGCTAATTCCATTTTTTACAGAGTCACTACGATACTTGCCGCCATTAAAAAATTTAATTTTGTTTGTTTTTTTTATATATGAACTGTATTTTTTTTGATATTTATTGTTTAAAGCTATATAAATTTCTTTAATTTCTTTAATTTGTTCAAATTTTTTTATACTATGATTTAAAATAATGTCTTTTTTATAAAAATGGAACTGTTTAGGCGTATTACTTTTAAATCGATAACTTTTACCTGCCGCGAGTATTATTGTTGCTAATTTCATGAAATTTTTATCTAATTTTTTTTCTAATACATACTTAATATCAATTTTATTTATTATTTCAATTGGACTTGGCTTTGTTTCTTTACAAACCTTTATTGGGGTTGGTTTTTTTAAGTTAAATCAAATGAATGTTGAAATTTTATTAATACTTAATCTGATATTGTTATTTGCTCTAATTTTATCTATTTTTTTAAAGATTTACAAAAATTATTTAGAAAAAAAATCTTTAGAATTTGGCAGTGAAACTAGTAAAAATTTAGTTCTATCCTTTTTGATAATTTCGTCTTTGCCATCTTTATTGATTGTTGTATTTTCAATATTAATTTTCAATTATGGAATACAGCGCTGGTTTGATGATAAAATATTATCACTAGTAAATAACTCTAGAAATATCGCGGTTAATTATTTAAATGATTATCAAAAATCAATAGTCAAAGATTTAAAATTAATAGCAAATGATCTTAATAGAAATAAAAAAATATTATTATCTGATAATAATAAATTTCAAAATTATCTCCTATTTCAGTCAAATTTTAGAGATGTAAAAAATATTTTTTTAATAAATAATAATGGGCAATTAATTAAATTTGCTATAAATAAGAAAAAGTATAGTCCTCCTACAAAAAATATGTTGTTACAAGCAAGTAACGGCAAGCCATTGATTATTTCTAATGCAATTGAAAAAAAAACATATGCTTTGATAAAATTAAATAACTATAAAAACTTATACTTATATTCTTTTCAGAATGTTGATAAAAAAATAAATTCCTTTTTGATGGAAACTGGAGATGCATCAACCTATTATTATAGAGTAAAAAGTAATACTTTAAAAATTCAAATTTCATTTTTTATTATATATATCATTTTCACATTGATATTAGTTTTAATGTCAGCAAAATTTGGAATTAATCTTGCAGCTAAAACTACTAAGCCATTAAGCGATTTATTTAAAGCAGCTAAAAGTGTAAGCAAAGGTGATTATGATATTAAGCTTAAGGAGAATCAAAATGAAGATTTTAAAAATTTAAATCATATTTTTAATGATATGGTTTCTCAAATAAAAAAACAAAAACAAAAAAATATTTTATCTGGTCGCTATGAAGCGTGGCAAGTTATAGCAAGAAAATTAGCCCATGAAATTAGAAATCCATTAACACCTATACAATTATCTTTAGATAGAATTAAGGAAAAAATTTCAAGCGATGAAAGTTCAAATAAGCATCTTTCAATAATTAATAATCAAATATTTGAAATTTCTAAGCTCGTTAATAATTTTTCAGATTTTGCAAGAATGCCAAAACCAGTTTTTGAAAGAAACGATATTTTCAAAATTGTTAAAAGTTCTATTGATACTTACAGGTTAAATTATGAAGAGATAAACTTTACTTTAAATAACCATTTAATTGATAATGAAATTTACTGCGATAAGGGTCAAATTAATAGAGTTCTTTTAAATATTTATAAAAACGCCATAGAATCAATTGAAGAAAAGCTTGTCAATTCTAACACTAAAGGTGAAATAATAACAAAGCTTTTAGAGGATAGTAAAAATTACTTCATAAATATTTACGATAATGGAGTTGGATTCAAAGATTCTAAAAATTTCAAACATAATGATCCATATTTTACTACCAAAAAAGATGGCAGTGGTCTTGGTCTATCTATTGTATCAAAAATAGTTCACGAACATAATGGTCAAATTTTTTATGAAAATAGAAAAAAAAATAGTGGTGCGTACGTAAGCATTACTTTGTTAAAAAAAATGAAATAAATATGAAAAAAATTTTAATAGTTGATGACGAAAAAGATATTCGTTTTATTTTAGAGGAAATATTAACAGAGAGGAAATATTCTGTAATTTCCGTTGGAACAATTAAGGAAGCTGAGGAGTATATACATAAAAATTCATTTGATCTAGCGTTGTTGGATGTTTTACTAGATGAAAAGTCTAGAGATGGCCTTTATCTTTTAAATTTAATTAAAAATAAAAATAGAGATTTACCAGTTATTATGATGTCTGGTCATGCAAATATTCAAATAGCAGTCAACTCTGTTAAAGATGGTGCATTTGAATTTTTAGAAAAACCTTTCAACCAAGAAAGATTACTGAACTTCATAAAAAGGGGAATAGAATACTCTGATTTAATAAATGCCAAAAAAGATTTACAAGAGAATATTTTTGAATCTTTTGATTTTATCGGAGAAAGTAAAGAAATTTTAAAGATTAAAGAAATAATTCAGAAAATATCAATTTCAGATGGTCGTATTTTAATCGAAGGGCCAAGTGGAAGCGGAAAAGAACTTTTGGCTAGAGAAATTCACCGTATTTCAAATAGAAATAAAAACAATTTTGTTATTTTAGACTCATCAAGAATAAATATAAATAATTTTGATGAAAATATTTTTGGAATATTAAAGAATGGCGAAGTAGTAAAGGGTTATTTAGAAAAAGCTGATAAAGGAACATTATTTATTGATAATGTAAATGACCTACCACTTGATGTTCAAAATAAAATCTTAAGAGTGATTACAGATCAGAGATTTAAAAGATTAAACGATACTATAGATATTACTGTTAATTTTAGATTGATTGTTTCAACATCCATAAATTTACAAAAAGAAGTTTCTCAAGGTAATTTTAGAGAAGATTTATTTCACAGATTAAACGTTATAAACTTAAATCTACCTGCATTAATAGACAGATTATCTGATATACCACTTTTAATAGAGTATTTTTTTACTATATTTATTGGAAATAGTTATAATTATAAAAAATATATTAAAAATTTAGATTTTTTTTATAGTTACAACTGGCCAGGAAATGTTAGAGAGTTAAGAAATTTAGTAGAAAGAGTGGCCATTTTAGGTCAAGATAATATGGAAATAATTAATAATATCATATATAATACTTTTAATCCAAAGTTAAACATTGAAAATAATAAATCTTTATCGACCGATTTGACCTTAAAAGAAGCAAGAGATAATTTTGAGAAAGAGTATTTGATGAAACAATTAAAAAAAAATGACGGTAATGTTTCTAAAACAGCAAAGTCTGTCGGGATGGATCGAACAGCACTTCATAGAAAATTATCCTCTCTAAGTATCAAACACTAAATGAATATTATAATTTGTGGAGCAGGGCAGGTAGGTTACTCTATTGCAAACCAATTATCTCAACAGGGACACTCTATTACCGTTATAGATAAAACTAGTTCTGATATTCAAAAAATTAATGATAATTTAGATGCAAAAGGTATTGTTGGCATAGCAACATATCCTAGTGTCTTAGAGTTAGCAGATGCAAAAAATACTGATATGATAATTGCTGTAACAAGAAATGATGAGACAAATATGATTGTTTGTCAAATAGCTCATTCTTTATTTAATGTTTCAAGAAAAATTGCAAGAATAAGATCTAAAGAATTTTTAAATCCGTTATATAGCAATTTATTTAGCAAATCACACTTACCAATTGATATTATAATATCCCCAGAATACGAAGTTTCAAAGTCATTACTAAGAAAAATAGAGGCACCAGGGGCTCTTGAAAGCTTTCCGTTTGCAGACGATACAGTGAGATTAGTGGAAATCAACATGGATAAAAAATGTCAATTAATTAATACTCCGCTTGAAAAATTGACAAAGTCTTTTTCAGATTTAAATGCTAATGTTCTTGGCGTTCAAAGAGATGATAAGTTTTTAATTTTAAAAAAGAAAGATGTGTTACTTGAAAATGATAAAGCTTTTATTTTAACTGACTCTAATCAAGTAGAAAGAACAATGAAAGTATTCGGAAAAGATGAAAAAATTTCTGATAAATTTTTAATCATTGGAGCAGGAAATATTGGATTAGATTTAGCAAAATCACTAGAAAATCATCCAAATAATCCTAGAATAAAAATGATCGAAAAAAATGATGAAAGAGCTCAATATGTTGCAAATGAACTAAATGAAACAATGGTTATTAAAGGTGACGGTCTAGATGAAAATATACTAAAAGAGGTTAATTTGGAGGAAATAGATACGGTTTTATGCATCACAGACGACGATGAAGTAAACTTAATGAGTGCTCTTTTATGCAAGAAAAGAGGAATTAAAAGAGTAATAGCTATAGCTAATAGTCATAATTATAGTTTGCTTCAATCATCTCTTAAGATTGATGATATTGTAGATCCAAGAATGACAACAGTATCAACAATTTTAAAACATGTACACAAAGGAAAAATAGACAGTGTATTCACGCTTGATGATGGAGAATTTGAGATTATCCAAGCTAAAATTTTGGAAAACTCAGAATTAGTAAATAAAACTATAGAAAATTCCTCGATACCTGACGGTATTAGAATTGGACTTATAGTTAGAGATAAAAAAGTTTTTGTACCAAAGAAAAATTTTGAATTTAAGCTAAACGATATTGTAATTCTTTTATCATCTAGGGAGCAACTTAAAAAAGTTGAACAATTATTTAGAATAAGCGAATATTATTAAGTTAAGAATATGAACTTAAGTGGTATTTTTTATTATTTAGGTAAAATTAACCTATTAATAATTTTTTTTAGTTTTATAAATTTATTGTATTGTTTTTATTTTGATTTTAAAATTAATGTTGAGATTTATTTTTATACATTTTTAATCTCTACTTTTTACTATTTAATTACGTTTAAAATTAAATTTAAAATAAAAAAATTTAGGGCTAATAACCTTATTTTATTTGCCATAATGGGCTGGATTATTTTACCACTTCTAATGTCATTGCCGTTTTGGCTTGGAGGTTACTCTAATTTTTTAAATTCATATTTTGAATCTGTATCAGGATTTACATCTTTCGGAGCAACTATTTTTACAAATAAAATAAACACTTTAGATTCTCCAATTTTATTATGGCGAAGTTCGACGCAAGTCGTAGGATCAATATTTTTTATAATTACTATTATTTTAGTTTTTGGTAATCGGGCAATAAATATTTATCCCTTAAAATTTATAACAAGAAAAAAAGATAGTGTTTATTTTTCTATTAACTTTAAAAACGTTTTTAATAATACAGTTTATGCTTATGTTATAGTTTTTTTAATATCAATTTTTTTTTTAAATTTAACAGATTTAAGAATGTTAGATAAATTTAATTTGTCCTTAACGATCATTTCTACTGGAGGATTTCAATCTTCAAATTTAATGCTTAGTAATTTTGACAAAATTATTCTATCAATTTTACTTATATTTTCATCATTAAATATTTTTTTAATTTTAGGAATTATGAAAATTAATAATACATATAATTATTATGAAGATAAATATTTCCTTTTTTCATTTGTTTTATTTTTTTTATTTTTGTTTATTTTTTCAAATAATTCAAGTTTTGCTGATATATTAATTCAGTTATCATCTGCAATTTCTAATTCAGGCATTAATTTTACTAATAATTATTCTGAAAATACAACATTCATTTTAATAACTGCATCCTTTTTCGGAGGTTGTCTCATTTCATCAACCTCAGGATTTAAGATTTCACGGATATTAATAATATTTAACAAAATTTATTATGAACTTTTAAAACTTTTAACCCCATCTGCTGTCATTAATTCGACAATATTTAAATCTGATGAAAAAATAGAATTTAAAGATTTTTACTCAAGTAGTTTATTACTCTTATTGTATATTATTATTTTCATTATTTTTTCCTTTGTACTTACATTAGAAAATATAAGTTTTGAAAATAGTTTTTTAACATCTGTTTTGTTAACCTTTAATACTTTGCCCTCAACAATGTATATAAATGATAATGTTAGCTTTGCATCTTTTTCTGAAATATCAAAAATACTAACAATTTTAATGCTTATATTATCAAAAGTTACACCTATAAGCTTATTAGCTTTAATTAAATATCGGTTTATAAAATAACAATTTGTTTACACTTTTTAGAAAATTTTATAATACAGTTTAATGCGCCCTTAGCTCAGCTGGATAGAGCATCGGTTTTCTAAACCGAGGGTCGGAGGTTCGAGTCCTCCAGGGCGCGCCATAAAACCTAGCTTTTTTTTC
>MDTB01231917.1_pt1 | contig 38805 bp, 46 predicted proteins | sample 811161 | NCBI WGS metagenome assembly MDTB01 (sample SAMN05326650, study PRJNA326480) | marine metagenome | isolation source: seawater | place: Mediterranean Sea | collected 2009 | reverse complement strand
TTTTCTTCATTTGACCATTTTTTTGATTGATTTATAAGTTAATTATTAAATAAATAGTACTAAATTATGGATAAACGGAAGAGTGGGTGAGTGGTTTAAACCAGTTGGTTGCTAACTAACCGTACAAGTAACATTGTACCGAGAGTTCGAATCTCTCCTCTTCCGCCAAAATTAATTAAAAAAACTATCAATCTTTATTGGCTCTTTATTAAGCATGTATTTATAGACATTAATATTTTCTAAAACTCTTTGCACATAGTTTCTCGTTTCTTTAAATCTAATGAGCTCTACCCAATTAACGTATGATAATCCTCCCTTAGAGGGATCACCATTTACTTTTCGCCAGGTTTTAACTCTATTAGGTCCAGCATTGTAGGCAGCAATAGCAAATGGATAAACACCATTATATTCCTCCATTAATGAGTTAAAGTAATAAGATCCAAGTTTTATATTATACTCAGGATCTCTAGTTAGTCGACTAATACTATATGGAAGCTTGGATTGTTTAGCTACTATCTTTGCAGTGTACTTCATTAACTGCATCATTCCTCTAGCGCCAGCCCAACTATTAGCTTTTGAATCGAACTCACTTTCTTGTCTTATTATGGCTAATATTACTTCGGGATTTGGCATAATCTTATTGTTAATTTCTTTGGGTGTAGCGATAATTGGATAATTATATTTATTATAAAATCTTTTTTCATATGATGCTAATTTAGATATTTGAATTGCAAAATCATATCGACCAATATCAGTTGACAATCTTGCTGCTAAAACTTCACTTCCTTTTTCTACATTTAAAGTAGCTAGATGTTTAAGAATATCTTTAGCGTATTTCGTTGAGTCTAATTCTTTTAAAAGAATTACATGATTAATTAATCTATTTTTTAAAAATTCTTTTTCATAATTTTTATCAAAATTTGATTGATCAAATAGTTCAAAATTTTTACCTTGATTAATTTCGTTAAAAGACAATTGTCCATAATAAGTCATTGGGAATTTAGCTCCTTCGGAAAAATACTTATTGGATTTTTCTTTATTTCCTAATTCTTTGTGAGCAGTTCCTAGCCAATAAGCACCCCTGGCTAAACTAATAGGATAGCCAACATTATTATAAAAGTTTTCAAAATGATTAATTGCATATTCAGCTGAATTTAAAAAAGATAAAGCTATCCATCCAGAAAGCCACTCAGCTTCTGCAAATGAAGCTCCTGATGACAAAGAGTGTTCGCTTGAAATCTTGTATGCCGTTTTGTATCTTTTTTTATAAATCAGAGTTCTAGCCACACTTTTTCTTTGTTCCCACCATAATTCTGGTCTTATCATTTGCCTTTCAGTTTTATTTGCATTTTTATAAAGAATTTCTAAAGAACTTTCTAATCGTCCTCTTCTATTTCTCCATTTTAATCTATCAAATTCTAATCCTGGGTCACTTTTAAGATGTGCAGGCACTTTAGCTATTGCATTATCTACTCCATAAGAGTTACTCATTAATATTTGTCTTGCATTGTAAAGAGCTCTTTCATCTGTAGGTAAATATTTCAGCATTCTTTTTAAATCCCAATATTTTTTTTCCCAAGCAAGGTAATCTGCTCTTTTTAAATGATCTTCTGAAGTTAAAAATTTTTTAAACTTAGCTCTGTAATAACCTAAATCATTTTTTCTTATTTCTGCAGTTACCCAACCATCTTTAATTAGTCTTTCCACTTCTTGTGTTTTCCCCTGTTCTAAAAATGCTTCAGCAAGTTTAATTTTTCCTAATCCTCCTAATGGAGGGTTTTTTTCAAACCAATTTATTACCGATGTGGGTGAAGTATTTCTTAAATAAATTTTTTGTTCAGCTAGATATTTGATTCTGTTAATTCTTGGATAATCTGGGTTTCTTTCAATAAATTTTTTATAATCACTAAATGAAGCAGAATTACCCGTTGTTTTTAAATACATCCATGTAATTAATGTTCTAAAATCTCTATCTTTAACTTTTTCTACACTTTTCATTGCACTATTCCATTTTCGATCTTTAATGAATTTCATTGTTTCTTTAGCTTTAGCAAAATCTTTAGAATTTAAAATTGTTGAACTTTTAGCTTCCTTAGATGAAGTTTTGTAAGTTATGGGTTTTTTTTTAGGATATAAGAATCCTGTGTTAATTTTTACTGTTTTATCTTTTTTTAATATTTTTGTTTCAATTTCTTTTTTTTCAATAATTTTCTTTTTTTCTTTGATAATTGTTTTTAATACTGGTTTTTTTTGAGGCAAATTCTCATTTATTTCTGATTTAGATGAATCTTTAAGCTGTTTAAAAATTGAAGGTTTTTTAACTGGTAAAATGAATTCACTATCAGAATAGGCTGTATTAATATTTAAAATAGATAATAAAAATACTAGACTAATTAATTTATAAGGCATAAGTTAAAAATAATTACCTTATATTGTTTTATGCTTAAAGGATCAATTGTAGCCTTAATTACTCCATTCGAAAATGATGCTCTAAATGAGGATGTATATCGTAAATTAATTCATTATCACCTTAAAAATGGAACAAATGGTGTTGTTCCTGGAGGTACGACAGGAGAGTCGCCGACTTTATCCCACGATGAACATAAAGGAATTATTGAGATAGCTGTCAAAGAGTGTAACGGAAAAATTCCTGTAATAGCCGGCACTGGTTCAAACTCAACGTCTGAGGCAGTTGAACTATCTAAATATGCAGAAAAAGCTGGAGCAGATGCATTACTTGTAGTTACACCATATTATAACAAACCTACTCAGGAAGGTTTGTATCAACATTATAAAATGATTAACGATAGTGTAGGCATACCTATTATAATCTATAATATTCCCTCAAGATCGGTCATTGATATGTCCGTTGAAACAATGGCGAAATTATACGAGCTAAAAAATATAGCTGGAGTAAAAGATGCTACTGGAAATCTTGATAGGGTGGATGAACAGTTAAAAATAATGGGAAATGAATTTATACAATTAACAGGAAATGACGACAATGCACTAGAATTTAACAAAAGAGGAGGTGTAGGGGCAATAAGCGTAACAGCCAATATAGCAGCAAAACTTTGTTCTGAATTTCAAAATTCTTGTAGAAATCAATTTAAGGGCTCAGAAAATTTAGATAAAATTTTGCAACCGGTTCATACCGCTATGTTTATAGAAAGCAATCCTTCTCCCGTAAAATATGCTGCCTCATTATTAGGACTTAGCAGCTCCAAAGTAAGATTGCCTTTAGTTGAAGTTAGAGAGGAGTCGAAAAAAATAATATCAGAGGTCCTTAAAGTTGCTAAAATACTTTAATGATAAAAAGAATAGCGTCTGGTCAAAAAATTATTTGTTTAAATAGGAAAGCAGGATTTAATTATTTTTTTATTGAAACCCTAGAAGCTGGAATTTCCTTAAAAGGATCTGAAGTAAAATCTTTAAGGGACGGCAAAGGAAGTATTGCAGACTCTTATGCAATTGATAATAATGGAGAATTATTTTTGATAAATTCTCATATACCTTTATATAGACAATCTTCATATAACAATCATGATCCTAAAGGTGATAGAAAACTTCTTCTGAATAGAAAGGAAATAAATAAATTAATAGGTAAAATAAACCAAGATGGTTTAACAATCATTCCTACTAAGATGTATTTTGCTAAAGGTAAAGTTAAAATTGAGATTGCAGTAGCAAAAGGAAAGAAGCTTTATGACAAAAGACAAGTTAAAAAAACTAGAGACTGGAAAAGAGAAAAAGCAAGATTGCTTAGTAAAAATAACAAATGATACATCTAAACATTGGTTCAAATTTAAATTCCAAATATGGGACAAAATTTGAAAATATTTCTATAGCGATAAATTTATTGATTAATTCAAATTTGAAGATTAAAAAAGTTTCAAATTTTTATGAAACTCCATCTTACCCAAACAAAAAATTGCCTAAATTTGTTAATGTCGGAATAATTGCAAATTATAAATTTGATTGTGATAGATTATTAAAAGAAATTTCACTAATTGAAAAAAAAATAGGTCGTATAAGGTTGAAGAAAAATGATCCAAGAGTTTGCGATATAGACATAATTGATTTTAATGGTTTAATAGAAACCAATAAATCAATAAATCTACCTCATCCTAGATCTCACAGTCGTAATTTTGTCTTATACCCTATAAAAGAAATAGATCCTTATTGGGTTCATCCTATATTTAAGAAAAATGTCGATTTTTTAATAAGTGAATTAAGCCAAATTTCAAGGATAGAGATTACAAGATTGCGTAAAAGTGTTATTATCTAAATATGATTAATAATACGGAATTAATTGATAAGATAAAATCTTATAACAAATTTTTAAACTCTGACTCATTAAATAAAGCCTATAACTTTGCATTAGATGCTCATCAAGACCAAAAGAGGGAAGAGGGAGTTCCTTATATTATTCACCCTGTTGCTGTTGCAAATATTTTAACAGATTTAAAATTAGATAGCGCAACAATTACAACTGGTTTGCTTCACGACACTATCGAAGATACAAATGTAACATACGAGACTGTAAAAAAAGAATTTGGGGAGGAAGTTGCAAATTTAGTAGACGGTGTAACAAAGCTTTCTGCGCTAGAAGACAAAGTTTCAGAAAATTCTAAAGCTGAAAACTTTAGAAAATTGATATTAGCAACATCTAAAGATATTAGAGTTTTATTAGTCAAATTAGCAGATAGACTTCATAACATGCGGACTATACAATTTGTAAAAGACAAAGAAAAAGTTATTAGAAAAGCAAAAGAGACTATGGAAATATATGCCCCTCTTGCAGATCGAATGGGAATGAATAGAATAAGAGATGAATTAGAAGATCTCTCATTTTCAGTTTTGAATAAGCCTGCAAGAGATTTAATACTCGATAGATTGCAATTTATTAAAAGTAATAAAGAGGATACATTTAAAATAATAGCTGCTGAGTTAATCGAAATATTAAAAAATAATGGGGTTTATGCTAAGATCACTGGAAGAGAAAAAACACCTTTTTCCATATGGAGAAAAATTCAAAATAAAAAAATATCATTAGAGCAACTCACAGATATTATTGGATTTAGAATTCTAGTAAATAATGTTGACGATTGTTACAAAACATTAGGGATATTTCACAGTAAATTTTCTGCAATACCTGGAAAATTTAAAGACTATATTTCTACTCCTAAAATAAATAAATATATGTCAATTCACACTTCAGTGATAGGACCTAAAAAAAATAGAATTGAAATTCAAATAAGAACTAATGATATGCATGAATTTGCCGAAAGAGGTATCGCATCACATTGGAAGTATAAATCTTCTGAAAAATTTTCTGATTTATCTTGGAAAGAATACGATTGGTTAAGAGATTTAGTTGAAATAATCGAAGCAGGGAATAGCCCCGAACATTATTACGAATTTACTAAACTGCAAATGTTTCAAGAAAACGTGTTTTGTTTTACACCAAAAGGTGCGGTAATAAAATTACCTAAAAGCGCTACGCCTATTGATTTTGCTTATGCTGTTCATACTAAAATAGGAGAAAGCGCAATAGGTTGCAATATAAACGGAAGAGAATCAACTTTACAAACTGAGTTAAAAAACGGAGATATGATAGAAATCATAACTTCAAAAAATGCATCTCCATCTCTTCATTGGTTATCTTCTTCTAAAACTGGTAAAGCTAGAGCTTCAATTAAAAGATATTGGCAAGACAAATCACTTAAAAATACTAAGGTAAAAGAAAAGAATTATAAAACTACAATTGTAGTTGATTTACCACATAAACCTGGAGCTCTTGGAAACATTAGTTCTCTTATTGGAATGAATCAAGGCAATATATTAAATGTTGAAATGTTAAAAAGAAAAAAAGACTATTTACAATTTTCATTTGATTTGCAAATTAAAGATTTAAAAAACTTTACAAACTTGATAAGTCAAATTAAACAAAATGAATTTAATTTTAAAATAGTTCGTCATAAACAGAAAAAAAATGCTCTCATACGAAGAATCTTTGAAAATTTTAAAAGAAACTAAAGCCTTAGTAGATGGACATTTTATATTGTCATCTGGTTTACACAGCCCGAGGTATGTTCAATGCGCCCAATTGCTTAGTAAACCTCAAAAAGCTCTTAAGTTGTGTAATTCATTAGCAGAAAAAATCACCACATCATTTAATGATTTTGATCTGATATTATCTCCTGCAATGGGAGGTATTATTATTGGGTATGAAATTGGAAAAATTTTAAATAAAGAAACAATTTTTTCTGAAAGAGTAAATGGTAGTTTTCAACTAAGAAGAGGTTTTTTAATTAAAAAAAATCAAAAAGTTTTAATTGTTGAAGATGTTATTACAACTGGCAAGTCTAGCTTGGAGTGTTCAAAATTAATTATTGAATCTGGTGCACAAATAATTGGTTATTCTTGCATCATTGATCGAACAAATGGTAAATCAGTTTTAAAGGAAAAAATAATATCTCAAATTAAATTAAATATACCTACTTTTACAAAAGATAAATTGCCAAAAGATCTTGCCTCAATTGAAGCTATAAAACCGGGTAGTAGAAATCTTTAATGAGAAGAATTAGACTTGGTGTAAATATAGATCATGTTGCTACAGTAAGAAATGCCCGTGGTGAAAGATATCCAAGTCCACTTAGGGCAGCACTTTTGGCTGAAAAATCTGGAGCTGACTCAATTACAATACATTTGAGAGAGGACAGACGTCATATTAATGATAAAGATCTTAATTTAATTAATTCAAAACTAAAAATTCCTTACAATTTAGAGATTGCAGCTACAAAAGAAATGTTAAAGATAGCTTTAAAACACAAACCTCCTTTTATTTGTATTGTTCCAGAAAAAAGAAAAGAAATAACAACTGAAGGTGGTTTGAACTTAAATTATAAAAAAAAGTTTTTACAAGATGTAATTAACAAATTAAAAAAAAATAAATCTAGAGTTAGTTTGTTTATTGAACCAAATCATGATGATATTAAAAAAGCAAAACTATTAAATGTAAATTGTGTTGAAATACACACAGGTAAATTTTGTAATTTAGTAAACGAAAATAAAAACTTTAAAAATGAGTTAAATAAGATAAAAAAAGCTGTTATATTTGGAAATAAAATGGGTTTAGAAGTACATGCTGGTCATGGGCTAACCTATAAATCTGCAAAACTTCTATCTAAATTAAAAGGTATCAAAGAATTTAATATTGGACATTTTTTGGTAGGTGACTCCATATTTATTGGACTTTCAAATAGTATAAAAAAATTTAAGAAAATTATTCAATAATGAAAATCTATGGTATCGGCACAGATATAGCAAATGTAAATCGAATTAAGATTTCTTTAAAAAAGAAAAATTTTATCAACAGAATATTTAACAAAATAGAAATAAAAAAATGCTCTAGTCAAATGAATAAAGCTAATTGTTTTGCTAAGAGATTTGCAGCTAAGGAAGCTTTTTCAAAGGCTTTAGGAACCGGTATATCTGGAGGAATTAATTTCAACGAGATTGTTATTCATAACATTAGATCTGGCAAACCTAAGATAAAATTAGAGGGAAAAACGAGGAAAATTGTTAACAAAATTTTTAATAAAAAAAGATTTAACATTTTTTTATCTTTATCAGATGATAAACCATTTGCAGTTGCTACTATTGTAATTTCTGTATGAAAAAAAAAAAATTAATAAGCATAATTTTAGAAAACACTAAAACTTTAATCGGTGCATTGATTATTGCAATAATCATAAGGTCATTAATGATTCAACCTTTTTACATACCTTCTTCATCTATGGAGCCGACATTACTGATAGGAGATCGTATTTTTGTTTCAAAGTTTACATATGGCATTAGCAAACATTCTTTTCCATTTAGCCCTAACGTAACAAATAAAAGATTTTTTTATGATAAACCAAAACGGGGAGATTTAGTTGTTTTCAAAACACCTGTAGATAACAGAACTGATTATATAAAGAGACTAATTGGTCTTCCAGGTGATGAGATACAATTTATAAATGGAGATCTATTTATCAATAATAACAAAATAGAAAGAAAAAAAAGCAGCACTATTACGAATGTAAGATGTGGAAATTATGAATTAAATGTTGAGTCTTATATAGAAACTTTACCAAATGGAGTTACTTATAATGCTGTGTACAACAATCAGGGAACGTTACAAAATTCTAAAAAATTTAAAGTTCCAAAAAAGCATTTTTTTTTGTTAGGCGATAATAGAGATTGTTCAAAAGACAGCCGATACTTAGATAGTGTTGGCTATGTAAATTTTGTTAACCTTGTAGGAAAAGCACAATTAATTTTTTTTTCAAATGACACTGTAAAAGGCAGTTTATTTAAATTTTGGAACTTAAATAATTCATTTAGATTAGATAGAACGTTAAAAAAAATTAAATGATAGATAGCAAAAAAAAAGAATTAGAGAGAATTTTAGATTACAATTTTAAAAATTTTAAATTACTGAAAGAATCTTTAATTCATAAAAGTTTTGATAATAATTTTAATAATGAAAAATTAGAATTTTTAGGAGATAGAGTATTAGGGTTAATTGTTTCAAAAAAATTAATTCAGATTTATCCAAAAGAAAAGGAGGGTATAATCGATAAGAAATTTGCAAATTTAGTAAATAAAAAAACCTGTTCTTTGATAGCAGATGAATTAAATATTAAAAAATTTATGTTTTTAGGACTATCAAGCAAATCAAACCTTAAGTCATCAAATAAAATCGCAGGAGATTGTTTGGAGGCTTTAATTGGAGCTATTTTTTTAGACGGAGGACTAAAGCCAGCAGAAAAATTTGTTTTAAATTTTTGGAAAAAATATTTAGAAAATTCTTCTTTACCAATTGTTGATGCTAAAACACAACTTCAAGAACACAGCTTAAAAAAATATAAAGAGTTACCTAAATATACTTTTCACAGAAAAATTGGACCTCAACACAATCCAATTTTTAAAACAGATGTTCAAATACCTTATTCAAAAAAGATTTTAGGAACAGGATCTTCAAAAAAAAATGCTCAACAAAATGCTGCAACTAAGTTGCTGCGCTCACTTAAAATCTTATGAACTGGGAAGACGAATGTTACCTTTTATCGAAAAGAAAATTTAGAGAAAACGCAAATATAATAAATGTTTTTTCTTTAAATAAAGGAAAAGTTGGTGGCATTGTATATGGAGGAAATTCAAGAAAAATAAGAAACTACTTACAAATTTCAAACAAATTATTTGTAATCAACAATACTAAAAATGAAAATAAGTTAAGTTATTTTAAAACTGAATTAGTCAAAGCAATATCTCCGATATATTTTAACGATAAAGAAAGAACTTCAGCATTAGTTTCTTTATGTTCGTTGCTAAATTTATTACTACCCGAGTCTCAACCGAATAGAAATATATATAATTCTTTTGAAAAATTTTTAAATACTTTAAACTTAGATAACTGGATAGTTTTATATATTTTGTTTGAGATAAATCTCATTAAGGAACTTGGATATGATACTAATTTAGGTTCTTTTGATAACTGTAATGATGATATAAATATTATTAAAAAAATAAGAATAGATGGATATAATTATGAAGTTCCAAATTTTCTAATAAAACAAAAAATTCCTAATTTAATATCAAAATTGATTGTTAAAAAATCTTTAATATTCACAAGAAGTGTGTTTTTAAATAAATTTTTTATTCCAAATAATCTTATATTCCCTAAATCTAGAGTAATGTTAGAAAATTATTTTAATTAAAGTTTTTTAATTTATTTGCTATTTCTAAAGCAAAATAAGTTACTATTGCAGAAGCGCCAGCTCGTTTAAAGGCTAATAAACTTTCAAGTATTGCTTTATCATCAATCAATTTACTCTTAATTCCATTTTTAATTAAACTGTACTCACCAGATACTTGGTAAGCAAACACAGGGATTTTAAAATGTTCTTTTATATTTCTAATAATGTCTAAGTACAGCATACCTGGCTTGATCATAACAATATCAGCACCTTCATTTATATCTAAACCTATTTCCCTGTATGCTTCATTTCTATTTCTAAAATCCATCTGATATGTTTTTTTGTCAGATTTTAAACTTTTTTTAGAACCAACCGCCTCTCTAAATGGACCATAAAAACTTGAAGCATATTTTGCTGCATAAGATAATATACTTACATGATGAAAATTATTTTTATCTAAGGCTTTTCTAATTGCACCAATTCTTCCATCCATCATATCCGATGGAGCTATAACATCACATCCCTTTTGAGCTTGTAGAATAGCTTGTTTTATAAGTATCTGAATCGTTTTATCGTTATCAATCTTTTTATTAACTATAATTCCATCATGACCATGTGATGTATAAGGATCTAGCGCTACGTCACACATTATTCCTATTCCAGGATATTTTTTTTTTATAAATTCTATAGACTTACATACTAGATTATCTTGATTAAGAGCCTCAGTTCCAAATTTATCTTTTTTATTTTTATTGATGTAAGGAAAAAGAGCGACCATGGGAATTTTGTAAAATTTTGCTTGCTTCATAATTATATTCAATTTATCTACCGAGTATCTATAAATACCGGGCATTGACTTTATAGCCTGTATTTTATCTTTTCCCTCTCTTACAAAAATTGGTAAAATTAAATCGTTAACACTAAGATCATTTTCTGATATTAGTCTTCTTATCCACGGTGAGTTGCGAATTCTTCGCAATCTGGTACTAGGAAATTTGCCAAAAATCTTCATTTATTTTTATAAGTATATTTAATGCGACAAATATATTATTATACCTTATAAGCAAAGTAATTTAATAGATAATTATGTCCAATTCAGTAACATTTGAAGATTTTTATCAAGTGCCAGATTTAACATTTGATATCAAAAAATTAAGATCCGATTTAGAGAATATTTTGAAAAAGTCAAAATACCAAACTTTAGGTATTACAAACTTTGCAGCGATACCGATGAATAAAATTCCCGGTGATGAAAGTTCAATACTAGGTCACAATGTAAGAGGAATCTATTGGACAAAGCCAGATGAGTCGGGAAAAGAAGTGGCTAGAGACAAACCGATTGATGAGTCTAAATACACTGAGTTAACAAAGGAATTCAAAAATACATACTTCGAAGATGTTTACAAAATTTTAAGAACGAAGTTTAAATTGGGAAGAGTAAGAATATTGTTAAAAGAACCTAGATCGACATTAAGTTGGCACAAAGATCCTGAACCAAGATTGCATATTCCAATAATAACTAATCCTGGGTGTAAAATGGTTATTGAGGATGTGGCGAAGCATTTGCCTGCTAATGGCAAAGTAACAATAACTAATAACACAAAATACCATAATTTTTTTAATGGCGGCGAACAATCACGTATTCATTTAGTAGCTTGCGTTTTAGAAAATCCGTTTAAATAGGTTGAAATCTTTATTTAAAAAAATTTGTATTAGTTCTGATCACGCTGGTTTTAAGCTAAAAGAAAAAATAAAAGATTTTTTAATTAAAAAACATCTCTCTATAATCGACTTAGGACCAACAAATGACAAATCAGTGGATTATCCTGACTATGCTAAAAAAGTTTCAAATCGAGTTAAATCAAAAAAAAGTGATGTTGGTATACTAGTTTGTGGATCTGGAACTGGAATGGCTATAAGCGCTAATAAAACTAAAAAAATTAGGGCTGCTGTATGCTATAATTTAAAATCTACGAGATTGTGTAGACAACATAATAATGCTAATATTATAGCGTTAGGATCAAGATTAATTAAAAATGATAATGCTTTAAAACTAATATCAGTTTTTTTGCAAACTAAATTTGTTGGTGGAAGACATTTAAGAAGAGTTAAAAAAATATAAATATGTCAACGGTTATAAAAGTAAATAAATTTTTAAATAACTTTTTTAAAGCAAATTTAAAAGAGTCAGATGCAGAACTTTATGACACTGTTAAAAATGAATTTATAAGACAACAAAATCATATAGAACTTATAGCATCAGAGAATATTGTTTCGAAAGCAGTTTTAGAAGCTCAGGGGTCAGTCTTAACTAACAAATATGCTGAAGGATATCCTGGTAAAAGATATTATGGAGGTTGTGAACATGTTGACCTTTCTGAAAATTTAGCTATTGAGCGTGCAAAGAAATTATTTAAATGTAATTACGCAAATGTACAACCACATTCAGGTGCTCAAGCTAACGGTGCGGTATATCTAGCGCTTATAAAACCTGGAGACACTATATTGGGTATGAGTTTAAACTCAGGCGGGCATCTTACACATGGAGCTAAACCAGCTCAATCAGGAAAATGGTTTAATGCAATTCATTATGACGTGAATAAAGATACAGGTTTAATAGATTATGAAAATATCGAAAAATTAGCTTTAGAGCATAAACCAAAATTAATTATTGCTGGTGGTAGCGCCTATTCAAGAATTATAGATTTTAAAAAATTTAGAAATATTTGTGATAAAGTAAATGCTTACTTGCTTGTAGACATGGCTCATTTCTCAGGACTTGTTGCTGGCGGTGTTTATCCTAATCCAACTGAATATGCAGATGTAGTTACTTCAACAACACATAAAGTTTTAAGAGGTCCTAGAGGAGGAATTATTTTAACTAATAAAGAAGATTTAATTAAAAAATTTAACAGTGCAATTTTTCCTGGTCTTCAAGGAGGACCTTTAATGCATGTAATTGCAGCTAAAGCTGTTTGTTTTAAAGAAGCTCTCTCAGAAGATTTTAAAATTTATTCACGTAATGTAATTAATAATGCAAAAATATTATCAAATAGATTAATAGAAAATGGATTTAAAATTTTTTCAGGTGGGACTGATACACATCTTATGCTTGTAGATTTAAGAGATTTTAATGTCACTGGCAAAGATGCGGAAGCCTCTTTAGTCCGATCAAATATTACCTGTAATAAAAATGGAATTCCGTTTGATACTCAAAGTCCCATGATAACTTCTGGAATAAGATTAGGTACTCCAGCTTGTACAACAAGGGGATTTGGACCAGATGAATTTAGTTTAATTGCTGATTTAATCTCAAAAGTTGTCAAAGGTTTAAGTAAAAACCCGAAAAATAATTCAAAAATAGAAAGAGAAGTCCAAAAAGAGATTGTTGATCTTTGTTCTTCTTTCCCTATATATAGTAACTAAATAAATATACATAACTATGCTTTGCCCATTTTGTAAAGAAAAAGATACATCAGTAGTAGACTCTAGGCCTACCGAGGATGGTACAGCCATAAGAAGGAGAAGATTATGTGGTTGTGATAGAAAAGAGAGATTTACGACTTTTGAAAGAGTTCAGTTTCAAGAACTAACAGTAATCAAAAGCAATGGCAAAAGAGAACCATTTGATAGAGACAAAGTGTCAAAGTCTATAAGAATTGCTACTAGAAAAAGACCAATAGACTCCGAAACTATTGAGAAGTTTATATCTAAAATTGTAAGAAATCTAGAGGGGTTAGGAGAAAGTGAAATTCCGACGCCTACTATTGGAAAATTTATTATGGAAGGTTTGTCAAGTTTAGATAAAGTTGCCTATGTCCGTTTCGCTTCAGTCTATAAAAATTTTAAAGAAGCAAAGGATTTTGAACAATTCGTAGGCAATTTAGATGAGAATAAATCATAATAATTTTCTAAAATTAGCTTTCAATATTGCAAAAGTTAACCTTGGTAAAACTAGTTTAAATCCCTCTGTAGGTTGTATTATTGTAAAAAATAAATCTGTTATATCTTCAGGTTATACTTCAATTAATGGAAGACCACATGCTGAATTCAATGCTTTGAAATCAAAAAAAGATTATTCTAATTCTGACTTATATGTAACTATGGAACCATGCACACATTATGGTTTAACACCTCCTTGTACAAATATTATAATAAAGAAAGGTATTAAAAGAGTTTTTTACTCTTTTGATGATATTGACAAAAGAACATCTAAAAAATCTAAAGAAGTTCTTAAAAAAAAACAAATTAAAACTTACAAAAAAAAAAATAAATTCTTTTAAAAATTTCTATGAAAGTTATTTTTTTTCAAGAGAAAATTCCATTCCATATGTAGACGCAAAGATCGCAATTTCAAAGGACTATTTTACGATCAAAAAAAATCAAACTAAATGGATAACGAATATTTATTCAAGAAATAGAACTCACCTAATTAGATCTCAATATGAAGCTATAATTTCTACGTCAAAATCCATTAATAAAGATAATTCATCACTCAATTGTAGAATTGATGGTTTTAATAAAAATAAGCCTGATCTAATAATAATTGATAGAAGACTGAAGATTAAAAAAAATTTAAATTTATTCAAAAATATTAAAAAAAGAAGGATTTTCGTCGTTACTTCTACTTTAAAAAATAAAAAAATTTCATTTTTAAAGAAAAAAGGGGTAAAAATTATTTTTTTGGAGTCTTTAAAATGTAAAGATGATTTTGAAAATTTATTTAAAATATTAAAAAAAAATAATTATAATAGGATTTTAGTAGAAAGTGGTTTAATTTTTCTTAATGAACTAATCAAGAATAAAATGATTTTTAATTTGTATATTTTTAAATCTTCTTATTTTTTAAGGAAAAAAGGTAAAAATAACACATCAATTAATTTAATAAAAAAGATTAAACTTAAGGAACAAATTAATGTTAATTTAAATGGAGATAAACTTTACAAAGCAAAACTAAATAATGTTTAATGGAATTATATATAATCAGGGTGAGATAATAAACATAAGAAAAGGATCTAAATATGTTGCTGGAAGTCTTATAATGGAGGTTGCTTCAAATATTAAGTTTAAAAAAGCTGATATTGGAGAATCAGTTTGTTGTGATGGAGTTTGTCTTACACTAATAAAGATCAAGAATAAATCATTTTTATTTTATTTATCTAAGGAAACGCTTAAAAGATCTACTTTTAAATATTCAAAAATAGGCAAACAAATAAATATTGAAAAATCAATTTTCCATGGACAAAAAGTATCCGGACACTATGTGCAAGGTCATGTTGATACAAGGGCTAAAGTAAAATCTATTAAAATTATTGACAAGTCATGGATTATTAAATTAGATTTAGAAAACAAAAAGTTGCATAAATATTTAATAGAAAAAGCTTCTATTTCTATTAACGGTATTTCATTAACAATTTCAAAAATTACTAAAAATTATTTTGAAATTAATGTCATTCCTCACACTTTAAAATTAACAAATTTAAAAGCTCTTAAGAAAAATGATTTTGTTAATGTCGAATTAGATATTTTTTCAAAGTATATGCTAAAACTATCAAACTAATGAAAAATAAAATATTTACTCCTATTAATGAAATACTTAAAGACGCAAAAAAAGGGAAAATGTTTATTTTAGTTGATGATGGTGATAGAGAAAACGAAGGTGATTTAGTTATTCCAGGGTCAAAATGTAATTATAAAAAGATAAATTTTATGGCAAAACATGGAAGAGGTTTAATATGTTTGGCTCTTACATCCAGAAAAGTTAAAAAATTAAACTTGCCTTTAATGTCTCCAGTCAATAAATCAAGAACGCAAACTGCTTTTACTGTATCAATTGAGTCTAAAAGAGGAGTGTCCACCGGAATTTCAGCTCATGATAGAGCTAAAACAATCAGAACCGCAATTAAACCCAGTTCTAACAGAAATGATATTGTTTCTCCCGGTCATGTTTTTCCATTAATTGCAAGAGATGGAGGAGTTCTTGAAAGGGCAGGTCATACTGAGGCTTCTGTAGATATATCTAGGTTGGCAAAATTAAATCCTAGTGCAGTAATTTGTGAAGTAATGAATGAAAATGGAACAATGGCTAGATACAAAGATTTAATCCCATTTGCAAAAAAGCATAAACTTAAAATTGCAAAAATTGAGGATTTAATTTCTCATAGATTAATGAATGAGAACCTTATCAAATGTATTTCAAATAAAAAGATAAAGATTAAGAATTTTGGCAACTTCGATTTAAAAACTTTTAAGAATAAATTAGATGGTTCAGAGCATTATGCAATAACAAAAGGTAAATTTGTTCGCAATAAACCATCCAGAGTGAGAGTAATATCAACTAATGTCTTAAATGTTTTTTTTAATTTTAATAAAGATATATTTAAAAAGTCATTAAAATATTTAAATAAGTTTAATAATTTTGCTTTGATATTAGTTAAAGGTTCAAATTTAAGCCTGATATCTTCTGAAAGTAGCCAAATTTTAAGATATTATGGTATTGGCGCACAAATAATAAAAGATTTGAAAATTAAAAAGATGATTTTAGTTTCTAGATCTATAAAACGTGTAATAGCATTAGAAGGCTATGGTATAAAAATTACAAAGCAGGAGATTATGAAATGAAAAATAAAGTCTGTATTGTAATGTCAACTTATAACTTTGATATTACAAACAAAATACGTGTTAAAGCAAAAGCAGCACTAAAAAAAAGTGGAATAAATAAAATAGATAATATTGATGTTCCAGGAGCTTTTGAGATTCCTGTTACAATTTCTAAATTTGCCAATAAGTATGATGGATTTATCGCAATTGGGTGCATTATTAAAGGTAAAACAACCAACTTCAATTTGATTTCACAAGCTATTACTATTGGTATAATGCAGATATCAGTTAGAGAAAAAAAACCAATAGGTAATGCTATTTTAACATGTTTCAGCAAGGATCAAGCAAAAAAAAGATTTAATAGGGGTGCAGAAGCAGCTAAAGCCGTTGTTTCAGTTTTGAAAAATGGTCCAAAAAAAAACTAGAAATTCTTCCCCTAGGGTAAAAGTAATTCAAAAAATTTATGGATCATTATTAAATCCTGAAGAAAAAATTGTTTATCCCAAAAATCAATATAAAAAATTTATAAAAGATGTTGTTTCTGGAACATTAGAAAGAACTGAATTAATTGAGAAAACTATTACTAAACATTTAAATGATGATATAGATTTTAAAAGAACTGATAAATTATTAAAGATTATTTTGTTTTCCGCTGTTTTTGAGCTTTTATTTAAACATAGTACTCCAAAAAATGTAGTTATAAGTGAGTATGTCCATGCGTCGGAATTCTTTTTAGAGAAGGCGCAAATTAGCTATTTAAATGCTATTTTAGACAAATTATCAAAGATTATCAGAAAAGAGTAGTTGGATTACAATTTGATATGAATAAATAGTAAGTTTAGCTTGCCTTTTTTAAATAATTTTGGCATTTATCCCAATAAAAAATGAACAATTATTTAGAATTACTTTATTTAATATCATTCTCAGGAATTCTCGCCGTTGCATATAGTTATTTATTATCAGGTCAAATTCTTTCGTCGAGTCCTGGAAATTCAAGAATGCAAGAAATTGCCGAAGCTATTCAAATTGGAGCAAAAGCTTATCTAAATAGACAGTACAAAACAATAGCAATTGTTGGTGTCATAGTTTTAGCTATAGTCACATATCTTTTTAATTATCTAGTTGGACTAGGATATTTTATTGGAGCATTTCTTTCAGGTGTTGCAGGATATGTTGGCATGCTTATTTCAGTTAAAGCTAACGTAAGAACTGCCGAAGCCTCAAGAAATAGTTTACAGGCTGGATTATCTATAGCCTTTAAATCAGGAGCGATTACTGGTTTATTAGTTGCTGGTTTAGCTTTGTTATCCATTACACTCTATTATATTATTTTAATTAACCTAAATGTTGATAGCAGAGAAATTGTAAATGCTTTGGTAGCTTTAGGATTTGGAGCTTCATTAATTTCAATTTTTGCAAGATTAGGCGGTGGAATTTTTACGAAAGGTGCTGATGTTGGAGCGGATTTAGTTGGTAAAGTTGAAGCAGGGATACCGGAGGATGATCCTAGAAATCCAGCCGTAATTGCAGACAATGTTGGAGACAATGTTGGTGATTGCGCAGGAATGGCAGCAGATTTATTTGAAACATATGCAGTAACGATTGTTGCCACAATGGTTCTTTCATCTATTTTTTTTCCAACAAATTATAATTTAATGATTTATCCATTAGCTATAGGTGGTTCTTGTATTATTACATCTATAATTGGAACATGGTTTGTAAAACTTGGTAAAAATAAAAATATTATGGGTGCTTTATACAAAGGATTTATTGTAACAGCTATTACTTCACTGTTGATTCTATATCCAATTACAGATTCTATATTGGGTTTAAGTGAAATCTACAATAATAAAGATAATAGTTTTTCAGGCTTGGACCTTTATCTTTGTGGAGTTATAGGATTTTTAATAACAGGACTATTAATTTGGATTACAGAATATTACACGGGTACAAATTATAGACCTGTTAAATCCGTTGCAAAATCTTCCACTACTGGTCATGGAACAAATGTTATACAAGGTTTGGCTGTTTCTATGGAAGCGACAGCTATACCGGCCTTAATTATTGTAGCTGGCATTTTATATACAAATAACTTAGCTGGATTATACGGTATAGCTATTGCTGTCACAGCCATGTTAGCTCTAACAGGTATGGTAGTTGCATTAGATGCTTATGGTCCTGTAACTGACAATGCTGGTGGAATAGCAGAAATGTCTAAACTTCCAAAGAACGTCAGAAAAACTACAGATGCATTAGATGCAGTTGGAAATACAACTAAAGCTGTTACTAAAGGTTATGCTATTGGATCTGCAGGATTGGGAGCTTTAGTTTTATTTGCAGCCTACACAGAAGATATTAAATATTTCTCTACAGTTAAAAACTCTTCTTTAGAAGGAGTAAATGTAAGTTTTGATTTATCTAACCCGTTTGTAGTAGCTGGTTTATTGATTGGAGGAATGCTTCCATATCTATTTGGTTCAATGGGAATGCAAGCTGTTGGCAGAGCTGGAGGCGCTGTAGTAATAGAGGTGAGAAGACAATTTAAAAAGATACCTGGAATTATGAAAGGCAAAAGAAAACCTGATTATGGAAGACTTGTAGACTTATTAACAAAAGCAGCTATAAAAGAAATGATCCTTCCATCACTATTACCAGTGTTATCTCCAATAATTTTATATTATGTAATTTTTCAAATTGGTGGTTTAGAAGCTGCTCTTTCTTCATTAGGTGCTATGCTTTTAGGTGTTATTATTACAGGTTTGTTTGTAGCTGTTTCTATGACTGCCGGTGGCGGTGCTTGGGATAACGCAAAAAAATATATTGAAGATGGAAATTTTGGAGGAAAAGGTTCTGAGGCACATAAATCTGCCGTCACAGGTGATACAGTAGGAGACCCTTATAAAGACACCGCAGGACCAGCAATTAATCCAATGATTAAGATTACAAATATAGTTGCATTACTAATGTTAGCAGTCATAGCTCACTAATTTATCTACTTCCATACATTTTTTGTTTTATGCTTGATAAGAAAGACTCTACAAAGCTTTTTTGAGTTATATCATTTTCAGTTTTTTTATCACTGAAAGTAATTTTGTTAATATCATCTTTATTAAAAATCTTTTTATTTTTTAAAACACCAAATTTATCAAACCCCAAAACAAGCGTGTTGTTTTTTTTTAATACATGTCTCCCTAATTTGTGATATTTACCTTTACTTAGGGTTCTTTCAAAATATATCCAGATGTTATCGTTATCTATTGATTTTGAGTGTGGTTGACCAATAATCTTGATTACATCATTTTTATTGCTTTTATCAATAACTAATTTATTAGATCTGTTTTCAAGAAACAAAATTCCATGATTTTTTTCTGGTTCTTGTAATTGACAATGAGCAAGGATAATGAGTACAAGTATAAATAATCTATTTAAATGATTTTTAAAATAAATAAACATAATTATAGTCTTTATAATACATTATTACATTTGTCTCGTAATTTATACTTTTATAATAAAATAAAGTTGAAAGATACGTTTGAAACAAGAGTTTATCTAATTTTTTTTCATTTTTCTATAATGTTAATCATATTTAAAAACAAAAATATTAATTTTTCTCAAAAGAATTACGATGATTTGTTCCATTGTATTGAAAACGATCTTCGCGAACTTGGTTTTGGTGATGTATCTGTGAACAAAAAAATGAAAGAATTAAATAAAATTTTGTATGACATTTTGTTAAAAATCAACAAATCAGATAATGCCTTCACTATTAATGAAAAATTGGTTTTAAAATATTTTGATTATCTAAAAGAAAATTCAAACTCTGATAAATATGGTCTTTTTGATGAGTATTTCACTAAATTTTATCATTTTTGTTTTGAACTTCAGCCCAAAACTATGATAAAAGATGCCTTAAAATTTGAGGTTATATAATGGCTGTACCAAAAAGAAAAACATCTGTTTCAAGAAAAAGAATGAGAAGATCTCATCATAGAATTTCAAGTATAAACATAGCAGAAGATAAGAAAAGTGGAGAATATAAGCTTTCTCACCATATAGATTTAAAATCCGGATTTTACAACGGAAAAAAAATATTAGATATTTAATCGATTTAAAATGAAAAAAAAAATAGCTATTGCTATTGACGCAATGGGAGGTGAAAATGCACCAAAAAAGAATATTGAAGGATTAAATATTTTTTTAAAAAAAAATCGACATAAAGACGACTTTATTATTTATTTATATGGAAATAAAAGTTTGTTGGATAATGAAATTTCTAAACAAAATATAAAGAGCAATTTAGTAAAAGTAATACATACTGAGGGAGTGGTCTCGGACGAGGAAACACCTTTGACCGCTATAAAAAATTCTAAAAATACGAGTATGTGGAATTCAATTAAAGCTCAAGTAGATGGTGATGCAGATATAAGTTTATCAGCAGGAAACACAGGTGTTCTTTTTGTGATATCCAAAATGATCTTAAAAATGATGAAAGAAGTAAGCAAACCTGCTTTAGCTGGTCTATGGCCAAGCAAAAAAGGTATGAGTGTTGTCTTGGACTTAGGAGCAAATATAGAATGTAATGAAAAAAATCTAATTGATTTTTCAGAAATGGGCGCAGCTTTATTTAAATCGATATTTCCTGATCAAAAACCTTATGTATCTCTTTTAAATATTGGCTCTGAGGAAATAAAAGGAACAGAAATTTTAAAAAAAACATTTTCTGAGTTAAAAAAATTAAGCAATGATTCCAATTTTATATTTAATGGATATATAGAGGGAAATAAAATAATGCATGGAGATAGCAATGTAATAGTCACAGATGGATTTACTGGTAATATTGCTCTTAAAACTGCCGAAGGTACAGCTAAATTTCTAACTGATAGTTTAAAAAAATCTTTAAGCGAAAATATATTTACAAAATTATCATTATTATTTTCTTATTTTTCCCTTAAAAAATTTAAATCAAAACTTGACCCAAGAAAATATAATGGAGCTATATTTTTGGGCTTAAATGGTCCAGTTGTTAAAAGTCATGGCGGAATTGACTCTGTGGGTTTTTATTATTCAATAGATTTATGTTATAGAATAATAAAAGGTAATTTAATGCATCAAATTAAGAATAATCTGTCTCACTTGGATGTTAAAGACTAAGAAAAACCAAATAACCAAAAAAGATATAGCTAACAAAATTCTTTTAAAAACTGGAACATCAAAATCTTATACTAAGAAAATTACAGATAATCTAATCACTGTTTTAAAGAATTTTATAAAAAATGATAATCTTAATATAAAGAATTTTGGATCTTTTAAAATTTTAGATAAAAAAGAAAGAATGGGACGCAATCCAAAAGATAAAAAAAATTTTTTAATTAAAGCTAGAAAATCTATAACTTTTAAAGTATCGAAAAATCTTAATTCTAAAATTAATAATTTATAAATGGAAAAACTTTTAAATATTTCTGAAGTTTCAAGACTAGTAGAAAATATAAATTTTAAAACTAAGAAACCTTCAAATCATATTTTAAGATATTGGGAAAAAGAATTTAAACAAATTAAACCAACTATCATTAATAATCGACGCTATTATTCGAAAAAACAAATTAACCTGATTAAGTTGATTAAATTTCTATTAAAAGATAAAGGAATGACTATAAGTGGAGTGAAAAATGTACTAAAAATAAAAATTAATAGTCTTGACGATTATAAATCATATAGTTTAAAAGCTGATTATCATAAAAAAGTTATTAAGGATAAAAGTAAAAATATTTTAGATAAAATTAAAAGAATAAAACAGTATGGCAAAAAAAACACATATTAAAATAAGAATGGTTCCAGAGAGTAACCCAGATAGTAAATTTATATATTATGCAAAAAAACCAACTAAAGGTGAAAAGGCAAAAGATAAACTGAAACTAAAAAAATATAATCCTAATACTAGAAAGCACGAATTTTTTATCGAAAAAAAGCTACCCCCGCACAGTAAGTAATTTATCTTTTAGTAAAATTTCTAAACTCGTAATTAATAAAAGATCTAATCATTGCTTTCCAAATTGAATGTGTAATCTTAGGATCTATCTTTTTTTTAATAGACTCTTTTTTAATTTTATTTAAAATTACTTTTATCCGTTTATTGTCTATTATTTGTTTTTTATATTTTTTTTCCTTTAAAATCTTATTAACTAAAGCACTTCTTTTTTTAATTATTAAAAGCATTTTTAGATCTAATTTGTCTAATTTTTTTCTTATTTGGTTGATTTTTTTATTTATCATAGCGACATTAATATTATATTCATTTTTTTGTTTAATTATATACTTTGTTTATGAATAATAATTTTATTTGCAAGCAGGATAAGTTCTTCAATTTATGGTTAATCTCATTGATTTTTTTAGTAGCAACTATGATTGTTGTAGGTGGGTTAACAAGGTTAACAGATTCAGGTCTATCTATAACACAGTGGCAATTATTTTCAGGTATATTACCTCCATTAACAGAAAATGATTGGATTAGTTATTTTAACTTATATAAAAAAATTCCAGAATATAAATTGCAAAATTATGCAATGACAATTCAAGAATTTAAAGTAATATTTTGGTGGGAGTGGATACATAGAATTTTAGGTCGCATTATTGGTTTGGCTATACTTTTACCATTAGTTTTTTTTACTTTTAAAATTGACTTTAAAAAACTTATTAATCTTTATTTTATATTTTTTATAGTATGTTTTCAGGGTTTCATGGGTTGGTATATGGTTTCAAGCGGACTGACTAATAGAGTTGATGTAAGTCATTTCAGATTATCAATTCATTTGTTATTAGCTTTCATAATTCTTTCTAGTTTAACATGGTATTACTTTAACTATAAAACTAGGTTAAAAAAAAATTTTTTCAAAAACAATCTAAGATTTGTTTCAATAAAAATATTTACATTTTTAATTTTTATCCAGATAATTTTTGGAGCTTTGGTTTCAGGTCTAGATGCGGGAAGAATTTACCAAACTTGGCCACTTATGAATGAATCTTATTTACCAGACGATATAAATTTTAATAATTATAAAGAATTTATGAATTTAAACGATAGTAGCGTTGTTCAATTTTTACATAGAAACATTGCTTATTTGATATTTTTTGTTTTAATTATAATTGGTTATAAAGTAAAAAAACAAAATAAAAAAGATTTATACAAACCATATATTTATTTAGCTTTTTTTGTTTTTATTCAATTAATTTTAGGAATACTTACTTTAGTTACTAATTTACATATTGCCATAGCTTCCTTGCATCAAATCTCAAGCATCTTTTTAATACTCATCACTCTAAATTTTTACTATAAATCTATTAATTAATTGACTTTGTTTAATTTTGTGAGTATTTATCGCTCTATTAAAATGACACCATTTATTAAAAAAAAAGAAGTTAAAAAAGATTGGTATGTTATCAACGCTGAAAACGCCGCGGTAGGGAGATTAGCAGCCTATATTTCTAAAGTTCTTAGGGGTAAAAATAAACCAACTTTTAATCCACATATAGACAATGGAGATTTTGTTGTGGTTACTAATATAGATAAAATTAAGTTTACTGGAAAAAAATTCAAAGATAAAAAGTATTTTAAACATACTGGTTACCCAGGTGGCATAAAGGAGACAACGCCAGCTAGATTAACACAGAAAAATAAAACACAAGAAATTTTAAAACTCGCAGTTAAAAGAATGTTACCGGGTGGTCCATTAGCAAAAAAACAATTAACAAAGTTAAAAATATATAGTGGAGAAAAACATCCTCATGAAATGCAAAAACCAAAAATTGTTGAATTTAAGAATTTAAATAAAAGAAATTTGGTAAGATCATAATGGAAAATTTAGATACCTCACAAACAAGCATCAAAAAAATTAAGCTTGATTTTAAAGATAGTAAATATGCTACTGGAAGAAGAAAAAGATCTATAGCTAAAGTTTGGGTCAAAAAAGGATCTGGCAATATTTATGTTAATGGAATTAAAATGAATGAATATTTTAAAAGACCTGTTCATCAAATTATAGTTACTAGACCGCTTGAAATTTCTGAGTCTAGATCAAGCTATGATGTAAAGTGTTCAGTTAAAGGGGGTGGTTTATCTGGTCAAGCAGGGGCAATTATTTTAGGTATTTCAAAAGCACTTATTTCTCACGATGAGCTTTTAAAAAAAAATCTTAAAAAAGATAAGTTGACCACCCGTGACTCTCGTGTTGTTGAGAGAAAGAAATATGGTCATAGAAAAGCCAGAAGAAGTTTCCAATTCTCTAAAAGATAATCATTTAAATTTAATAATTAACACGACAATGTTATAAGATCATATGTCTAAAATGAAATTAAATATAGTTATAATTGGTGCAACAGGCTACACAGGATTAGACTTAATATACTATCTCTCTAAACATCCTAAAGCAAATATTTTAAGTTTGTGCGCAACAAAGAATTTAGGAAAAAAAATCAATTTATTTGATAAAAGGATTAAAAAAAGATTACCTAAAATATCATCTGTAAATAAAATAAATTGGGAAAATGTTGATCTTGCATTTCTTTCGTTGCCAAACGGAGAAGCGCAAAAAATTATTAAAAAAATTTATAATAAGTATGAAAAAGTAAAATTCATTGATTTATCTGCAGATTTCAGAATAAAAAATATAAAAAAATATGAATTAAATTATAATTCAAAACATAAAGCAAAAGAACTAATCAAAGATTCAATTTATTCAATTTCTGAGTTTGTCAAGAAGGATATTAATAAATTCAGAATTGTTGCAAACCCCGGATGTTATCCTACATCTGTACAAATTCCCTTGATACCACTTATTAAAAAAAAACTGATTAAACTTAATAACGTTATAATAGATTCTAAATCAGGATTTTCTGGAGCGGGTAAAAATTTAAAAGATAAATTCCCACATAAAAATTTGTTTAGTTCTATTTATGCATACGGTATTCAAAATCATAGACACATTATAGAAATCGAACAAGAATTAAAAAAATGCACTAACAAAAAAATTAAATTTAGTTTCAATCCTTATCTATTGCCAACATTTAGAGGAATATTGACATCTATATATATTGATCTAAAAAAAAGTTCTTCTCCTAAAAAGTTAAGAGACACTCTTACAAAATTTTATAAAAATGATAAATTCATTAAGATTTTAAAACTAAATTCTAAGATTGGCTCAGGAAATGTTTTAAATACAAATAATTGTGAAATTTCGGTTTGCGATACAAAAATTGGAAAAAAAGTTGTTATTTTTTCAGCTATAGACAATCTTGTTAAAGGTGCATCTGGTCAAGCTATCCAAAATATGAATTTAATTTACAAATTTCCAGAAAGAATGGGGTTGAAATGAAAATCTTTTTTTTATTTTCAATTATTTTAATAATGAATTCCTGCAACAAACCCAAAACTGTATTAATATGTGGAGATCATATTTGTATAAATAAAGCTGAAGCTGAACAATACTTTGAAGATAATTTAACGCTTGAAGTTAAAATTATTGATAAAAAAAGTAAGAAAAATAATGATTTAGTAGAGTTAAATCTAAATTCAAATAATGATGAACAAAGAGAAATAAGTGTAATTAATAAAAAAAAAACGAAAAAAAAATTAAAAATTTTATCTAATGAAGAGATTGAAAAGAAAAAAGCTGAGTTAAAAATAAAGAAAAAGAAAAAAAATAAACAAATAAAAAAAGTTGTAAAATTAAAAAATAATAACAAAGATACAAATAAACTTATAAAAAAAGTTAAAAAAAATGAGATAAAATTTGACAATATTTGCACTATATTAAACAAATGTAATATTGATGAAATATCTGAATATTTAGTTAAACAAGGCAAAAAAAAAAATTTTCCTGATATAACAATAAGAGATAATTAATGAAAAACAAAAAAAAAATGAATATTGCTATAATTGGGTTAGGTAATATTGGTAGTTATTTATACAAGTACTTGCAAAAAAATAAAATAATTTTATCAAAAAAAAATAATTGTATTCCAAATATTGTATTTGTCTCTGCAAAAAATAGAAATAAAAAAAGAAGTTTTAAAATAAATAAAAAAATTTGGTTAAAAAACTATATTTCTTCAACAAAATCCAAAAATGTTGACATTATTATAGAATTGATAGGTGGGGCTGAAGGTCCAGCAAAAAAGTTAGTTTTTAATGCATTAAAAAATAAGAAACATGTTGTAACGGCAAATAAAGCCTTAATAGCCAAATACGGAGATCAACTATCAAAAATTGCAGAAAAAAATAAAGTAAATTTGGAATTTGAAGCTGCCGTGTGTGGTGGTGTGCCAATAATAAGATCTTTAAAAGAAGGTTTAATTGCTAACAAAATAAGTAAGGTTTATGGAGTGTTCAATGGTACTTCTAATTACATTCTTTCTTCAATGGATAAAGAAAATAAAAATTTTAAAGAAGTTTTAAATATTGCAAAAAATAAAGGTTATGCTGAGTCTAATCCATTATCTGATTTGAATGGAGATGATGTAGCCTCTAAATTGAAAATATTATCTTCATTATGTTTTAATTCATTTATCAACCATAAAATTCATGTTGAAGGAATTAATTTTATTGATTCCACTGATATCGATAACGCTAATAAACTCGGTTATAAAATAAAATTGTTAGGTGTTTCAGACATAATTAATAATACAGTTTATCAAAGAGTACATCCTACATTAGTAGAAAAAAGTTCTTATATGGCTGGTATAGATGGAGTTTTAAACGCAGTTATAGTAGAAGGAAAACCAGTCGGAGAAAATGTCATACAGGGGGAGGGTGCAGGAGCAGAGGCCACTACCTCAGCCTTAATATCGGATATTTCCTCTATATTAAGAGGAAACATAAAATTTCCTTTTTCAATTTCTAGCAAAGAAAGAAAAAAGCTTAAATTTAAAGATATCTCAGAAAGACTTTTTTCTGCTTACTTACGTTTTGAAGTTTTAGATAAACCTGGTGTTTTGTCTAAAATTACTAACATATTTTCTAAGAATGGAGTTTCAATAAAGAGATTAATTCAAAATCCATATAAATCTAAAAAGTTTTCCTCTATAGTAATAGTGACTCACGACTCTAAAGATAAATTTTTAAACAAAATAATTAAGCAAATTAAAAACAAACCTTATTTAATAAAAAAACCAAAGTTAATTAGAATTGGAACTAATTAATGTCAATTAAATCTGAGTATTTAAAATTATTTGTGCGTGCTACTGAAAAAGCAGCTTATGGCGCATCTAAATATATCGGAAAAAATGATAAAATTGCTGCCGATCAAGCAGCGGTTGATAGTATGAGAAAAGAATTTAATCGAATTGATATGTTTGGTAAGATTGTTATTGGTGAAGGTGAAATGGACGAAGCACCAATGCTTTTTATTGGAGAAGAAGTCGGTACCAAAAGCGGTCAAAAACTAGATTTGGCAGTTGATCCAATAGAGGGTACTAATTTTGTTGCGAAAAATCTACCTAATTCTTTTTCAATGATGGCTGCAACAGAACAAAATAATTTATTTTTTGCACCTGATACTTATATGGAAAAAATTGCAATAGGATCAAACTTGCCTAAAAATTTAGTCGATTTAGACAATTCTGTAGAAGAAAACGTTTCTCTTTTGGCTGAAGCAAAAAAAAGAGATCCTAGTGAATTAACTGTTTGTGTATTGGAAAGACCTAGACATAATAAAATCATTTCCTCTCTTAAAAATATGAATGTTAATCTCAAGTTAATAAGTGATGGAGATGTCTCTGCTATAATTAATGTTGTTGATAATAATTCTTCTGTAGATATGTATTTAGGAATTGGTGGAGGTCCAGAGGGAGTTCTAGCAGCAGCTGCATTAAGCTGTTACGGTGGTCAAATACAAACAAGATTAGTCTTAAATAGTGAGGAAGTAATAAGAGCGAGAAAAATGGGAATTACTGATTTAAAAAAAAAATATAATATTGAAGATATGATAAAAGGAGATGTAATGTTTTGTGCAACTGCTATAACTAACGGAGATTTAGCTGATGGAGTTAAAAACAGTAAAGAATTTTATCAAACTAGCACAATAGCTTTACATAAAAGTTCTAAAATTAACACTATCTATAAAAATAAACACCATAAATGAATACAGTATCTGTTACTGGGAAAAATTGGATTTTAAAAAAATTTGACCAGGAAAAAATAGTTTACCTTAAAGACAATTTTTTTTTAGATGAAATTACTGCTAAGTTGTTAGTTTTAAGAAATATCAAAATTGAGGATGTTAAAAGTTTTTTAAGCCCCTCAATAAAAAATTTTTTACCCGACCCTAATAATTTGCTTGATATGGAAAAATCGTCTTTAAGAACCTTAAAAGCAATTAATAACAAAGAAAGAATAGGAATTTTCGGAGATTATGATGTAGATGGAGCTAGTTCAATCGCTTTATTAGGAAAATACTTTGAAGAGTTAAAATTACAATATGAAATATATATACCAGATAGAAAAACTGAAGGTTATGGTCCGTCTATTAAAGGTTTCAAAAAATTAATTGAGAATAATGTTAAAATTATTTTTACTGTTGACTGTGGAACTTTGTCGTTTGAAGCAATCAACTTTGCTAAAAAAAAGAATATAGATGTCATTGTTCTTGATCATCATCAATCTGAAATTAATTTACCTAAAGCTTATTCTATTATAAATCCAAATAGATTAGATGATCAGTCTAATTTAAAATACTTGTGTGCTTCGGGAGTGTCTTTTATGTTTTTGGTTTCGATAAATCGACTTCTAAGAACATCTAATTGGTTTAAAAAAAACTCTATCATAGAACCAGATTTAATTAAATATTTAGATTTAGTTTCTCTAGGAACTGTTTGTGATGTTGTGCCTTTAACTGGCTTAAATAGAGCAATTGTAAAACAGGGTTTAAAAATTTTTAAAGAAAAAAAAAATCTTGGATTAAAAACTTTAATTGATATTTGTAAAATTGAAACAAATCTTTCTATCTATCATTTAGGCTACATTATAGGTCCTAGAATTAATGCCGGTGGCAGAGTTGGAAAATGTTCTCATGGCGCAAACTTACTTTTAAATTCAAATCCTAAAGAAGCTTTCAAAATAGCTACAGAATTAAATCAATACAACAAAGAAAGACAAATGTTAGAACAAGATCTAATTAATAAAATTCTAAAAGAAGTTAAAAATAAGCTATCCGATCCAATTTTAGTCTTACAAGGTACAAACTGGCATGAAGGTATTATAGGAATTGTTGCTGCAAGACTCAAAGATAAATATAATAAACCAGTCATTGTAATTTCTTTAAGAGACGGAATAGGTAAAGCTTCAGCTAGATCTATAGTTGGTTTTGATATTGGTTCAGCTATTATTGCTGCAACACAAAAAAAAATTTTGTTGAAAGGTGGTGGTCATAAAATGGCTGGTGGATTTTCGATAACTATTTCTAATATAGAAAAATTTAAAACATTTTTAATTAAAAAATTTAAAAACATAAATGATGACCTTGCTCAACGAAAACCGTTATATTTAGATAGTAAAATTGCTCCCTCTGCTGTAAATATAGATTTTTATGATAAGATAAATATTCTATCACCTTTTGGTTCTGGTAATCCGGAACCGAAATTTGTTGTAGAAAATTTAAAACCAATTAATAGTAAAATAGTTGGTGAAAAACACATTAAATCTGTTTTAATCGGTCCTGAAGGAACGTGTCTTAAAACAGTAGCTTTTAATGCAATTGATAGTGAACTAGGAGGTTATTTGCTTAAGAAAAATAGTAGCACATTCAATATAGCTGGTAAATTGTCTCTAAATGAATGGCGTGGGCAAAAAAATGTAGAGTTTATTATTGATGACATTTCTGTTAATAAAAGCAACTAAAATAAGGTCCCATCGTCTATCGGTTAGGACAGTTGGTTTTCATCCAACAAAGAGGGGTTCGATTCCCCTTGGGACCGCCATCTTGAAAAGAGTGGCTTTTAAATATAATCTAATTCTAAAGAAGAAATATGTACGAAAAATTTGGTCAATTCATTAATGGTAAATGGCAAAAATCTTCTGGTGGAGAAACGTATAACGTTATAAATCCAGCTACCGAAGAAATAATTGGGAAGGCTTCAAAAGCAAATAAAGATGACATCAACGCTTGTCTGAATTCTTCAAAAAAAGGATTAGAGATTTGGAAAAATATATCTCCTTGGGAAAGATCTAAAATCATAAGAAAAATATCTGATTTAATTAGAAAAAGAAATAATATTTTATCTAAATGGCTTACCCTTGAGGTTGGTAAACCAATATCAGAAGGTTTGGGTGAAACAAATGGAGCTGCAGATATTTTCGAATGGAGTTCTGAAGAAGCTAAAAGAATATACGGTGAAACTTTACAAGGAAGATCTTCAGATACAAAAATACATGTATACTATCAACCAGTTGGTGTTGTAGCTGCTCTTGTGCCATGGAATTTTCCGGTTACTCTAGCTGCTAGAAAAATCTCAACAGCTTTGTCAGCGGGATGCTCCGTAATAGTAAAGCCCGATGTAATCACTCCAGGTTGCGTTATGGAATTAGTTGATATTTGTAATGAAGCTGGTGTTCCACCTGGTGTAGTAAACCTTTTATCTGGCGATCCAGCTTTTATTTCTGATGAATTATTGTCATCTGATATAATAAAAAAAGTCTCAATAACAGGCTCAACCAGAGTTGGAAAATTAATTTTAAAAAAAGCTGCTGAAAAAGTTCAAAGAGTAACAATGGAATTAAGTGGTCATTCTCCTTTTATAGTTTTCGATGATGTAGACTTAGAAAAAGTAACCGACATGGCTATATTTGCAAAGTTTAGAAACAATGGTCAAGTTTGTATTTCACCTAGTAGATTTTATATTCATGAAAGTAAAAAAAATGATTTTACAAATTTGTTAGTAAAGAAAACTAAAAACTTAAAAATAGGAAATGGAATGGACAAAAATACTATTTTGGGTCCATTAACCACAAAAAAAAGATTAGAAGAAGTAGAGGCTCTTGTAGAAATTACAAAAAAAGAAGGTGCTAAAATTCTTTGTGGTGGAAAAAAACCTGCAGGTTTTAATAAGGGTTACTTTTATGAACCCACAATATTTGATAATGTAAAAGATAATTTTACTATTATGAAAGAGGAACCTTTTGGTCCACTAGTTCCTATTTTATCTTTTAATAATTTTGATGAAGTAATAAATAGAGCTAATGATAATGATTTAGGATTAGCTAGTTATATTTACACAAATAATCTTAAAAGAGCGCACAAAGCTTCTGAAATGATGGAAACCGGTGCTGTTGCAGTCAATACAGGCGTGGTGGCACTACCTGAAGCACCATTTGGGGGAATTAAACAAACTGGATATGGTAGAGAAGGTGGTTCTATGGCCATCAAGGACTATCTAAATATAAAATATACTCATTTAGGCATTCAATAATGTAGATGAGCTACTATGTTTATATGCTCAAATCTCAAGGACTTAAATCGGTCACATACATTGGATATACAAAAAATATCAAACAAAGACTTGCTTTACATAATTCTGGAAAAGGAGCAAAGTTTACGAGAGGTAGAACCTGGAAATTGATTTACAAGGAGTTTTTTAAATCAAAAAGTCAAGCAATTTCTAGAGAATATTATATAAAGAAAAATAGAAAACTAAGAAATATATTAAAAAAAAAACATACATGAAAATTTCTATTTTGCTCCCATACAAAGAAAATTTTTCTCCTCAATATCCTGGTGCTGTATCCTTATTTGTTTTTGAAACAAGTAAAAAAAGTGTTTTTAAAAAGAATATTACAGTCTATGGAAGTACTAAATTAAAAAAAAAATTTCCGATTAAATATACTAATATATCTTTATTAAATATCCCGCTAACAAGTCAAACTAGAAATTATGTAAATAAATTTGTTAAATTAGAAAAAAAAACAAATTCATCAATCATAGAAATACATAACAGACCAAGTTATGTTAGAATTATTTCATCGCAAATTGATAAAAGAGTAATATCATTATACTTTCATAATGATCCTCTTTCTATGGATGGTTCAAAATCTATAAGTGATAGAAAATTTTTATTGAAAACATGTTATAAAATAATTTTTAATAGCAACTGGTCAAAGAAAAGATTTCTTGAAGGATTAGAAAATAAATTTGTAAATAGTAATAAATTAGCTGTTTTTTATCAATCAGCAGAAAAAGGATCTGAAAAATTAATTCCCAATAAAAAAAAATGGATTACTTTTGTAGGAAAATTAAATAAAGCCAAGGGTTATGATGTTTTTTGTAAAGCTATAATTAAAATCCTAAATAAGAATCCTCAATGGAGAGCTAAAATAATAGGAGACGAAAAAAGAGAAAAAATAAAACTGTCTCATAAAAATGCTGACATTCTTGGTTTTAAAAAACATGACGAAGTAATAAATATCTTTAAAAAAAGCAGTATAGCTGTTGCTTGTTCAAGATGGGAAGAGCCGTTCGGAAGAACGAGTTTAGAAGCTTCTGCAAATGGATGTGCAGTGATTATAACTAATCGAGGCGGACTACCTGAAACTGTTACAAATGCAAAAATTTTAAAAAGTTTATCAATTAAGAATTTGGAAGAGTCTTTAAATGAATTAATAAGAAATGAAAATTTAAGAAAACAATTACAGAATCTCTCTATTAAGAATTTCTATCTAACACATAAATTTATTTCAAAATTAATAGATGATTATAGATCAGAAAAAATAAATAACATTTCAAGTTTCAATACAAATAAAAATACTAATAATCTACGTATTCTCCATATAACTAATTTTAATGAAAGATTAGATGGAAGACTTTTCTTTAATACAGGTCGTAGAATAAATAACGGATTCATAAGATTGGGTCATAGTGTTTTAGGCTTTAGTGATAGGGATATACAAAAATATTACAAATCTTTTCAAGATTTTAAAGGAGCTAAAACTTTAAATGATAAACTTAAAAAAACTTGCTATAATTATAAACCTGACATGATTGTGCTTGGTCATGCTGATTTGATATCACCGGAACAAATCAATGAACTAAAAAACGATTATCCGAAGGTTAAAATTGGTCAATGGTTTCTTGATCCTTTAAATAGAAAAGGTCCAGACTTTGAAAGAAACAAAGATCGTATTCTAGATAAAATTAGAAGCGTCGACGCTACTTTTTTAACAACTAGCCCGTCTGTCTTAAACTTTATGCCTAAAGACAGATGTTTTTACATTCCTAATCCATCTGATCAATCATTCGAAACTTTAAATAATTTTGATAAATCATGTAATGTTGATGTCTTTTTTGCTTTAAGCCATGGAGTTCATCGTGGTGTTTTAAAATCCGGTAAAACTGATGATAGGGTTAACTTTGTAAATAAATTAATCAACCTTACACCAAATGCAAAATTTGATGTTTATGGTATAAATAATATTCAACCTATCTGGGCTGATCATTATTTTAAAACAATAGAAAATGCTAAAATGGGTCTAAATCTAAGTAGAGGCGATGCCATTAAATATTATAGTAGCGATAGAATTACTCAAATAGTAGGTAATGGTTTGGTCTGCTTGATAGATGAAAAAACTGAATATAGAGATTTTTTTTCTGATAAAGAAATGGTTTTTTATAAAAATATTAATGATCTCTCAGAAAAAATCATAAGAATTTCGAATGATGAAAAGTTAAGAAGATCTCTTGGAAAAAATGGCAAGCAAAAGTATATGAAGTTTTTTAATTCAACTTTAGTTGCAGAATTTATCATTGACAAAACTTTAGGTATTACAAATAAAAAGAAATACTTATGGGATATTTAATATGAAAATTTATTATGGAAAAGCAATTTACGATAATAGAGAAATTCAGGCTTCTATTAAAGTACTTAAGAACAAATCTCTCACTTTAATAGATGGTCCAGCTGTAAAAAGTCTTGAAAATAAAATTTCAAAATCTTTTGGTAAGAAATTTGGTCTTATGGTAAATTCTGGTTCCTCAGCTAATTTATTAGCTCTTGCATCGCTACAACTAAAAAAAGGAAGTGAAGTTATAACAACAACTTTAACTTTCTCAACCACTGTAGCTCCGATATATCAGTTAGGATTAATACCTCACTTTATAGATGTGAGTAAAAACAGCTTTGTTGCTAATATTGATCAAATAGGTAATGCTATAAATAAAAAAACTAAAGCAATTATGATTCCAAATTTATTGGGTAATGTTCCTGATTGGAAAAAAATCTTTTCATTAGCCAAAAAACACAAACTTAAAGTTATAGAGGACTCAGCTGATACTATAGGTTACAAATTAAAAAATAAAAATTTAGGAAATTACTCTGATATTACAACAAATAGCATGTATGCATCTCATATAATTACTGGAGCTGGATTTGGTGGCATGGTTTGTTTTAATGAAAAGAAAATATATGAAAAAGCTAAATTACTTAGAGGCTGGGGAAGATCTTCAGCTGTTTTTAATGAGTCTGAGGGTATTAAAAAAAGATTTAGCATCAAAGTAGATGGAATACCTTACGATGGAAAATATATTTTTCATGATGTAGGTTATAATTTTCTACCTTCTGAAATTTCTGCTGCTTTTGCATTAGAACAATTAAAAAAACTACCGAAAAACATTAAAAATAGAGTATCAAATTTTAAAAAATTAAGATCTTTTTTTTCAAAGTTTCCTGATTTATTTGAATTACCACTTCAAATTAAAGGTTTGATAACTCCTTGGTTAGCATATCCTGTAATTATAAAATCAAATTCTAAAATCAATAGGCAAAAATTACAAATTTTTCTAGAGAAAAAAGGTATTCAAACTAGGACTATTTTTACCGGTAATATTCTAAGACAACCAATTATGAAAAAGAGAAAATATAAAAAAGTAAAAAATGCTGAGATAAATAGTAATAATGTAATGAGAAATGGAATTTTGATAGGCTGTCATCATGGATTAAAAAATAAAGATTTAAAGTATATAAAAGAAAATTTTTTAAAATTTATTAGAAAAATCTCAAGATTAAACTAAGTTTAATGAATTATCTCATTTTTAGAACAGATCGCATAGGAGATTTCTTAATAACATCCACATTAATAAAAGCTATAAAAAGAAACGACTTAAAATCAAAGATATACATAGTTGCATCGGATAAAAATAAAGAATTTATAAAAAAATATAATTTAGTAGATAAAGTATTTTTATTAAAATCAAATAAAATATTGGATAAAATAAATCTTTATTTTGAATTAAAAAAATACAAATTTGATAATATAATAATTTCAGACAAAAAAAACAGATCTATTATTTTAGGATCGTTTTTAAAATCTGAAAAAAAAATATTTAATGTATCAAAAAAATTTCAAAAAATGATTCTAAGTGTTTTTTATAATAATGTTTTTCTAGATAATGATAGGGTAGAGGAACAGTCAATTAAAAATATTATATCAGATAATTGTAGATCTTTAAATTTTAATTTAGAAGATCAAGATTTCCATTACTTAAAATCTAACCAATTTCAGAATGAATTTTTACACAAAAATTTTTTAAATTTAGACAATTTAGATTTTTTATTATTTCATTATGATGAAAAATGGGAAATTGAAAATTATACAAAATTATTTAAAAAAGCATCTTCTTTAACAGATATAAATATAAATCCAAAAATTTTTACAAATTTTCTTTCTAATTTATCAGCAAAAACATCTAAAAAAATAATTATTACTACAGGAACAATAAATACAAGAGTCATAGAAACGCTCAAAGGTTCTTCAAACAAAATAAATGAATTTTTATACGAATTAGATCTAAATAATGGAAAAGTATATTTGTTAATAAATGAAAATTTTTTTTCAATATCTCATCTTATATCTAAAAGCTCTTTATTTATATCTTGTCATGGAGCATTTACACATATTGCTTCAAATTATAAGATTAAAATTCTTGATATAATAGAGAAAGATAAAATTATTCATTATGGTAAAATCACTAAACATATGAAAAATTATAAGTCTTTGTATCGTGATAATTTTGAAAAGTTGTCTAAAGATATTATTAATAATTTATGAAATTTTTAGATAAATATAACAATAGTAAGAATGTCAGATTTACCTTGTTTAAAAAAACATTAGAAATAGCAATATCAAGAGGATCTAAAATTATAGTCGAAACCGGTACATCTCGAGGTAAAAAAAAATTTTTATTTTTTAAAAAATTCAATTGGAAAGATGGAATGAGTACATTAATTTTCTCTGAATTCGCTCAGTTTGTACAAGGGGAACTTCATAGCTGTGATATTTCTGAAAAGAATATTAATAATGCCAAAGATTTTACTAAAAAATATACTGATTATGTTGATTTCTACATAAAAGATAGCATCATTTTTCTTCAAAAATTTCATAAAAAAATAGATCTTTTATATCTTGATTCTTTTGATGGTCATGATGTTGAATTAGCTTCAAAACATCAGCTTAATGAAGCTAAAGCAGTGATTGATAAACTAAAAGACAGCTCTTTAATCTTATTAGACGATAAGGGAGCTAAGACTGTATATTCAAAGGAATTTTTTCTTAAAGAAGATTTTAAAATATTAGGTGAATCGGCAAATCAATTATTACTTAGTAAAATGTTATAATTTTGTTTTTATTTTATCCAATCTCATTAATGATTTCTTGTTTAAAATCGAATTTCTTAAACCATCCCATCTATAATAATACTTTGTAAATTTATTGCTTTTAATCAATTTGTAAAATGAGATTCTAAATAAAATTCTTATTAAAATTGGAATAAAATATATTAAAGATATGGTCTTTCCATAATGTTTATTAAAATAGTAAAATTTCGACCATATAAAATGCCATATATAAAGATTTTCTAATTTTTCTATATCTTTAGGATTGCTAGTTTTAACTGCTTTACCTTTTTCGTGTTTAACTTTTACTATATTTAATTGATATGCTTTATAACCATTTTTACTTGCTCTTTTGGTATAATCTGTTTCTTCCCAATATAAAAAAATATTTTTGTCGAAACCTTTGTTTTTATTAAATATTTTTTTATTAAAGAACATTGTTGATCCATGTACGTTGTGAATTTCTTTTATTTTATATTTAGGATTTGTTTGGTAGTGTCCTTTTTTTGATGCATTGAGAAAATGAGGTCCGATAACGGAAAATTTGTCTTGTATTTTTTTAGCATATTTATAAAATTGAATTAAAGAACTTTCTCTTATTCCGCTAACATCGGGTTGCACAACCAAAAAATAGGGTGTTTTAATTTTTTTTGCAGCAAAATTTATTGAAGATCCATAACCTTCATTTTTTTTAAAAAAAATTTTAATATTTCTTTTACTTTTAAATATACTTTTTAACGAATAGTCTTTAGAATTATCAATAATATAAATCTTTGTTTTATTAGGTATATTTCGTATAAATTTTTTTAATTTGAAAGAACTATTGTAACAAACTATAACTATTGAAATTTTATTTAAATACTTTGAATTTTTACTCATTAGATATTTTATTTAATGCATTATTTTTAAATAAATCAGCTTCTTTTATATATCGTCTAACCATATCGACTGATTTGTGTCCGGTCATAGCCATTATATTTCTTTCACTTGCCCCAGATTCTGCTGTTGTTGTAGCAAATCCAGATCTTAAACTGTGACCAGAATATTTTTTGTCGTCAAATCCAGCCTGAAGAGCATATTTTTTGATTATTAAAGCAACATTCTTGTCTGAAATAGGGAATATTCGATCTTTTCTATTTTCAAACATCCATAATCTTAAATTTTCTACAGGGCAATAATCGTTGTATTTAAAAGAGGGTATAGCCTTGATCATTCCTTCTCCTGATTGGTCTGATTTTGACTTTTTTACAAATATTTTTACCCCTTCTTTTACAAATTCAACATCTGCTTTAGTGATTGATACAAGTTCAGACCTTCTAAAACCTCCGGCAAAACCAACTAATATTAAAGCTTTATCTCGCTGTTTTTTAATAGAATTCCTTGATGATTGATCAATTTGTTTAATTATTGCTTTTATATCATTGAATAATAACGGTTTTTTAGCTTTTTGATATACTCCCACTTGTCTCTTAATCCCGATCAAATTCTCTACAATTATTGGATGCTTTGTGTCCAGGTAGTGTCCTTTATATTTATGCATCATATTTATGGACGCTAATCTACGTTTTAATGTACTAAATTTTGATTTTTTAGATAAATGAGTGAGATATATTGAGACAATTTTTGGGTCACTTGGAAGACTTTTTAAATTGTGTTTAGTACAGAACAACGCAAAGTCATTAAAGTCTGATTTATAAGCTCGAATAGTATTTTTTGCCTTAGAGAGCTTTAAGTTATCTAAGGTCTCAATTTCAAGTTTTTTTACTTCTGTAGTTAAATCGCTCATAATTTCCGATAACCATTAATTATCGGAATT
>MDTB01214073.1_pt1 | contig 38826 bp, 38 predicted proteins | sample 811161 | NCBI WGS metagenome assembly MDTB01 (sample SAMN05326650, study PRJNA326480) | marine metagenome | isolation source: seawater | place: Mediterranean Sea | collected 2009 | reverse complement strand
TTCACCGCGATAAAATTTGCAAATATCAATTTTTTTAAAGCAACTTTCAAAAAACTTTTTTGTAAAATAATAAGTATGAGGAGGGTGAATTTTTTGATACTTTTCATTTGAGCAATTTGGTACTTCAAAAAAAAATATTGTTTTGTCATCTGAGATAGACCAAAATTTTTTTATTATATCAAATATGTTTTGAACATGCTCAAGACTATGGCTTGAATATATAAGATCAAACTTACCATCAATATCACTAATATCATCAATATTGTTCCATTTTTTTTTCGAAGTTTTTTTTAGGGAATTTAAAGTCATAATTGCATATATCGTGATTTTTCAAAGCTAACAAAAAAGAAATACCGCCATGTCCAGAGCCAAAGTTTAAAATTCTTTTTTTAGAGGAATTAAAATCTGGATAATATTTACATAGTTGTTCATAATGTTGAGTGTCTCTATTTCGAACTGGATAATTAATATCTTGACGATTATCCCAATAGGTTTCCTCGTAATAAGTTTTTAGATAATTTTCATCTGGCATAGGATCGACAAAATAAAAACCTTGATTATTATACGTTAATTTTAAATTATTAAAATATTTTTTGTGCTTTTTTATATTCAATTCAACTAATGCTCTTTTATGAAATTCTTTTGGCAATAATCTTATTTTGAATAAAAAAATTAATAAATGAATGAGTAATTTTTTGCGTTTCGAGATTGTTGATTTAATAAATTTTCTTATCATCTTCAATAATTTTTTTTATTATTTTCTTCATTATTGTATTTTTTTTATCATAAATAAATTTCATATTCGATTTAATCAAAGTTTTTTCCCAGGTATTTTTCTTAATCTTTAACAAGTTATCAATTTTTTTTGTTATCTCTTTAAAATTTTCGTGTTTATGAACAAATTCAGAATTTTTTTTAAGATACATACTCTTATACTTTTCTGAGTAATTGGCTAAGAAAGGAAGAAATAAAACTTTATACCCTCTAGCTAATAAGTCTGCTCCAAGATTAGAAGCTAGACAAATAATTAACTTGGACTCTTCAGCATTTTGATAAGAATTTTTTTTATTAAAATAAAATTTATTATCTACTTCTTGAAAAAAATTTATTTCTTTCAATCTGTCAAAGTTTTTTTCTTTTCTTGACGAATTTAATGCTACTAAAACTTTCAGATTGTTAACTTTGGCATAATCCGAAATTATTTTTGCGATATTTTTAATACTTTTACTGTAAAAATGATTTTCAGGTAAATCTCTAAATTCAGATATTATCATTAAATCGAATTTCTTTCTTTTTTTATTTACTTCAATTTCATTATTTTTTGTCAAACCATTTATTATAAATTTACTAGAAATAAAGTTGGATAGCTTTTTTTTATGTAAATTATCACAAACAAAAAAAAATCTGATTTAATTTTTGAATATTCTTTTTTAAATTGGTTAATTTGATCTAAATAAAGTCTATTGTGAAGATAAATAATTGTTTTAATATTTGAATTTATTCTTTTTACTTTGTAGATAATATTATTAAAATTATGACCTACAACAACACTTGGGCTAATCATCTCTAAAAAATTTTTTAAATAGATATATTTAAAAGAGATATCATTAATCTTAAATACATCGGGTAGAGACTTCAGTAATACGTAAAAATTCAAACTTTTATAATCAAAATAATGGTAAGAAAAATTTTTAATCTTCAATTTTGCGAAATTTTTATCAAAGAAAACAATATCCTTTTTTTTTTCTTTTTTAAAAATCAAATTATAACTGAATAATCTCAATTTATTTTATGAGAGATTTCAAAAAATGATAATCTTTGATTATATTTTCAAGATTATCATAAACCTCTAGAGTAATAGTTTTATCCTTAATTTTATTATTTGATAGTATTTTGCTTACTTCTTTATCTAAGAATATAGGGTTATTGCTATCTTCAACTCCATCATTTCCACTCACATGTAAATAGTCAGTAGTATCAAATAAATAATTTGCTTCATCATTAAAATTATATCCCAATGTTTTGCTGCTTACTTTAAGGTGCGCTAAATCTAATAATAAGTTAAAATTAAATTCCTTTCTTAGTGAATTGTATGATTTTTTATCAGTTAGTAGAAATGGATTTTTACCAAATTTACTAAGAGTACGATTATTTATTACATTATTTTCAATATATATTTTGAAGTCTGATCCTGCTTCTTCCTCTAAAATTTTAATACCTTTTTGCATTTGAATTACTGCTTTGTCGTAATCAAAAAATTTATATTCTTTTTTAATGCCTTCTTTTATTCCAAGTTCTTTTGGTTTAGGATCAATTAAAAATCCAGCATGGACACTAAAAATCTTCGAGTTAATTTTTTTTGAAAATGTAATTGCATTAATACAATGGTTAATAGATTTAGTAAAAATTTTATTATCTAAGGATGCTATATTGATTACGAAATGTTCTTTCGGTGGAGGAAAGTAGTTATGTATCCTGGCTTTAATGTCATTTTCTTTTAAATAATCAATTGTAATTTTCTCCAAATTGTAGAAATTTTCTGTTCCTCCAGATAATTCAATATTTTTAATATTTTTGTTTTTTAATATTTTGAGAACTTTTAAAATATTTTTATCTTTAATACAGGAAGATGATATATAGATCATTTTAAAATTTGAGAATTTTTAATATAAACTGTATTTGATTTTAAATTTTTTGTTATAGTTGATCCAGCTCCTACAATTACTTTTTTTCCAACTATTATATTATTTTTTATTATTGTTCCAATACCAATAAAGGTTCCATCTTCAATAATGGTAGAACCAGCAATTTTTACCGAGGGGCCAATATGACAATTTTTTCCAATTTTACAGTCATGTTCAATTAATACATCATTGTTAACTATTGTATTTTCACCTATTACCACATTAGAATTAATTATTGAATTTGCATGAATTGTACATCCGGAAGAAATCTTAGCAGAACTTGATATTACTGCGGTAGGGTGAGTTAATATCGAAAATTTAAATTTTTTTCTTTTAAGAAATTGGAATATTTTTTCTCTCATAGAATTATCGCCAACCGCCACAATAATTTTTACTTTTTTTTTATTTATTTTTTTTATTAAATCACTATATTTTATAAATCCTTTATTATTTTTTTTTTTGTCGGTAACTAATCCTTTAAGTTTAAAATGTCCTGAATGAACTATTTCTAAAACTGAATTTAAGTGTTTTCCTGAACCATATAATATTATTTCTTGTGATAGATATTTGTTTGATAAATATTTGTTTTCTACGTTAATAAAAAAGGTATTATGTATTTTTGTATATAAAAAATTTTTAAAATTTTTTTTTTTTAGTTCAATTAATTTTTTATTTGTAATATCCTTCTTGATAAAATAATAATTTTTATTTGAACGCATTCTTTAATAAACGTTTTTAATTAAAATGAGGTCATCTTTTTGTAGACTTCTTTTAAGTTTTTTTCCAACTAATCTATTTATAAATTTTGGTGATAATCCGTAGCCAGGTCTTTTAAACTCTAAATCTTTTTCTTTTAAAATGGTTCCTCTTTTCAGTCTTTTATTTAAAACTATAGATCTTCGCATTTTTTTTCTCATTTCCAACTCATCTTTTGAAATGATTTTTTTGAAACTACCAATCACTTTCTCAACATTTTTAATATTTTCTATGAAATCCTTAAAATCATTAACGCTTAAAGAGGCTTTATGGTCTGGACCTTTCATGAGGTTGTCTAAAGTAAAATGTTTTTCTATAATTTTTGCTCCAAAAGACACCGCAACAAAAGAAGATGTTTTTCCTAAAGTATGATCTGAATAACCTGTTAAACATTTATATTTTGACTCATAAGTTTTTAGAACATTTAAATTTGAATCCTCTAATCTAGACGGATAGGCAGAGGTACATTGCATAAGTACAAGCTTTTTATTTCCACTTTTTCTTACTGCTTGAACTGCTTGGTCAACTTCATTCATGTTGGACATGCCAGTTGATACCAATAATGGTAATTTAAATTTAGAAACATAATTTATGAAAGGTGTTTCAGGTAAATGCATTGAAGAAGTTTTTATTGCTGATATTTTTAATTTTACTAATAAATCAGCATCTTCAAATGAATATGGGGTTGATAAAAATTCAATTTTTTTTTTTTTACAATAATTATTTAACAAGAAAAATTTTTCACCGCTTAGCTCGAGTTTTTTTAACATTTTAAATTGAGAAGTATTTTTATCTTGCATTCTTAATTGATATTTTGCTTTTTTTGCATTTACAGTTACTAGTTTTTCTGCTGAAAAAGTTTGAAATTTAATAGCATCGGCACCGATACTTTTTGCTTTATCTATCAGTTTTATTGCAAGTTCAATTTTACCGTTATGATTTACTCCGCCCTCTGCTATGATGTACGAAGGATAATTTTTACCAATATGTTTTTTACCAATTTTAAAATTATTTAACATCACCAAATAGTATAACCTCCATCAACTATTATATTTTGTCCTGTTATATAAGAAGAGTCTTCAGAAAGTAAAAATTTAATTACGCTGCTAATCTCTTTTATTTGTGCACGTCTATTCAAAGGTACTTTATTTAAATATCTTTTTAAAAAAACTTTATCTTCTCTTATTTTTTTATTCCTCTCTACACTTCCTGGTGATATTGCATTAACTCTCACAGAGTATTTACCCCAATATCCAGCTAAGTATTTTGTAATTGCTATTAATCCATTTTTTGAAACTGGATAAGCTAAACTAGAATATAAGTTAGTATTTTTTTTATTAGTTTTAGAATTTACCCTAGAAATATTAGTATTAGTATAAATCCTATTATCATTTGTTACTACAGAATAAATTGAAGATAGAAATATAATTGAACCTTTCTTATTTTTTTTAACAATTTTTCCTAAATTTTGTGAGAAATTAAAAGCTCCATCCAACTCTGTATTTAATATTTTTTTCCAACTTTTAAAAGAAAACTTTTCAAATTCATTATAAAAATCTTCAGTCTTTACAGTAGGACCATAGATCATGCCATGCAAATTTCTTAGAATGTAATCATTTTTTTTAAAAAAATCATTAACTTCATTAGGCATTGAGACATCAAGTTTAAAATTTATTTGTTTTTTATTTCTAAATTTTATTTGTTTGCTTTTATGTAATGGATAAGAATTATCTACCCCTATCACCTTAAAATTATCTTTAATAAGTGATACGCAGATATTTTTCCCTATGAGTCCATTCGCACCAACTACAAGAACAATCTTATTTTTTTTCATTATTTTATAAAATTAGCAAATTCTTTATAAATAGGTTTTCTTATCTTTAAATGATTAAATTTATTTTTTAATTTTAATTTTGTTTCTGATTTATAATTTTTAATATAATCCGATGAGCGAAAACTATTAATTGAAGTTAATTTTGGATTTTGTCTAACTAGTTTCAAAATATCTTCCAAATTAAATAATTTTTTTTCCTTATATAAACTTTTATAAATTTTTCTTATTAGAAAAAAATCTTCATAATAATCTAAAGTAATTCTCAATTCTCTACAAATATGTTTTTTTGGAATCTTTAAATCTGCTACTTTAAATTTTTTTATTCTTGTAAAATATTTTTCCCAATTAGCTGTATATTTAGTATTTTTAATATCACATATCGTTTTTAAAGCTTTAGGTCTTATACCATAACAGAATGCTCCGTGAGGTAAGCTGAATGCTCTCACCAAATCAAAGTTTTCATTTTTTAATTTTTTTAGTATTTTTTTTGCGTATGGGATATCTACTAAAGGACAATCTGCTGTTATACATAAAATATATTTTAGATTGTGTTTTATTGATGCTTCATACATTCTTTTAATTACATCATCTGGATCTCCTCTAAAACAATTTATATTGTTTTTTTTTGAAATTTTCTCTAGCTTTTGATCTTTTGTCAAATTAGATGTGCATACAATTACATTATCTATGAAGTCTGCTGATTTTAATTTAATAATCATATGGTCAATAAAAGATTTTCCACAAATTTTTTTTAGAATTTTGTTTGGCAATCTTGTAGATTTCAACCTTGCAATAATAAGAAATCCTGTTTTTTTAAATCTTTTCATTGTCTGGATAGTACTCATTATACTTAGAGTATAGAAAATCAGCTAAAACTGAACTTTTACTTTTTAATTCATCTTCACTAATTTTTTTCCTATCAAAAGTATGTTTATAATATGTCAGCTCTTTTATACTGCTGGATGATATTGCGTACAAATAGTTATAAATATCATCTATAGAAGGTTTAAAGCCATTATTTATTTTTTCAAAAGCTTTTTTTAGATCTTGAAAACTATTTATAGTCAAAATACTTTTACATCCCATATACCAACAATTACCAAAACTTATAGAAGGTATTTCATTAATCGCTGCTTCAAAAGAACTTGTTCCAGAAACACTCGCAGTAACTTTAGATTTTTTAATTAATTCATAAATACTCTCTTTAGAAGAAATGAACCTTATATTATTTATCTTTTTTATTCTTTCGTAATAATTTTTATCCTTAATTAAACTTGATCTATTGTAATCATTGGTTAAAAATGTAGAAAAATGCTCCTTATAATAAATCTTCCAATCTTTAGGAATTAATTTTGAAATCATCTCTAAACAAGTAATTACATCTTCAGAATTGCCAACCAATGCATTAGTATTTACCTCGGGTTGAAATGGAGCAGCAAATAAAACATAATTTTCGTTATTTTCACTTTCTGTACAGTTTTTTTCGTAGTACTTCTTAAGTTTTTTGGTTTGAATATTTTTTTTAAGACAAAAGAACAAATACTCAAAATTATTCATTAGATAAGATGAAGATTTATAATAATTAGTATTTTTTTTTAAGAAGATTAAAGGTTTTTTAAACCCCTCGCCTCTTAGTAAAGTAAGAATAAAAACTTTTGTGAATCTTTTTATAAAGTCGAAAAAAATATTAATTTTTGAACGATTAATTATATATTCAACATCTACTTTTAATGTTTGTTTTTTTTTTTAATTTATTAACGTATTCTTCAACATTTTGATTATTTTTTTTAAAAGTTCCATTTAAATAATGTTTCATAAATGGTAAATGAAGTTGATTTAAATCTTTTCCAATTGTTTGATAATATTTATCAAGATGGGGCGTTTGATCGATAAACAAAACATCTAGTTTCAATACATACTTCGCTATGAGGTACAAAGAATAACAATCGCTTCGGTGGGGCCAATTTAAAAATATTACAATATCAACTTTTTTTTCTATTAAAATAGACTTCCAAAAACTTAAGTATTCTATGAATAAATTTTTTAACTCTCTTAATGAAAAATTTCCAATCTTAGTTTCATCAAAGCTACCAAAATATCCTACTTTGTGAACATTCAATAAATCTAACTCATCAATATTAATAGAGTTAATTTTTATCTTATTTAAAAATTTTTCAAATTCAAATCTCCTTAAGCTTGGAATATCTAAAAAAGAAAAGTTGCTAAAATTTTTTTCAAACCATCTTTTATCTTTTTCAATACTTACATTGACAACTGGTTTCCAATTATATTTTTTATTTAAAATATCAATTACATTTTGATTATGATTGATAAATCCATGATAAAGAATTTTTTTCATATAGCTTTTGGAATTTTGATTTAATTAAAAACTTTTAAGATTTGAAATATTTTTATTAATTTCGTTCCATTGCCCAAAGTCAAACCAGGAATTTGTTGATAATGGATAAACACCAATTTTTAATCCTTTGCTGACCAAAATTTTTATAAGATCATTTATATCCATTTTATTTTTGTTTTTTAGATATTTGATAATAGATGGTTCAAAAATATAAACACCGGTATTAACTAAGTAATCATAACTTGGTTTTTCATCTATTTCTTTTAAAGCTCCGGAATTTTTAAGTCTACAAATTCCATAAGGAATTTCATAGTGTCTTACTGATCCCACAATTGTTAGAACATTTTTTTTTTTCTTTATGAAAAGATAGAACATTATCAAAATCTGTTTTTAGCAAAATATCACAATTGCTAACTACAAAAGTTTTTTTTAACTTACTTTTCAATAATCTTAATGCTCCAATAGTTCCCATTGGAACTGGTTCTTCAGAAAATTTTACATCAATATTTTTAAAGTTTTTAAAATAGGCTTTTATAATTTTTGATTTATCATGAATTGAAAGATAGAATTTTTTAAAACCCCAATTATTGAATTGATCAATTATTTTTAATATTATTGGTTTATCTCCTAAAGGAAATAAAGGTTTGGGTAATATTCTAGTAAAAGGATCAAGTCTTGTTCCTTTTCCTCCCGCCATTATAACTACTGGAATTTTTGAATAATTAGAAATTTTTTTAATTTTATTTTTAAAGATTATATCTATTAATTTTTTATTTTTAATAACAGGAATACAATTTACATTTTTATTAAAATGTTTTTTAATTTTACTTTTGTTCGTAATCGAAGAGACATAATGAAATTTTTTATTAAGTATTTTAATGACTTTATTATTTAAATTTATTCCTTGATGGACTGCATTTCTAAAATCGCCTTCAGTAAATAAACCAACAACCTTTTTTGACTTATTATCTAAACAAATGCAGATTTCTAATCCAGATTTATCCATTCGTTTTATCGCGTCTTTTATAGATAAATTTGAACTAATCGTGTAGTTGTTAAGATTTACTCTAGTCATCTGTCCCATCGAGATTGACTGTATGTCTTAATTTGTAATCACCATCAACTTTTTTCCAAATATGTTCTAACCTAAAACTATCAACAATTTGAAAAAAGCTTTCCCTATCCAGCATCAAATAATCAAGTGTGTAGTCAAAATACTTTTTTGTAAATTCACCGTCAAATTTTTTTACTAGTTTACACGCCTCTTCTCTATCAATAATTCCCTCTCTTACTTCATGTGCTGCATCAGATGTAGTTCTTCCCATACCTAGTTTTATAAACATCATATAGTAATGAAGCCAATCTAATTTATCATCCAGACTAGCATATTTAGAATAAGTTCCCTCGGATCTATCTGGATTAGGTTTAAATCCAGTATTCTTCACAGCATAATAGTAATTATCTTGTGGCTTCCAATTAACATAAGTAGACATAAACTCATTTCTTATTTTTAAATTTTTCATATCAGGAGGATAAAGAAATTCTAAATCTGATTTTTTAAAATCGTCCTTTTTAAAAAGTTTAGGATAATTTTTAATACCGTGATCAATTAATTCGTAAATATTTGAACCTTTCCAATAAATCATTTCCGAGTTTTCTATAGGTATAGTTTCTTCTTTGACTTCATCAAAATCTCCCCCGTATTCCTGGTCAGAAATTTCACCAAAAAAAACTAACTCAATATTAAATTTTTTTGCGATATGATAACAGTATGAATGTTGGCCAAAAGTAAAAGGTGTAAAATTATCACCAAGTTCCCTGAAGGCTAGGTTTGAGAGTTTTCTATAAAGTTCACCATTAGGAAAAAAATTTAAAACGTTAAACCCAGATTTTACAAAATTTTCAAAATTTTCGAGCCCTATAGCAGTATATCTGTAAGGAGCAAAAGTTACGCATAAAGGATTCATTTTGTATTTATTCTTTAAAACATGGGCAACATATGCTGAGTCTTTTCCTCCGCTGCCGGGCACTATAACATCCCATTCACCATTCTTATTTCTATATTTGTCAAGTAAAGCTTCAAGCTTGTCTGACTTTTCTTTCCAATCAATTTTTGATTTTTTTTGTTCTAAATAAATGCACGCGCTACAAACACCATCAATAAATTTTATTCGAGGTCGTTGGTTAGACATTACGCATTTTTTACAAAAAATTACTTTTTTTGGTAAAGATTTTATATATCGCTCTAGTTTTTTTTCAGGCATTATAAAGTTTCTCTTATCGCCTTATCTAAAAAATTCAAACCCTTTATTCCACTCTTTTCTGGATGAAATTGAAAGCCCAGTTTTTTGTCTTGCAAAAAAGAGGAGCAGAAAATTGTTCCATTGTGAGTTGATGTTGAAGTGATTATCATATTATTTTTTGGTTTTACATAATATGAATGAGTAAAATAAAAATGATTTTTATCACCATTGATAGATTTTACACTGTTCCATCCAGTATTAATTGATTTATCTGTAAAACACTCAGTTTTACCTTCAATTAAACCTATTCCATTAGTATGAACGTGCTCAAAGCTTTCTTCCGTCATTAATTGCATTCCTAAACATATTCCAACTATGGTTTTTTTTTTAAGATTAAGGTCTGATAATTTTTTGTTTAGCTCTGCAGAATTGATTTGTTTCATTGCATACGGGAATGCCCCGACACCTGGCAATATAATAACATCAGATTCTTTTAGTCTTTGAAATGAATTACTTACACTAACATTGTAATTTAAATAGTTGCAACCATTTATTATGCTAGTTAGATTAGAAATTCCTAAATCAATAATACATATTTTTATTTTATATTTTTTCATATTCTTACCTTGATGCCTTCACCTGATAAAATTTTTTTTATTTTTAATATGTTTAGATTTAAATTTTTTTCTTTCGTAAAAAATTGATTGTTCAAATCATTTTTTTGAATAAAGTAATTCTTCAACAAAATTGAACATAAACAAACTCCGTCTATGTCATATTTTTTAAATACATTTACAATATGCTCAATACTTGAAATTCCGCCCTGATAAACAATGGGTATTTTTAAATTTTTTTTAGCAATTTCTAAAATTTCATCATTAATACCTACATCTGATCCGTCATTGTCAACGCTAATTAATATTACCTCACCTACACCAATATTTTGAATTCGTTTAAGATGATCCTCTAAAAGAATTTCACTATTGTTCCTGCCATACTCTGACATACAATAATACTTATTATCAAATTTTTTTGCCTCAACTGAAGCAATGATATTAGATGACCCAAAGTGAGTGATTAATTCTTTTAAAAATATCTGATTTTTAAGAATTGCCGAGTTCAAAGATATTCTATCAGATCCTTTACGCATTATGTCTCTAGCATTGCTCATGTTTCTTATTCCTCCACTAATAGTCACTGGCACAAATATTCCTGACAATATTTTCTGAATATAATTTACATCAAAGGTTTGTCCATATAATGATGCAACAACATCTTGAATAAAAATTTCATCTATTCCATCAATAAAATATTTTTTTATTGTTTCTTCAGGTTTTGAAATTTTCTTCAATCCTTCTAATTGATATCCTTTAACAACAAAATTATTCTTTATTTCAACTTTTGAAATAATTCTTTTAAATTCGGACATTTATTTAAATATATTTAAGTATTATTTTTACGGCTTTTTTGGATGAATTTTTTTTAAAGTAAATATTTTTTATTTTTTTTATTTTTTTAACAAATGAATTACTTATTGCTTTTTGATAAGCTAATTGAAGTGATTGAAAATTAAATTTACAGTGAATTATATTTTTTCCGCTTACTCTGCCTTTCTGCCTATCCCCAACATTCAACACTGGCAACTTAAATGATCCACTTTCAATAATGCCACTTGAAGAATTTCCTATTAATAAATCAGAAAAGCTTAATAGTGAGTGAAAATTTTTAATACCAAGACTTTTAAAAATAAAACAATTCTTTTTTAATTTCTTAAAAAGTAAAATCAATTTAATGTAATCTTTAAAACCTTCATCTGCATTTGGATATGTAAATATAATATTTTCATTTTTATAACTAAGAAATTTTAATATTGACTGTAGGTAAATAATATTTTTTTTTTTAGTCTTGAATGTTTCAGGGTGAAAAACACAAATAATTATCTTTTTTTCATTATCAAATTTAATCTTGTACTTTCTTTCAAATTCTTTTTTGTTTATTAATAAGTTGTTTGTATTTTCTAAACCTGTTGATCCTATGTTGAAAATTTTTTTTTTATTTATGATATTTAATAAATTTTTTTTATGTTTTTCAGTTTCAACTAAATTAATGAACGCACATTCTGATATAAATTTTCGAAAAATATTATCTATGCTTCCCTCTGTCTCACTCCCGCCGCATAAATGAATTATTTTAATTTTAAAAACTAAAGCTACCAAGCTTAATATAAAAGTTTCATAACGATCTCCGAGTAAAACTAATGCATCTAGCTTTCTAAAATAATCTTGATCTTTTAAATTTAATATTATTTTAGACATATAATACAAGATTTCTTTATCAGATGAATTTTTAAGATCAAATTTAATTTTTTTTATATTTTTATTCTTGAGTTCTTTTAATTCTCTAAAGGTAGATCCAAAGATTTTTGCAAAATGTGCAGGGCCTAAAATTATTTTTAGTCTGGCAGATTTACTATTATTTAAATCATTTATTATTCCTTTAAGCATGCCAAGATCAGATCTACCTGCGGAAAAGATACCTATATTTTTAATGTTTTTCACAACAACTTTATTTCGCCTATTACTTTTTCAGATTGTTTATTAATTTCAAATATCAAAAGTTTGTTGCTAGAGAAATTTAAATTTTGAAAAATTTCTTTTTTAAAAATCTTTAATAATTGATTAAATTTGTGTCCTTTTACTTGCTCAAAAAAAAAGGTTGTTTTTGGTATCCACAGATCATCTTTGGCAGTAGAACTTATTTGAACAAAATTTTTTTTATATTTTTGTTTTAATTTGTTTCTAAGTGAGTCTATGAAAAGATTTCTTTTATATCTCAAGTAAATTAACAGTTTTTTTTTTTAAAAAAAAACCAATACCATTTGTCTTAACCTCTTTTTTTATATTTATCTTAAATGATTTAGTATTACAAATCTGGTCTCTAAATTTTTTACTTACTTGGCCAGACAAGAGGTTTATATGGAGATTGGGATTGTTTTTTAGATAAAGAGAATACCCAGTTTTTAAATATATTTTTTTTTGTAGAATTAAAATTTTTTTTTTAAGTCTTTTATCTATTTCAAGCGTTATTGCCATTACAGTTTTTTTTGAAACCATTAAGATTTATTTTTAATTAAATTTGCAATTTTTAGATCAAATTTTTTATCTATATCTAGGTGTTCAGGGTAATGAGTTTCTATTGCAAAAATTTTCCCATTAAAAATATTATTTTTTTTTTTAAACTTCTTAACTGATGTTAAATAAAAACATCCGCAAGGTGTATAGAAGTTATTTTGAAACTGACTATTTTCAGTTTTAATTTTCTTATTTACAAATTGTTTATTTCGTAGCTTAAAAATTGTATCTTCTGTCCTATTTAAATTTTTAACTGAAATAACTGTATCAACTTTTTTTCTTCTAATGGCATTATAAATTTTTCTAAAAGTTGAAAGCTTTCTTAAAGGTTGAGTTGGAAGCAATAATAATAAATATTTAAATTTAAGATAGTGAGAAGTTTTTTTTAAAAATTCATTTATCGCATCATTAATATCCGATTGATCTAATGAGTTTTTTGATGATCTTAAAAAAGGAACATGTGCTCCTTTTTTAGCTGCAATGTTTGCATATTTTTGAGAGTCTGTGCTCAAGAAAATATATTTTTTTTGTTTAATTTTTTTTGAAAAATTAATCGTTTTTTCAATTAATGAAACACCATTGATTTTTTTTAAATTTTTGTTTTTAAATCTTTTCGATTTTGATCTTGCTGGAATAAAAATTAATATTTCAAAAGATTTTTTATTCTCAAATTCCGATATCACTATGAATTTCTTTTAATTTTTTTATTTTGATATCTTTACTTTCTTCCGACAAGTTTTTCATACTGCATTCTCTTTGACATAGATCACCGTAATTTCCTTTAAGCTGTTCAGATCTAAATTGAATCATTTTTTTACCATTCCAAACTTCTTTAAATCCTTTTTGAAATACATTGCCTAAACCCAGATGCTGAAGTCTTGAACAAGGAACAATTTCTCCATCAACATTAATAGTAGGGTCTTCAAAAGGAGAAAAGCATATATTGTGTTTTGACTTAGTGTATGTGACTGGGTCAAATTGTATTTGAGTTGCATCTGGAGAAAGTTCCCAATTTAAGTTTAAACTTGATATATCATTTTTCCATTTATTTAATAATTTTAAATATTTTTCTCTTGTTAATGCTTTAATACCAAGTTCTTGCATATGTTTTGTCATAAATAGAGGAATTGTATGTAAACAAAAAATATTTTTTACATTTTTTAATTTAAAAACAGCATCGAGTAATGAATTATAATTTTCCTCAGAAACTACTGTATTAATTTGAATTGGAATAGTTGTATCAGACGACAATTGCTCGATATTTTCAATTATAATATTTTCACTTGTTCCTCTAAGTTTTTTATTTGCATTTTCATCAAACCCATCAATGCTTACCTCCAAGAGATTTAATCCACAGTTAGCTAATTTTTTTATATTTGCTTTAGTTAAAGTTGTGCCGTTTGAGGTAGTTTTAACGATTGGAATAAATTTTCTAGCTACTTCTGTTGCTTCATAAAAATCTTTATAAAGCATAGGTTCACCTAGCCCTCCCCATGATAAAACTTGAAAACCCTCTAAATCTGGCAACAAAAGCTTTAATTTCTCAAAATCCATATGTTTTGATAGATACCCAGAGTCTTTTACATGCTTCTCTTCTCTATGACACCATACACACTTTAGATTACACCAAGTTGTCAAAACAATTGATATTCTTCTCAAAGTTTCATTATTTATAGATGCTATAGGACTTGCGTCATTTTTTAATATAATTAATTCGTATAATTTTCTAATTCTATCGTTAATAGCATTATTATCTTTCGATAGCCCTCTCATCTTCTTATAAAATAAACTCTCGAAGTCTTTTAAATTATTAATATTATTATTCATGATAAATTTATACCGTCAAGTCTTTGTATAATTGCGTTGCAAGTATTACAATCTTTTTTTTGCCTACTTGCTCCTTCAGTTATATATTCATTTGTGAAATGGTACCAAAAATTAGAATTATAAATATCAGGGTATCTATTTATCCTACAATGAAAACCTATTAGTAAATCTTCCCAGGGCAGTTTATTTTCAATAATTTCATTAAATGCTTCTGCTCTAATATTTAAATTTAAAATTCTTGCATTTGTTTTCAGATGTAGATTTTTTAAATCTTTACAAATTTCATTTTCCAAATTAAATTTCATTTTTATACTAACGTTTCTAAAATCAACAGAAAATTTAATATAATTTTCTTTACGTTTTCTATCTGTCAACTCAATAATTAATATTAAATTGTCTGTAAAATTAGAGTTTAAAAAATAATTATGAATTTTTTCTTTTTCTATGGAAGAATATTTTTTATTGGTTATATCATAATAAAATTTTTCATCCTGATCTTTGATGAAATTTGTATGCCTATATTTTTTTTTTTAGCTCATTATTTGAAAATTCAAATATTTGGTGCTGATCAACATTAAGTAAATTAATCTTATTTTTTTCACAAAATATTTTATAATCTAGTATTTTATTTTTTTTATTAATTTTTTTTATTTTTATGTCATATTTTTTCGACTCTTTAAAAAAGCCAGCGTAAGGTAAAAAATGTTTAGGTTTAGTATTAATTAATACAGATTGATTTAATAGTTTAAGCGACTTAAGATTTCTAGATATAATACTCTTTTTTTTTAAATTAGTGAAATTATCGAAGCAAACTGGATAAGCTGATGCTCCACCTGCAAAAGATGAAGCAAGGACAGTCAGATCTTTTGGAAGATTGTGAAAGTTTAGAAAATTTGAGTCTACTGTAAACAAAGAAGTAAAATCATTTGTTGAAAAAAGTATGCCACTATCATCTCTAAAATCTCCACTTTTTAAAACAACCAGAGAAAAATTTTTTTCTTTATTTTGATATTCATAATTAAACTCTAAAGGTTTAACATTTTGAAAACCTAAACTCTTTAAATATTTTGAGGTTGATTGACTTTTAAAGTTTGGAGTAAGAATAAGTTTATTTTTGTCGATATTAGACAAAGTAAGTGCGTGTAGGTGATCAGGATGATTATGGCTAATAAAAATAAAATCACACTTATCTAAAATTTCAAAAGTTTCTTTTGGTGATTTTTTCGCTAACCACCAACCGTTACAAAATGCTGGTCCAATTGCCCAGGGATCAATTGCGAAATTAATTTTTCCTGAACTAACGTGAAGGCAAGCATGATTAATGAATGTAATTTTTGTATTATCCTTTTTTTTATATTTTGTAATCAATATTTTTTCTTTATTTAATTTTGTATGAAGATAATTTTTTTCAATTTTGAATTCTAATTTTTTCTTAGCTTGACTAACATTCTTGTAGCAACCTTTTTCGATATCAAACTCCCAATCATGTAATGGACAAGAAATCTTTTTGTTTGAGGTATTAAACATTAGTTTTCCTCCACTATGATCACATTTTCTATCGTAAATGCTATAATTTTTTTTTTTCTTAAATATAAAAACATCCTTAAAAGTATTTATTCCCTCTTTTAAGTCATTTAAGCTAAAGCTTAGATTTTCTTTTACTATTTGGTGATTAATTTTTTTTTTTATAAGATCCATTATTTTCTTTTTCTCATCACTAAAAATTTATCATTGAATAACACACCATCTAAATCTGACTTTTTTAATGTTTCAATTGCATCTTTAGGATTACAAACTATTGGAAAACCATGCAGATTGAAAGATGTGTTTAAAATTCCACCAATCCCAGAAACTTTTTTAAAACTTTTAATGAGATTATATAAATTTTGATTGTGTTTTTTTTCTAAAATTTGAGGTCTGACAGTTTGATCATAGGGATGAATTGCAGCTTTAAAGTGATTTCTTCCAAGAGGTGTCGTGTCAAATGCAATGGTCATGTGGGGACAGGATGTATTTTTTTTATCAATAATATAATCTTTTTTATTTTCTTTTAGTATAATTGGAGTAAATGGCATCCAAAAATCTCTTTGTTTTATTTTAGAATTAATTTTTTTTAATGTCTCAGGTAAAGAGGGATTTGCTAAAATACTTCTGTTTCCTAGCGCTCTAGCTCCAAATTCCATCCTTCCTGAAAATCTTGCTACTATAAGACCTTTTTTTAATAATCTTGAAACTTCATCTAGTGATTTAATTTTTACTATTTTAAATTTTTTAGCTGAGGTAGTAAAGATTTTTTTTATTTGATCATCATTATATTTCGGGCCAAGGTAGATATTATTTAATGGTTTTGGTTTCGAAAATTTTGAAGAGAGATAATAGCAACCTCCAATGGGCAGGGATTCATCGCCACCACTAGCAGGTACAAAAAATTCTTTTACATCTTTTATTTCGTTAACAATTTTATTTGCTTTAATATTCATAGATAGTCCACCAGATAAAACAATTCTAGATATTTTAGTTTTTTTTATTATATTTTCTATCCATCTTTTTGTCATTTCTTCAGTCCATTTTTGTAAACCTCCAGCTAATCCGTCGAAACGAACGCCTTCAAATAAATTGCGAAAATAAAAGTATAGATCTTTTGGTTTTTTCTTAGTGACAAATTTTAGATTGTTAACTGAAAAATGAGATTTAAGAACTTTGTATACAAAATTTGAAATATTTGGGTCTGCATAAGGAGCCATTCCCATGACTTTGTATTCATGTTGTTGAGGTTTCATTCCTAACATTAAAGTGAAGTATCTCCAAAGTTTAGCTATAGGTTGTTTATCAGTCCTAAAGATTTCAGTAATTTTATCATTTTTGACAATACTAACAGTCGCATTAATTCCATAATCACCATCCCCATCAGCTGTAATAACTAAACAATTTTTTTTTCTAAATGGGCTTGCATAATAAGCATAGTAAACGTGGCCAATATGGTGATCTAAAAAAATAATATTTTTTCTTGGAATATTTAGTTGTCTTGAAATTGTCTCGACCCTTACTTTATTAAATCTGTTTATATCTATTGAAGGATCACATGTGAACTTAAAATTTTTATTAAAAAGAAACTGTGTATCTTGAAGCTTTCTTTTTTTTTCTTTAATAATTTTTTTAAAGTAATTTTTTTGAGTTATAAAAGGATTTTGGTTTTTATAGTAAATAGGATAAAAATTTTCTCTTTGTTGATTTATATGATCCAGAACGCTAAAATTATGTTCTCTACCGACTATACTTACGCCTGGTGTGAGCTGACCGCATAAAACAACTTTATCAATTTGGCCATTAACAAGGCCAGACAAATAAGTTATGGCATTTCTTGGGTATCCCTCCCAGTTTTTTTTTCTTAAGAATCTTTCCTCACTTACTGAACCTATAATTTCTCCATTTTTTGATAAGGCTGCAGTCGCAGTATGGCCTTCTTGAATTGCCAGAATGTTCATTTTAAATTACTTATATTGGAAGTCTTTCGCTAGAAGATAGGCTTTTAGTTTGTGAGAACTTATCATAAGTCAAAGTTTTAAGATATTCTAGATTATATCTGTCTCTATTTTTGTATGCTTCCTCGTAAACTTCTTTTACTAGATTAAAGTCTGGTTTGCCATGATACCTTGCTAAAAAGGTATCTAATCTTTTTCTATTTTTCGTATGAAAATAACGGTATGCAAATTTTCTAATTTTCTTTAAATCATAGCCTTTCAATCCAGGAGGACAGTAAACTACATCGTAAGTTGAGTATTTACTGTAATCATTAGTTAAAATTCCTCCTTCTTTTTCAGCGATTTTTCTAACTGCTGTAGCCGGATAAGGAACCATTAATTGGAAACCAGGCGATGCTATATCCAACTCATCTGGAAATTTAATTGTATCCCAAACTGACTCGATATTATCTTCTGGAAAACCAATGATAAATCCAGCATAAACTTGCATTTTTGCCTCATGCACTCTTTTTACTGCATCTATTATTGTATTTTTAGATGTAGTTTGATTTTTGTTTAATATTTTTTCATTTCCACCTTCAATACCCATGCTAACCGCTCTGCAACCAGTGTTGTATGCAAATTGTAGAGCTTTTACATCTGGTAAAATATTTGGTCTTGTTTGAAACATCCATCTTATATTTAATTTTTTATCTATAAGCATTTGTGAAAATTCATATATTCTCTCTTTTTTAACTGTAAAAACATCGTCTTCTAAGAGAAAAGTATTTATCTTATATTTGTCTTTGAAAAATTTTAGCTCCTCGTACACTTCTTCCATGTCTCTGTATAAAACACGTCTATCCCATAATAGCTGGTTACTACAGTAACTACAATTAAAAGGGCACCCCTTACTGGTAAAAAGTGAAAAGCCTTTTTCTTGCTCACCAAAAAAAATAGGTTTAAAAAATGGCTCTAAATCTATATCGCTCCAATCTGGAGATCCCATTTTATCCTGAGCTGCTTTTTTCGTATCAACACGAATAGTTCGTTCCATTTTGCCATTATTATTATAAACAACTCCGTTTAAGTTATAGCCTTTCTTGCCAGATCTATAATATTCAATTATCTGAACCATTGGTTCAGCTCCTTCACCTAAAACTGTGTAGTCAGCGACTTTATATAAATCCTCAGCACATAAAGTGGCATGGGTCCCTCCAGTTACTATCCATGCATGTGGAAGAAATTTTCTTGAGAACTCAATTATTTCTAATGCTGGCTTTAGCATAACTGTAAATGGAATTGAAATTCCTATAATATCTGGATTGTAGTCTTTAAGACCTTTTGTTAATTGGGCTTTTGAAAGTTCCATTGCTGGAGCGTCAAAAATTTTAAATTCTGCGTCTTTGTCTAGTTTTCGCAGTCCTCCAACAAGATATGCTAATGAAAAAAATGCATATTTTTCATTATTATATGGAGGGTAAAGTAGAGCTACTTTAATTTTTTTTTTCATTGATTATTATTAAAGCAATGCTCCGCACTTTGCAAGTGCTTCAATTGTTGCATTTATAGTCATTTTATATTTTTTTTTTTACGCTGGTGAGTAAAAATTTTTATTTTTTCTTTTAATTATAAATTTTTTTTCTCCAATTTTACTTAAAAAAAAATTTTTATTTTTTGTTAATATGTCAAAAGTAATACCTGAAAAAGGACCACTTAAAAAATTAATTTTGCTATTAATGAGTTTTGAAAAAAAAGACGTTTCTAAATTACCGGACGAATTTTCATTATCCTTACAAAAATTAATAAATGAACAAATATCATTTTGACCATACTTGTAGCCCGCAACTATTTTTTGAAGGCCTTTTAAAAATTTAATTTTGAATAAATTCTTCTCTTCTTGAAATTCCTCATGTTTACAAAAAATATAATTATTTAATAAATGCTTAGTAAGTTTTTTTTCTTTATTAAAAAAGTTTTTTTTATAGGTAATTTTTGGCAAATAAAAAAGAATTTTATTGTTGAAAACTTTAGATAAATTATTCTTTAAGATATTTAATTCAGAACTTTTATATTTTATAACTATCCACATTTTATTTCTTTTTTTCTACTTCAGCCTTTAGTTCATCATACTCTTCCATTTTTCTTTTCATAAAATTGAATGTAAGCTTCATTCTCAAAGCTACCCCTTTTGGTGTAAGAACATGAATATATTTAATTTTATCTTTATTGTTCTTAAAATTTTTGATTTTTACTAAGCCTTTTTTTTTAAGTTCTTTTAAGCAATAGTTTACTTTTCCTAAACTAAGACCAAGTTCATTTGATAGACTCCTTTGGTTTGTTTCAGGGTTCTTATCTAGTTTTCTGAGAATATTAAAAAGATCAGATCTCATAAACAAAATATACTGTTCAATAATTGAACTGTCAAGGCATGTTCAAATATTGAACTACAACCGATATGTTGTGTTTATGAGGTTGAAGCCACTATATTTTCTTAGTTTTTTATGTGATAGTTTCCTAGTTTGTTCGAAGTTTTTCTTAGAGAACTTTTATTTTTTTTTAAAAACGTAATTATTTGGTTAATTCCTTTGTCAATTGGCATAAATTTAAATTTGAAATTACTCTTAAATTTTCCAAAGTTAACCTTATAATTTCTCGGGTCTTTTTTTCCATCCAGGTACTTTACATCCTTTTTTTTAAAAAATTTAGAGATCTTGTTAACAATCATTCTTTTTGAAAAATTATTATCAGTTGAACCAATATTATAAATTTCGTTAATTGTCCTTTTATCTTTATTTTTAATTAATTTTATGATTACTTTAGCAAAGTCAGAAGTGTAACAGTAAGGTCTAAAAGTTTCAGCGTCATAAACTTCTATCCGCTTTCCAAAAAAAAGATCTTTCACAAACTGATTAATAGTTAAATCAAATCTCATTCTTTCACTAGTTCCATACGCTGTTGAGAATCTTAAAATTACATATGGTTTTGTTTCATTTTTTTTTGATATTAAGTATTTTTCAATATTTACTTTATGTTTAGCATATAGTGATTTAGGATTTAATTTGTAATTTTCTTTTGCAAAAATGTTCTTGTTAATTACCCCGTAATTAGAACAAGTGGATATAAATAAAATTTTTTTAATTTTTGATTTATAATAAAAATTTATTACTTTTTTTACTCCTTTTAAATTTATTTCTTTTGACGATTTTGGATATTTTTTTGTAATTGGATCACCCACTAGACCGGCTAACAATACTAAAAAATCATAATCTTTCTTAAAAAGTTTTTTTAAATCGTCTGTGTTTGTGATGTCTCCTTTTATAAATTGGAAAAGCTTATTGGATTTTGGCTTTGGCTGATTGTAAATTAAATTATCAAAACTGGTTATTTTAAATTTATTCTTAATTAGATTTTTTGATATGACTTTACCGACATAACCTTCACCACCAACTAGTAAGATTTTTAAATTTTGCATATTTTATTTAAAAAGAATTTTTTTTTAAAATCAATTTCACTTTACTAATCAATTTTCTATTCATTGGTTTATAAAATTTACCCTGATTTTTTTTTTGTAAAATTATATTAAATTTATGCTTCGATAATATTTTAACACCTTTTATCATTACAGCTGCTTGTAAATCATATACTTTTTGTCTGAAAGTATTATAATTTTTAGGATAGGGAAATTTTAATTTCTCGGTATATAATATCGGTCCTTCATCTATATTTTCATTTAGAAGATGGCATGTTGCACCAACATTTTTATCTTTATTTATAACTGACCACTCTGGACACATTGCCCCTCTGTATTTTGGCAATACACCTGGGTGTGAATTAAGTATTTTAAGGCCAGGAATATTTATAATCTGATTTTTAATTATACCGGAATTTGAAAGCAAAATGTTTATTTTTAATTTTTTTAATAGGTTAACTGTATTTTTTGAATTTATTTTTTTTATAAAGTGAAAATTTATGTGGTACTTTTCTAGATCCAAAATGTCAACTCCCTGATAAGTATTAAGATAGTTAAAGTAATTTTGTGATACAGCTTTGTTCTCTTTTTTACCAATTAAAATTACATCTTTAATTTTAATATTTTTTTTAAAAAATTTATCAATTATCAAATTTCCCACCTTGCTATTGAAAAAAGTGATTATAGCAATATTTTTTATTTTGTTTTTCATAATCCAGCTACTAAAGTATTAATTCTTTTGTATATTTTGCTTTTAGCTTCATAATTGAAGAATTTCTTTTTAAAAGTTTTGGGTTTTTGATTACAAAACTTAAAAATATCAGATTTATTTTGTAACTTTTTTATTTTAAATCTTTCTAAAAGATCATTAACACCCTTAATTTTTTTATCTTTATTTCTATATAAAACTGCGGTGTTTTGATTTGCGAAGTAGGATAAAATGGTCAATGTAGAATAATGACCTATTATATGACTAAAATTTAAAATTTGATCGTCGGACTGAAATCTAATTAAATTTTTCAAATTTTTGTATTGCTTCTTTTCAGATCCAGGGTGTAATAAATAGTAATAATTAAATTTTTTTTTTTGCAGTGAAAAAAAATTTTCAAAAAAATCAATAGTTTCATATTGAGTTTGCTTAAAATTTAATTCTTTAAAATTTTGTAACACTATTAGAATCTTTTTTTTACTAGTTTTTTTTGGCATTTTTTTTTTAAAAAAATTCTCAAAACCAGGATGACCAATATTGAAGACTTTTATATTAGGTTTTGTAAATAATTTTAATTTTTTAGTTGTAAATTGATCAAGACTCCATATTTCGTTTCCAAAAAAAAAAAATTTTCCGTTGGTAAATCGCTCTTTAATATAAGACCAACCATCTAAAAACTGTATTATATAATTTTTCTTTAAATTTGTAATTTTTTGACAAGTAAAATTCCCTTTTACAGCATCAGTAATAATAACCTTATATTTTGATATCTCTCTTAATGAAACAACACTAATTTTTTCTTTAAAAGATTTTTTTTGTAGAAGTAAATCTGAATATATTTTAAAGTTAACTTTTTTTTTTTTTAAGTGATTAAATATTGGTAATAAATAAAATAAACTGCCATATTGATTTATTACAAAACATAACTTTTTAGAATTCATTTTTATATTTTATAATTTCATGCATTAATTGAGACAGCTTTTTTTTTATATCGAAAGTTACGCTAAAATTTAATTGATTAAAAATTATCAGTTTTTCTTTTTGAATTTTTTCTAAACTAGCAAAATTCTTTACATCATAAATCGTTTTAAGTCTTTTTGTGTCTAAAAATGAAAATGGCCACCCATTTTTTCCAAATCCAATTTTTCTTTTAAATAAAGGTTCGTGATAAAGTGGTTCCCTATATCCATCCCGAAACGAAAGCCCCTCTGCTGACAAAATTTTACAGAAAGTGGATTTAGTAAGCCCTAAACCTTTTTTTTTATAAATCAAAGGTAGAAAATAAAAAACGTTATCATAGCCTTTCTTGACCTTGGGTATTTCAAAAAAATCAAATTTTTTTAATACTGAGATAATATTTTTAGCATTCTTTTGTTTTATAAAGTTTAGTTTTTTTAATTTTTTTAGCTGCTCATTGGCTATTCCAGCCTCTATTTCTGTCATTCTAAAATTTAAACCAAAAGTATTTTCAATATCTTTTATTTTGAAAGATTTAACAACAGCTTCCCCATGATTTCTCACCAAACAAGCTGTTAACCAATGTTTTTTTTCCTTACATACCATTACACCTCCCTCTCCTGATTGAATAGTTTTGTGCCTGTTAAAAGAAAAAATTCCGATATCACCTATTGTGCCTGCGAGACCGGTTGGAGTAGTTGCTCCGGGAGATTGAGAATTATCCTCGATAAGTTTAATCTTATTTTTTTTTGTAATTTTTAGTAATTCTTTTGACCTACCAGATTGGCCAAATAGATTTACTAAAATTATAGCTTTTGTTTTTTTTGTAATTTTTTTGATAATACTTTCTGGTGAAAGGTTAAAATCATCTTTGGATACTTCTGCAAATATGGGAATACAGTTTGCTTGTAAAATTGAAGTTGCAGTTGCATGCATTGTATAAGGCGTAGTAATTATTTCATCTCCTGGATTTGGTTTTATCGACATAATTGCTGCATATAGTGCGGTAGTTGCGGAGTTAAATGCAATCGCATACTTTGTTTTAAATTTTTTTTTAAAATTTTTTTCTAAAAGTTTTACATATCTTCCTCCAAAAAATTCCTCATTTGCTGAAGCGCTAAACCCTGAAAGTTCGCCAGATTTTAAAATCTTATTAACAACTTTTTTTTCTGCATTTCCAATAAAATGCTTTTCTTTATATTTAAATAATGGCTTTCCACCATTAATTGCCAAGCTTTTAAATTTTCTTATTTTTTGCATATTTTTCTAGAGCCTCATTTAATTTTAATATTTCTAAAGAAAGAATTAAGTTTTTACTATCATATTTTTTTTTTTTCAAAATGATTTGTTTAACCTCTTTGTAAAGATTTACTAAAGAATTTAAAGGCCCAACATGATAATTTTTAGATTTTGTATTTAGAAAATTGTAACCTTTGTAAATCTCATTTTTTTTCATAAATGTTTCCCTTTTTAAAACTCCACCAGATTTCAATTCAAATACTGAATCATTACAATGAATAGACAACTCTTGATATTCAATTTTATTTTTATCAAATTTACTACTTATAAAGTTCACTGGAATTCCTCCTATTTTGATGAAGAAAGAAAAGTTTTTATACGGAGTTTTTGTATAACTATAAATCTTTAGTGATTTATAATTAATTTTGCCACATATTTTTAAAATTTCATAAAGATAATGTGAAGCGTTATTTAAAAACCCTTTGCTATAAATTACATTAATAAGTTCAATTTTTTTTTTTTTTACTTTTTTTAAAAATGTTAAAGTTTTTTTATCCCAGTTCCTTTGATAGTTTACTAAAGCTTTTTTTTTTGATTTGCTCAGATATCTAATTAAAAGTTTCGCATCATTGAGGCTGGCGCTTATAGGCTTTTCGATAATTAAAAAATCAGATTTTATTTTATTTGATATATTTTTAATAGTTTTATACCTATTAATTGGAGATGTGGAAACAACTAAAATGTCAGAGTAAATTTTTTTTTTTATTTTATTTGGTTGGTTAAAAATATCTTTTTTTATTTTGAATTTTTTTTTAATTAAATTAAAATTATTGTTGCTTTTATCTATTAAAGCTATTGGGTTAAGATTACATTTTAAGACTGCATCTAAATGAGATCTTGAAACATTTTTGAGATTATCAAATTTTGCTCCAATATTTCCTAAACCGATGATAGATACTTTAAGCATTTTTTTCCCTTCTATAAAAAGAATTTACTGACTTACAAATCTTACTCAGATCTTTTTCATTTAGATTTAATGCTGAAGGTAGCCATAAAAGTTTGTTATTTAATGCCTTCGAATTTTTAAATTTTTTATCAGATCTATTATTTGAGGGGCGCGAAAGATTTAATGGTTTCCAGTATTTTCTAGTTATTATATTTTTTTTAAGCAAATGTTTATACAGTTTATCTCTATTTTTACACCAAACATCGGTCCATAAAGGAATTTCTTCATTGTTAAATTTGTAAATTTTAAAATTTTTATCTTGAATAATATTATTAAAATAATAATTGTATATTTTCTTTAATTTTTGCTTTCTAAAAGCTAAATTTTTTAATTGTGATAATCCTAATGAAGCTTGTAAATCGGTAAATTTGAAATTATATCCTTCAGAGTAGTAAAAGTCATCGCCACCTAACGATTTTTTCTTTCTACCTTGATCTTTTAAGTATTTTAATCTTGAAAAAATTAATTTATCATTAGTTACGACTATTCCTCCCTGGCCAGTTGTAATTATTTTGTTTGGTGCTAATGAAAAACATCCTGCTTTTCCAAATGTTCCTAAAAAAAAATTTTTATATTTTGAAAATAATGATTCTGCAGCATCTTCTAAAATTAATATCTTATATTTAGTAGCTAATTTTTTTAGTTTAATAATATTGTTTCCTCTACCCGAAATATGAACAGGAATTATGACTTTAGTTTTTTTAGAAATAGCATTTTTGACTGATTTTAGATCTAGTAAAAGATCGTTTTTATCTACGTCTACAAGAACAGGTTTAGCTCCTGACATTTTAACAGCATTAGCTGTCGCAGGAAATGTTATGTTAGGAACAATAACTTCATCGCCAAAACCAACGCCTAAAGCTTTCAAACCAAGATATAAAGCTGTTGTTCCGCTAGTGGTAGATAATGCATACTTCACTTTTAGTATTTTTGAAATTTTTTTTTCAAATTGTTCTGTCAAGCTTCCTTCATTGGGGAAACCTTGAGTTAAAGTTTTTTTAATTAAATTTAGTGTGTATTTGGTGTTTATATTGGGAAAGGAAAAACTTATTTTTTTTTCATATTATACCTAACCCTTTAATATTTCTTAAGCTCAGCGTTAATCATGATATTTATAAGTTTTTCCAAATTGATCTTATTTATCCATTTTATTTTTTTTCTTGCTTTCGACGAGTCGCCACATAAATAGTTAACCTCTTTTGGTCTAAAGTAATACGGGTCAATTTTAATTATAGTTTTTTTATTTGCCTCATTTATACCTATTTCTTTTAAGCCTTTGCCTTGCCAATTAATCTTAACACCTAGGCGCATAAAAACTTTTTCTACTAAATATTTTACAGAGTAAGATTTATTGGTTGAAATCACAAAATCATCTGGTTTTTTTGATTGCATCATTTTCCACATCACTTCTACATATTCTTTTGCATATCCCCAATCTCTTTTCGCATAAAGATTTCCTAAACTGAGAAATTTTTGTTTATTTTTTTTGATTCTAACTGCAGCTTGAACAATTTTTTGGCTTATAAAACTAGGGCCTCTCCTTGGGGACTCATGGTTAAAAAGTATCCCATTGCAAGCATAAAATCCTCTTTGTCTATAATTCTGCACCAAATGAAAAGCATAAAGTTTCGATATTGAATAAGGCGAACAAGGATTAAATATTGTTTTTTCGTTTTGCTTTTTTTTGCTTTTTTGTTCGCCATAAAGTTCGCTGGTGGAAGCTTGGTAAAATTTTGATTTGGGGCAATTATTAATCATTGCCTCTAACAGATTAAGACATCCTAAAGCATTTACTTGAGCTGTATATTCTGGAATTAAAAAAGATGTATGTACATGCGATTGAGCTGCAAGATTATAAATCTCACTTGGTTTAATCTGGCCCAAAAGTTTATTTAAGTTTGAACTATCTGTCATGTCGCCATAGTGCATGTGAAAATTAGATTCTGTTAAAATATTTTCGATATTCTGTAGATTCTCAGTAGAAGCTCTCCTTCTCATACCGTGAACTTCGTACCCTTTTTGTAGTAAAAATTCAGCGAGGTAAGAGCCGTCTTGACCTGTAATTCCTGTAATAAATGCAACTCTTTTTTTCATATTTTTTTTAGATTACCTTGCTTTAATTCAAACATTAAATCTGCATACTTATTTAATAAATCTGTGTCATGAGAAACTATAATTAATGAAAGGTTATCTTTTTTTAGATTTGTTACATCATCTAATATATCAGTTTCAACATTTTTATCTAAAGAATTCGTTGCTTCATCTAATATTAAAATTTTGGGTCTATAATATAAGGCCCTGGCGAGACCTAACCTTTGCTTTTGACCTCCAGAGAGTTTAGCTCCTCTTTCCCCGATGATGGTATCAAGTCCATATGGTAAACTTTTCACAAATTTATCCAGTCTTGATTTTTCGATAGCACTTAATAATTTTTCAGTATTAAGCTCTTTTTGAGAAACACCTAAGGCAATATTATTTTTTATTGTATCGTCCCATAAGTCTATGGATTGAAAAACACACCCAATAGTTCCAAATAAAGTATTATTCTCAAGATTTAAGTTATTTCCATTAATTCTTATCTTTCCCTCATCAGGCTGGATTAAACCAAGTAAAATATTTATTAATGTTGATTTTCCTGAACCGCTATCACCAAATATTCCAATAATTTGATTTTTTTTAATTTCAAAGTTTAAATTTTTTAATATTTGTTTGCTATTAGGATATTTAAAACTTAAATTTTCTAGTGATAAATTTTCTAATTTATTTAAATTAATTTTATCTTTTTGTAATTTTTTATTATAATCGAATTGTTGAGCTAAGTTTATTTCATCGATCACTTTATTAGTGGAAGCTGTTCGATATTTTATATTAGAAAAGTTAGTAATTAACTTATTTGCTGTAGGCAATAATCTATAGAAAGAGTAGCCATAAACTCCAAGGAAAACAATAATCTCTTGATTTTCCAAATTTAAATTTTTAGTAAAAAAAAAAATAATTACAATTGCGATAACTGCGCTCATTTCAAAAATAAACCTTGGTAACATTGAAATAAATCTGCTCAAAAAATTGAAATCCACTGCTCGCTTATGGTTGTGAAAAAAAGATTCGTAGACAAATTTTTCTTTATTATATATTTTAATTTCTTTTAAAGAGTTTAATGATTGAATGGTAGTTTTTAAAAACTTTCCAGTATAATTTTGTTTTTCTATTCCCCAGTATTTTAATTTTTTATTAAATAAAAAATAAAAACCTAATCCTATAATCATTATCAAAAATAAACCGTAAAATGTTGTTTGAAAATCATAAATTGATAAAAATATTATAATTGCTAAAAAAATTAACATATCTGTTAAAATTAAAATAGAACTAAATAAAAAACTACTAAAGCCCAAAACATCATCAAATAAATTTCTCACCATTATTGCAGAATTTTTTTTTGTATATTCTAAAAATGACATACTTAGATATGAATTAAATAGTTTTGATGCAAAATTTAATCTTAGATATTCTGAGAATTTAATTAAATATCTATTAAAAAAGATTAATGTTATATTTTTTAATAGAATAGTGAGAAAAAAAAAATAAACAATATTCTCAACTTTTAAATTCTGAAAATCATAATTTAAAAATTTAAATTGGGAGTTTGTGCTATCAAAAATAAAGTAAAGCGTAGGTGCAAGTAAACCAATGCTCAAAAATTCAAGAATAGCGCAGAATACGGATACTAAAAATATAGTAATTAGGGTTATTTTTTCTTTGTTGGAAAAAACATTAAATGATTTGGCAATTAATTTCATTTATTATTATTATATTTTTAAATGTACAATTTTTGTTCAATATTTGAACAAACATAAATTTAAAAAAATTTTATGTCAATATTTTAATCTTATATGTTGCAAATTTGTTATATTTACTGTAATTTTCATACATACTGAAATGCATGGTGGGAAATCAGTGTGAAATTCATTGGCTGTACCTGCAACCGTAAAGTCGGAGCTCCACCCAGTATAGTCCGCTGTTGAATGAAGGCCAGGAAAAGTCTAGTTCTGCATTTTTAAATTAACAGTGGCATCTAATAAATCTGAAGCTTAAGGCTTCTACAGAGAGGTGTACACATGGTGAAGTTGTTAATTAAAAGTAAAAAAATTTTAGTAATATTAGTATCTTTTTTAATTTTTTCTAATTTATATTCTGAGGATATACCGGTTATAGTAATAGCTCCAAGCAAAAAACCTCAATCAGCTTCGACGGTTGGAACTTCAGTAACTGTGTACACTGAGAAAGATATAGAAGAATCTTCAGAAAGTTTTTTACATAATATTTTGAATTATGGTTCGCCAGGCATTAGCGCTTACCAAAGTGGCGGGCCGGGCACCATATCAGGAATTCAAGCTCGTAATCTTCCAAAAAGATATACTACTATTTATATCGATGGTATTAAAATGTCAGATCCCTCAACTGTAAGTAATGATTATTATTTTGATGATCTTCTAAAAGGCTCTATTTCAAGAATTGAAATTTTAAGGGGTAATCAAAGCTCGCTCTACGGAAGCGGTGCAATGGGTGGTACAGTTAATATTACTACAAAAAAAGGGAAGCAAGGATTTCAAAAACAATTTAATACAACTACAGGTTCCAATGAAACAATAAATATTTCAGGTGCAATTTCAGGTGCAGATGAAAAAAATGATTTTTGGTTAGGTTATGAAAATTATCATACTGCCGGTGTATCAGCTATGACAGATAACTCTGAAAAGGACTCATATCACAATGATACACTTGTGGGAAATTATGGTTACAAGATAAGTGACAAGCTAAAGTTTGTATCAAATGCAAGGTTAATTAAGTCATTTTTAAATTATGATTCTGAGGACTCTTCTACAAACCCAAATAATGATGAAAATAGTCAAAACTGGAACAAAGAGTGGAATGGTTCAGTAGGTTTAGTTCATGAGCCATTTAAAAATTTTAATCATTCTTTTAAAAAAGTAAAAAGTGTAAATAATCGAGTTTATGATGAGTTTACTGCATTTGGATCCAGTAAAACTAAATCAGAGTATACAGGGTTTAGAGATGCTTATTATTACGCAGGAAATTATAACTTTAATTTAGATCACAGTATTACCTTTGGTGCTGAATATGAAAATGACGAAATGGATTTTAAAAAAACATTATATAGAGGAACTGAAACAGAGTCATTTTATTTTGATTTTCAAAATAGGATTACAGAAAATTTGTATACAACATTTGGAATGAGATTTGATGAAAATGAGCATGCTGGTAATGAGGACAGTCATAGAACCTCATTTGCCTACATTATAAATAATAATAAAACTAAATTTAAAGGAACATATGGAACTAGTTATAGATTTCCCTCTCTATATGAAAACTATCAAGCTTGGACAGACAAAAATGTCTACAGAGGGAAAATGACTGCAGAAACTGGAAAAAGTCATGATATTGGAATTGAACAATCATTATTGAATAATAAATTAAATATAGATCTTACTTACTTTAATCACAAGTACTCGGATAATTTAGCTGGATGGAAAGATACTCCATCTGATTTTAATGCGTATTATCATAATCAATCTGGTTTGATAAAATCTGAAGGTTTTGAACTGGGAGCTAAATGGTTTGCAAAAGATAATTTAAATTTTAATCTAAATTATACGTTATCAAGAACTTACGACGGAGAAGACGCGGATGATGCATTAAATAATGATGGAAATACTGGCGGAACTGGTGGAGGAGCTTTTATAGACACAAGAATGGTAAGAGTGCCTAGACATATGTTGGGTTTAAATACTTTTTATAAATTTCCAAAAAAAAATCTTTCAATGAATCTTCAAACTATTGGAGCTAGTAATGCAAGAGATTATGGTAATTTTAATTCACCAAAAGCTGGATCTGACTATATGGACGTAAAATTAGATGCATATATAGTCAATCACCTAACTTTTGATTACGATGATTACATACCTGGTTATAAAATGTTCTTTAAGATTACAAATTTATTTAATGAAACTTATAATACTGTTTTAGACTATTCTCAACCACAAAGGTCTTTTAGCTTTGGTTTAAAGAAATCCTTTGATTAAATTGAACTTTGGATTAATTTAATATATGTTTAATTAGTGAAAACGCGTTTTATAACAACTTCAATAGGTATATTTCTAGCTCTTTCACTTAGTAGATTTATTCCTCACCCACCAAATTTTACGAGTTTAATAGCATTAAGTTTTTATGTTCCAGCTATTCTTGGAATAAGATTTATACCCATACTTTTAATTAGTTTCATAATTACAGATCTTATTATTGGATATCATTCTGGAACTCATTGGACATGGGGTAGTGTATTCTTAATCAGTTTATTGTCAAAGTATTTTACTCAAGCTGTAAGTACTAGAATAATTGGATCTGTTTTAGGAGCCTTAATATTTTTTATTATTACTAATTTTGGTGTTTGGGTGTCAGGAATGTATGGTTTAAATATTCCTGGTTTTGTGACAACATACATACTAGCTATACCTTTTTTTGTTAACAGTTTAATTTCAACATTAATATTTGCAATTTTAATTGAGTTTTGTTTGTTCGCATCTAAAAAAATTCTAATCAAATCAAATAGGTTCTAGTTCTATTTAGGTTGATTTTTAATACTCATTAAATTTTATAAAAAAAGTATGAAGGTTTTTACTTTTATAAAATTTTAACTCTTCTTCATGATCATCGTATTTGTGGTAAAAATAAAAGCATTTAAAATTTGAGTCATTTTTTAAAAATAAATTCTTATCTTTTTCAATATTAAGGTTTTGGTTATATTTTTGCATTAATTTTTTATTAGAATATTCATTAAAATCTCCATAATAATTAAATCCAATTAAAAAAGATAATATCGTCGGCAAAGAATATAGGCTAATTAGAAAGTAACTTAAAAACTTTTTATTCATTTTTAGTAAATCACTTATAACTTTAGCCAATAATAATGAACCACTAAACGCCATAGCTAAATTGATGTCTTTTCTAAAATATATAAAGTTATAAATTAAAATTACTGTTACAAATAGAGCAATAAAAAAATAATACTCTGAAATATTCTTTTTAATTTTTAATTGTTTTAGTAGATAAATAAAAAAAATTAAAAATAAAATAAATATAAATAAAGCCAAAATATTAAAATTTTTTTTTATAATTTTTTTTACGCTGTCTTTTTTATCAATTGTTCTAATATTATTTTCTAATAGTGATATATTAAACGTACCAATCAAATTTTCCACAAACCTAAGAGTATAACCGGCTACATCTCTTGGGGCATAAGTAGATCTGTAAAAGTAAATTGTATTTTTTCCTTCAGGATTAAAAATTTTTTGATATTTCAAATCTCTATCTTTATCTAATCTATCTTCTAGGGTAGGAATAAAACTTCCAGAATTTGCAAAAGACAAAGAGAGAAAAACTATCAATGGTAAAAAATTAATAAATAAAAACTGAGTTTTTTTAAAGATTTTTTCTTTATTGTAAAAGATTAATATTACAACATTAATAAATATATAAATTATCCCACCTTCTGTAATAGTAAAGTTTAATAAGTTTAAAATTAAAAAAGTGGCTATTTTCCAGATCTGAAATTTTTTTTCTGAAATAATACTAATAAATATTAGTATGTTGATTAGTCCAAAGAAAACGTTAAATATATGACCAAAAAAAACACCCCAAGATAAAGAGTATAAACTTATGCTGTAGTTCAATGTGAATAAAACTGACGTAATGAAAGATATTTTTGAATCATTAGTTATTTTTTTCACTACAATGAAACATAAAATCGATGATAAAATATAAATTAGAACTACAAATGAATGCCAAACTAAATATTTCGAAGGGATAAATTGAACTATAAACCAAAAAAAAGGTCTAAATCTGCTTGAGTCAGTCTCATAAATAAAAAAATTTTGGTCATTAATTAAATTAAAAAGTTTTGTGCAAAAAATATAAGGAAAATCATCTGAAGCCCAATTATTACCGAAAGTTTTAATTAAAAATAGAATATTCAACATCAATATTACTAATAAGGAATAAATAAAAAATTTATCCTGAATTAAATATCTTAATTCCAGTTTATTTTTCATAATTAAAAATTAATTTACAATCTTAGGAGATGGGAGTGGTAAAATGAATTTTCCTTTATACCCCTTTTGTTTAAAGACTCTCTTTAAATCTTCAAATATATGCCAAGATAAAATAAGCAAATAATCTGGTTTTTTTTTAAAGATAATTTTTTCATTAAGAATTGGGATATTTGTGCCTGGCATAAACTTCCCAATCTTATGAGACCCAGAAATTTCACAAATACACTTTAATAAATTATGGTTTATCCCAGTGTAGTTAATTAAAGTAGCGGCTCTAGACGGAGCTCCGACTCCATAAACGATTTGATTTTTAGTTTTTATTTTATTTAATAAGTTTAAAAGTTTTATTTTTGTATCAAGAACTTTTACGGAGAATTTTTTTAAATTGTGCTTATTTATAACCCTTTTTTCATAACTTAAGATTTTTCTTATATTTTTTGATACTTTTATATTTTTATTTTTTGAGGCATAGACTCTTATAGAACCACCATGTGTTGGTATCTTTACAAACTTAAAAATTTTAAGATTTTTCTTTTCTAAAAATTTTTTCAGGCTCGTTAGGGTATAATACCTCAAATGTTCATGATAAATTGTATCATATTGAAGATTTTGTAAAATGCTTAAAAAATAGTGTGACTCAGTTATGAACATTCCATCTTTATCCATTATTTTCATTATATTGTCCGTTACCTCATTTAAATTTTCCATATGAGCAAATACATTCGTTGCAGTTACTATTTTTGCCTTACCATATTTTTTTAAAATTTTATTTACCACATCTTTATTAAAGTAGCTTAATATAGTTGGAATCCCAGATTTTATAGCTTTTTTTCCAATATCCTCTGGAGTTACACCTAACACTCTGACATTTTTAAATTGTCTTAAAAGATTTCCGTCGTTCGACCCAATATCAACAACTAAATCTTTTGGCTTTAAATCTATAACTTTTTTAACTTCTTTAAATAATGAAGAAAAATTATTTCTTAAAATTTTTGTGGTGCTACTAGTATAAGGGTAGGTCTTGGGAAAAAGAATTTCTTTTTCAACTACGTTATCTATTTGAAATAAATTAGATGACTTTGAATATACGAGATTTGTTGGAAAAAAAAATTCATGAGCTTTTTTTTTCTTAATTTTTTCAAAATTATTTACTGCCGGTAAACTGCCGAGGGATAGGACAAGTTCTAAATCTTTTTTTTTCGAAAATTGACAACGTATTATTTTAGTAGAAATTTTTTTCATCTTTTTTAAATAAAATTTTTTTTAAACCACTCTTGATACTTGTTTGAGATTTAAAACCCAATTTTTTAATTTTTAATATATTCGGCAATCTAATTTTGGTTCCACCTTTTTTGAGTGTTTTATGTTTAATCTTTATCTTTTTATTAGTAATTTTTGAAATTATATTTGCTAATTCTTTAATCTTTATTTTTTCAGTAGTTCCAATATTATATATATTTAAATGCTTGCCTTTTTTTAGAAGAATTTCAAAAGCTTTTACAAAATCATCAATGAAGATGAATGATCTCACTTCTTTCCCAGTGCCTTCAATGGTAAAAAATTGATTATTTTTTGTTATTTTTCTAATTCTTTTTACGAATTCTGGTATTACGTGCTCATTTCCCATGTCTGGACCATAAACGTTATGTGGCCTAAAAATAACTACTCTATTAAAGATCTTTTTTCCAGCATGTAAGCCGAACAATTCAGTTAAAATTTTACCACCTCCATAACTATATCTTGGATTATAAACGTCTGGAATTTTTAAAGGTTCGTTTTCATCAGTCGGTATTTTTAAAGGTGTTTGATAAACCTCTGAACTTGACGCTAAAAAGATTTCCTTTATTTTATATTTTTTCGCTGCATCGAAAATATTTACTAAGCCTTTTGTGGCAACATCTAAAACTAACTCGGGTTTACTATAAAAATACTTAGTCCCATTTATATAAGCTAAATGAATAATGCTATCTATATTTTTTGCAGCTTTAAAAATTTTTTTTTTATCTCGGATATCACCATTAATAAATTTGACGTAATTTTTAAGGTGAGCTAATCTTTTTTTCTGGCCTCTGATATCATTATCGTAAACTGTAACTTTTTTTTTTAACTTAACTAGTAGCTTAACAATATTTGAGCCTATAAAACCTGTTCCACCCGTGACTAAATATTTTTTTTTCATTTACTCCCCTTTAGATAAATTAATTGGTTGGTCTATTTTAAGCCAATAAGTTTTTAATCCGTAAAAATACCATCTAAGATACTCTCTTAACCACTTAAAAATCTTAAACCTACTCTCACCCTCGCTTCTCTCTTCCCATTGAGCTGGCAATTCTACAATTTTAAATTTTAACCTATTGCATTTAACTAATAATTCTAAAGAATAGGCAAACCCTAATTTGGACTCTAATTTTACATTATTTAACAATTTTTGTGAAAATAATCTAAAGCCATTGCTGGCATCTCTGACAGGTATACTTGAAAAAAAATATAAGGTGCCCGATGCTAGTCTCACTAGTATAGATTTTAATAAAGGACATCCTTTCATCGATCCACCCTCTATAAATCTACTGGCCACCACAATATCAGCATCATCATTTAAATGTTTATTATACATCTTGTCAATTAGATCTATATTTATAAAGTCGTCAGCTGGGAAAACAATTTTACAATTTGCATTACTTTTCTTTAATCCTTCAATTACAGCTGTGCAGGGACCTTTATTGGGATTTTTAATAAGCTTAATTTCAAATTTTAAATTTTTTAATAGATCTAGATTTTGAAAAATGTTGTCATCATCATTATCGTAACAAAGATAAATGGTTATTTCAGTTTGAAGTTTTAGATTTAACTGATCTAATAATTTAATTATTTGTTTTCCTTCATTAAATATTGGAATTATAATATCTAATTTACTCATTTGTTTTTTTTATTTTTTAACAAACTATCAAATTTTTTTAAATTAAGAGAAGAGTCTTTGCTAATAAAAACTTTTGAATTTTTTGAGATTTTTTCCCAAGTTGTTTTTTTTAATTTTTTATATTTTCTTAAAATTTTATAGTCGCTTTTTCTAGGTCCGCCTACATTAAGGATACCTTTATAACCTGTATTAGATAGAAAAAATATGATGTTTGCTAATTTTTCTCTTTCGATCATCGATGAAAATATATTTACTGCAGCATCTTTGTATTTAATTTTTTTTTTGTTAAAAAAGCGTGTTCTTATTATTATAAAAGAGTTAAGTTTCTTAATAAATTTTTCTCCAAGTAATTTTGTTTTGCCATAAACATTTTGTGGCTTACATTTATTATTTTCCTTGTAATTACCTGATAAGCAAGAATAAACGGCATCAGTTGATATATGTATAAGTAATATTTTTTTTTTAAATTTTTTTTCAGCTTTTAGTATTGAGTCGGTTAAATTTTTAACTCCAATAACATTTATGTTATAAGCTTTTTTGGGCTTTTTTTCGCATTCTCTTACCCTCGCTAAACCAGCACAATTTATAATTACCTTTATATTTTCATCGATATTTTGAAATATAGATTTTTTATTAAGAATATTTAATTTTTTTTTTTTAGGATAGACTAATTTGAAACTCTTACGATATTTAATAATGCTTTTACCTAGATTTCCGCTTCCACCAATTATTAAATATTCATTTTTAATTTTTTTCAAAAAATCCCCACACGTCAATTATTTTTTTGTTCTCTAATTTCAGCTTCTTATAGGCATTATGTGGTGCACCTAAAACAATAATTTTTGATTTTTTCAATAATCTTTTTAGAGATATAACTTCGCTTCCCTTATAAAACTCGTCTGTAGCAACAAATTTAATATTATTTTTTTTTAGTTTTTTTATCAATTTTATTGCGAGAGAGTCTCTAATATCGTCCGAATTAGCCTTAAAACTTAAACCCAAAACTCCTATAAGTTTTTTTTTAAAATTTTTAATCTTTTTAATTTTTTTAATTATCAGATCTGGAAATGACTCATTTATTTTCATTGCTCCAATTCCTAGAGAAAATCTATTTCTGTAAAATGAGGAGAGTTGCATTGTGTCTTTTAATAAACAAGGTCCTGCGGTCAATCCAGGGAGAGGTAAGTTTAAATTTCTTTGATAACCCTCTCTCATAATTTTTCTTATTTTCGCGAAATTTAATCCATTTTCATCACATATCATATAAAGTTGATTAGCTATTGCAAAATTTATATAGCGATTTGCGTTAGAAAAAAGTTTAATTAGTTCAGCCTCAATAATATTTGTGATTATAATTTTACTACAAATTTTTTTAAATAGTTTTGTACATCTTTCTACAGCATTTTTATTTCTTCCAGCTATTATTTGAGGTAATTTTGGAAGTTCTTCTAGTGCTAGTCCTTGGACTATTCTTTCAGGACAGTAGACAATATTTTTATTTTTTTGTGAGAGAAAGGAATTAACTTTTTCAATAACTCCAGGGTAAACTGAACTACGTACTATTATAATTTGATCCTTAGAGATGAACTTTTTAAGTTTTTTTATTAAATCGAAAAAACTTCTTAGGTCGGGTTTTAAATTATTTTTAATAGGAGTTCCTATACAGATAATTAGGTACTTATTATTTTTAATACTTTGTAAATCTGACGAAAAATTTAAATTATTTTTTTTTAAACATTTACGTAACGCTTTCTCAGCACCTTTTTCCATAAAAGGAACGTTGCCGTTTTTTATTTTTCGAAGATTACGTTTATTTAAATCGATTAAACTAACTTTAAAACCTTTTAACGCAAAGGATAAGGAAAGAGGAAAACCAACATGGCCTGCCCCACCTATAATTGCAATACTTTTATTATCAATGTGTTTCATATTAAGTACAAATCTTTGATACACAATCTATTGAGAGTATCAAAGATAGTAATGATGAAAGATAGAATTAAAAATTATTTTCAGTGCATAAATCAAGCCAATTGAGCTATTAGTACTGGTCAGCTACACACGTTACCGTGCTTCCACATCCAGCCTATCAACGTAGTGGTCTACTA
>MDTB01158883.1_pt1 | contig 38830 bp, 34 predicted proteins | sample 811161 | NCBI WGS metagenome assembly MDTB01 (sample SAMN05326650, study PRJNA326480) | marine metagenome | isolation source: seawater | place: Mediterranean Sea | collected 2009 | reverse complement strand
CTTGTATTGTCTTCTCCGATAAAGGCCCAGAAAAAAAAGAATACAGAAGTATGAATATAAAAATGGATAAAAATGATGACTACTTTGCTCTAGCCGAAGCCATTTCGAGAAGAATTAGTAGTTTAAAAAAAAGATCTTTGTCATTTCCTAGTCTTCTTTTGATAGATGGTGGAAAGGGTCAATTAAATAAAGTTAAAAAGGAATTGGAAAATATAAATATTAAAACAATTAAATTAATTTCGGTATCGAAAGGCGAAAATAGGAAAGAAAAATACGACAAATTACATATAGATTCTCCCAAGAAAGAAATTGAACTTGCAGAATACAAAGATATTTCTAGACTAGTTCAATTCATAAGAAATGAATCTCATAGATTTGCTCTCGCAAAACATAAAGCTAGAAGAGCCAAGACCCTAGTTAGTTCAGACTTAGATAAAATACCCCTCATCGGAGAAAGCTTAAAAAAAGAATTGATAAGACATTTTGGTGGAATGAAGCGTATGAAAGATGCTGAAATAAACGATCTTAAAAAGGTGGAAGGAGTTGGAACCAAAAAAGCAATTTTAATTCAAAAACATTTAAATTAGTCCTAGGTTTATAATAATTATATGATTCCTAATCTTCTTTCTGCCTTTAGAATGATCGTTTTTTTACCGGTTATTGTTTTATTTTCATCTGAGTACTATCTAACTTCCTTTTTTTTATTTACTGCTGCAGCATGGTCGGACTTTTTAGATGGGTTTTTGGCGAGACGGTACAACATAACTTCAAACTTAGGATCTCTTCTGGATTTGCTTGCCGATAAAATTTTAGTTTCATCTATTCTAATTTTCTTAGTTTTTTATACAGGAAATATTTACTTATTAATTCTGACTATAGCAATAGTTGTGCGAGAAATTTCGATAAGTTCTTTAAGACTTTTTTTAGTTTCTAATGGTGAAGAAATTTCTAACATAACTCCTGATAAGTATGGAAAGTTAAAAACGTTTTTACAAATGTCTTCACTTTCACTTTTGCTTTTATACCCATTATTTGGAAATATTTTTTTTATAAGTGTTTTAATTCTTTTATTGGTTTCAACTCTTTTTTCTATTGTATCTTTTTTAAACTATTTAAAAATTTGGGGTTCTTTGAAAGAAAAATGATTAATTTTATTTATCTGTAATAGTATAAAACAATCAGAAAGGCTACAATTTTGTTTTTGGCTGAGTGGCAGAGTGGTCATGCAGCGGACTGCAAATCCGTCTACGCCGGTTCGATTCCGACCTCAGCCTCAAAACTCCATTTAAATTTAAACGATTTTTAGTATGTATAATAAAAATTATAATAATTCTTCAACATAATTTTTTTCAATGAAGAGCCAAAAAAAAGTTTTCGTAGTAACTGGGGGAGAAGGTTTTATTGGAAGTAATCTAATAAAAAAAATAAACTCTACAAAAAAAAATATAAAAATAATTTCTATTGATAATAATTTATCTAAACAATTAAACAAAATAAAATCTGCAAATAATAATAAGATTATTTACCTTAGAGGCCATACAAAAAACATAAGAAACCTATTAAAAAACGAACCAAAAATTGAATGTATATTTCACTTTGGAGAATTTTCAAGAATTGTAAAAAGTTTTGAAAATTCAAAAAAATGTTTTTCTTCTAATCACACAGGAACTTTAGAAGTTATTAAATTTTGCTCGGATAAAAATATTAAAATAATTTACTCTGCCTCATCTAGTAAATTTGGAAATAAAGGAAGAGATGAACATTTATCTCCTTACAGCTGGACAAAAAGCAAAAACATTGAACTTATCAAAAATTATTCAGATTGGTTCCATCTTAATTATGAGATCGTATATTTTTATAACGTATATGGTCCAGGACACATAAGAAAAGGTGAAATGGCAGCCGTGATAGGAATTTTTGAAAACTGTTATCTTAAAAATATACCAATAACTGTAATAAAGCCAGGCACTCAAAAAAGAGACTTTACTCATGTCGACGATATCATTAATGGAGTTATGCTGGCATTTAAAAAAAATCTTAATGGCGAATTCATGTTGGGGACAAACAAAAACACGAGCGTCGAAAATATAGCTAAATTATTTAAGCATCCTATTATCTACATAGATGAAAAACCAGGAGAGAGGCTAGCTTCAACTATTCCTGATTTAGATTCTCAAAAGAGGCTTGGATACAAGCCTAAAATTAAGATTCAAGATTATATTAAGTCTTTTTTAGATGAAAACAAAAGGTAGAAAAAGAGTATTGGTGGTAGGAGCAGGATTTGCAGGCGGGACTATTTCAAATATTCTTTCAAAAAAAGGCTTTGAAATTGATATTGTAGAAAAAAGGAATCACATTGCAGGTAATGCATTCGATTATTTAGATCCATCAGGAATAAGAATACATAAATACGGCCCTCATATTTTTCATACAAACAATAATAAAGTAGTAAAATTTTTATCAGAATTTACGGAATGGATCCCTTATAAACACAAAGTAAAAGCTCTTTTGGATAATGGAGAGCTGGTTACACTTCCCCCAAATATAGAAACTATAAAAAAAGTTGGAGAAAAAAACTTAATTAATATTCTCTTTAAACCTTATTCAGAAAAAATGTGGGGAATGAAATTTGAAGAATTAGATAAGTCTATTATAAATAGAATCCCTATTAGACTTGATAAGAATGAAAATTATTTTCCGAAAGATAAATTTCAAAAAATGCCAAAGGATGGTTATACAAAAATATTTGAAAAACTCTTGGATAGCCCTTTTATAAACATTTATTTAAATACTGAATTTGATAAAAAAATGGAAAAAAATTATCTTCATGTTTTTAATTCAATGCCAATTGATGAATACTACTCTTTTAAATATGGAGAATTACCATATCGCTCTATTAAATTTCATGTTAAGGAAGAAAAAAAAGAAAAAAAATTTCCGGTCGCACAAGTAAATTTTACAGATGATCAAAAATTTACAAGAGTTGTTGAGTGGAAAAATTTTCCCAATCATGGAAATACAAAAAAAAATATACTTACTTACGAAGAACCTTGTGATTATAAAGAAAACTTTTTGGAAAGATATTATCCTGTAAAGGATTTAAAGGGTGAGAATAGAAATCTTTATACTAAATATTCAAAAATTAGAAATAAAAAAAATACTTTTATCGGTAGGTGCGGAATGTATGTTTATATAGATATGCATCAGGCTATTTCTTCCTCTATGGCTATTGCAAATAAATTTCTAAAAGACAACAAGTAAAATCAAAAACTAGTTATAAATTTTTCTACGTTTTGAATTACTTTTCTTTTGTCTGCTTTAATTATCTCTTTGTAGTAACTTACTTCACTTTGATGAAAATTTATATCTTCAAAAATTTGATTAACTAATTTTTTAAAGTCCAAGTAAAATCTTTTCGACTTATGATTAAGTTTGTATTTTTTTTTAATAGGAATATCGCTTTTATTTTTTGCAGATCCTCTCCTACCAGTTATTAGTATGCAATCGTTTAATGTCGCTTCTCTTGGAATTCTATCTCTGCCTGGATGATTTCCAAAGTCGATGTAGATAGCAGTTTTTTTCATTAGATTAAACATTTCGTTTTCACTTAAATTTTCTAAGGGAATAAATGTTAAATCCTTATTTTTTTTGATCAATTGATCAGTAATATGTTTGCCTTTTCTCGGATTAAATAAGATTTTCTTTTCTTTTTTACGAAAACTTTTATCTGGAATTTTTTTTATATAATCTCCGATAAAAAAACCTTTCAACTTATATTTTTTTAAATAACTCTTTGAATAATGAGATTGATAAAGATGAAAATAATTCTTCATCATAAATATTGGAATTCTAGTTTTATATAATAATTTAAATTTCATAAATTTTTTTTTAATTAGATTGTTATGATCTTTGTAGCCGTAATAATTATCAATTGAGAGCCAAAAAATTCCAATTTTTCCTTTTTTCACTTTTAAAGAAGCCTTTGTATAAATTTCAGGAAAAATATGAATTAAATTTTTATTATCACAAAATTTCTTTTCTTCAATATCATAAGAAGAAAATTTGTTAGGTTTAAAAAAATTATTATTGTATGGGTAATAACACATATACGCTTCTTCCCCTAAACTATTTAAACAATCTCCAAACTGATGGAGGGATTCTGCTCCACCTGCAACTGAATTTCCAGGACAATGTATTAGAAACTTTCTCATTTTTTTATATTTAACTATAGAATTAGTTAAATTGGAAAGTGACAAAAAAAAAAGATAAACTTTACGCCTTTATATGAGATATAAAATTGGAATTGTAGGTAAAGGGTTTGTTGGGTCAGCGGTTGCTCATGGTTTTTCCTCGGCAGTTGGATATGACGCAAGAATTTTAATTTACGATAAGGATCCTAAAAAAAGATTAAATTCTTTAGATGAGGTAGTAAGTCAATCTGATATAGTTTTTATTTCTGTTCCAACCCCTTCAGATGAAAATGGTTTTATAAACTTAGATATTCTAGATTTCTGCTTGAATGAAATAAATGAAAAATGCATTAAAAATAATTCGTTTAATTCTATTTACCTAATCAGATCCACAGTTGTTCCTGGAACAACTGCTATGTTCCAAAAAAAATACAAGAAGCTTAAATTAGTTTTTAATCCTGAATTCTTGACTGAAAGATCTGCGCATTTTGATTTTATTTCTCAAACACGAATCGTATTGGGAGGAAAAAATAAAGATATTTCTCTTGTTAAAAAACTTTATCAGGACAGATTTGGAAAAAATTTAACAATTATGGAAACCAGTTTTCAAACAGCAGAGTTAATTAAATATGTTTGCAATAACTTTTTTGCTTTAAAAGTTTCTTTTTTAAATGAAATGAAATTAATAAGCGATTCTGTTGAAGCAGATTGGGAAGAGGTTTTAGAAGGTTTTTTAAGAGATGGAAGAGTAGGAAGTTCGCATTCTCAAGTACCTGGACCTGACGGCAAATACGGATTTGGCGGCAGCTGTTTTCCTAAAGATATTCAAGCAATGATAAATTTTGGGGATTCAAAGAACATTGATTTAGCTACTTTAAAAGGAGCATGGAAAACAAATTTAAAAGTTAGACCTGAAAAAGATTGGGAAGAATTAATAGGAAGAGCAGTTTCAAAAAAATTAAAATAATTTTATCAAGCCCGGGTGGTGGAATTGGTAGACACAAGGGACTTAAAATCCCTCGAAGGCGACTTCGTGCCGGTTCAAGTCCGGCCCCGGGTACCAAATTAAGGTTTAAAAGCAGAACCACAAAACATCTCTTTTAATTCTTCCTTATAAATATTTTTTTCGAAAGGAGTATTTGAATTAAAAATTTTTTTCTCTTTTATTAAAAATTGTCCTGATGCACCCACATAACTATTAAAATATTTATATTATATAATGTAGAAAATGTTAAATATAGAAATTGAACAATTTGATAAAGAGGGATACGTTCTTCTAAAAAATTCTATTTCCGATAAAGATCTAAAAATTCTTAAAAATAATCAGGACTCTATTTTTTCAGAATATCGTTTTGGAGAAAGAGGAAAGGCAATCAAAAGAACAGAAAAATTCTACCAATCAAAAGTCTTTTTTGATGAATCTTCAAAGGTAAGAGTAGATGGTATTCCCCTTAATCATAGGATTTTTAAAGGTCAAGGCAGTCCAATTCTTACCGATACTTCAAACATCTTTTACGGTAAAAGAGCAAGTAAAAATTTATCTCATCTGGATGAGAATGTTTTACCTTCAATCTTTAACAAAAACACAATGACAAAGATAAAAGAAATTTTAGGATCATCAAGCCTTGCTTTTTTAGAAGGCTCGGTGAATAGAATTTACCCTGGATATTCAGGAGAAAATAAAATAATGCATCTTGATACTTATGGATTTACATACGAAAATAAAAAAATTTTAAGTGAGGAAGATTTTTTCGTTAATGTTTTGTTTTTTATCAATGGAACTGGTCAAGGCAAATCTCCTACTAAAATAATTCCTGGTAGTCATAAGTATTACAATACTCTTAATAAAATAGTAGCTAAAAGTTTGAAGCTTAATCCTAGATTAAATTGCATTCATCAAAGAGAATTATATGAGGAACTTCTACCAGAAAATTTGAAGAAAAAGATAATTTCAGTTGTTGCAGAACCGGGAGATGTTTTAGTGATAAATTCAAATTTAGTTCATGGAATTTCAGCTAATACAAATGATGAAGACGTAAGAGAAGCAGTAATTTTAAATTTTTGTGATGGTAAAAAAAATACTTTTGGAAAATTCAGATCTAAAGAAGAATTTTATAATTTAAGAAGAAAACTACTTTCATACAAAATTATAATTAAAGGCAAAGAAAGTACTTTTTATTTAAAAAAAATATTTTTAAAAATAACACATCAATTAAAACTTTTTAAAGCTAAGATTCTGCGTATTTCTAGCCTGAAGAAAAAGAAAAATATTAAAAGGCTTCCCCTTGAAAAAATGCCCTTTTTAAATTTAGGAAGCGGTCCTCTATGGAAAGATCCTATGACGGTTGGATTGGATATAAATGGAGAAGTAGAAAAATTTGGAACGCATATTAAAAATAAGTGCGATATGGAATTTGATTTATCAAGTTTTGATAAGATGCCTTTTCAAGATAACAGATTTGATGGAGTTTATTCTTCTCACTGTTTTGAGCACTTGAGGGATAGAAATGCAAAACATCTCATGGGGGATATAAGGAGAATTTTAAAACCAGGAGGATGTTTTAGAGTTACTGTCCCTAACATTGATTTATATTTTAAAAATTATGATGAGAGAAATCTTTCTTTTTTCAATTGGATTAAAGATAAGGATGTTTATAAATATGATTCCTGGTTGAGATTTATTACAAGAGAATTTGCTGGACCAGTGGTTGATGATTATTCTGACGACTTTTTAATAGAACTTTATGAAAGCAAAGGAAGTAACGAATATAAAATTTTTTTTGGAGAAGAATCAGATAAATGTTCCGTAAAAGAGAGATTAATACCTGATTTACATAAAACCTTTTGGACACCTAATAAAATGATAGGCTTTTTGAAAGAACAAGGATTTTCAAGAGCTTACGAAACTTCAAGGTTTGAAAGTGATATTCCCTATTTTTGTCAAAAGACAAATACTTCTTTTAATCATACTAGGCCACACATAAGTATGTATATTGAAGGTATAAAATAATAAAGTAACAAATTGAATACAAAAGTAATTGCTGAAATAGGTTGGAATCATATGGGAGATAATGATCTAGCTGAAAAAATGATTTTTGAAGCGAAAAATAGTGGCGCAGATATAGTAAAATTTCAATATTGGAATCCTAAATTATTAAGAAAGGGTTCTTGGGATCAAGATGGCAGGAGGGAAATTTATGAAAAGGCAGCTTTAAGCGAAGATAAAATAAATTTTTTAAAGAGTTCTGCAAAAGATAATAAATGTAGTTTTTTGATAAGTGTCTTTGGAACTAAAGGTGCAATGCTTATAAAAAATATGGGTATTGAAACTATTAAAATACCATCCCATGAAATAGCTAATGAGAAATTGTTAAAATTTTGCTCGTTGAATTTTAAAGAAATATTTTTGTCCGCAGGTGCCGCATCTTCTAAAGAAGTAATTAAAGCAGTAAGGATTTTAAAAGCTTCAGATTGTATTTTTTTTCTCATGCATTGTGTATCTTCATATCCTTGCCCCGAGGAAAATTCAAATTTATTAAGAATAAATTGGTTAAAGACAATTCATGATAGAGTTGGTCTAAGTGATCACACTCAAGGATTAATTTCACCCAGCATAGCAGTTAGTATGGGTGCTGAGGTTATAGAAAAACATTTTACAATAAATAAAAACTTACCTGGAAGAGATAATAAATTTGCTTTGGATCCAAGTGAATTTAGGATGATGACTAAAAATATCCTCTCAACGGAAAAGGCTCTAATTAATCACGGTATAGAAAATCAAGAGATTGAATTAGATACAATAAATAATTATAGAGGAAGATGGGAACCACAAGATTACAAAAATACAGATGAGTAAAGATAGAAGCTTCAGTGTTCTAATTAGAACAAAAAATGAAGAAAGGTGGATTGGACATGCGATTCAATCAATTATTGATTTTATACCCAAAAATGAAATCATTATAATAGATAATAATTCTTCCGATGAAACACTATCAATAGTTTCAAGCTTTAAGAAAGATCCTAGCTACAATGATAAGGATTCAAATTATACGAGTATTAGTGTTTTAAATATTCAAGAATACACACCTGGAAAAGCGATTAACATGGGAGTTGAGAAAGCCTCTTTCGAAAATATAATGATTATGTCTAGCCATTGTGTTTTAAAAAAGATAAATCTTACAAATATAGAAAAAGAACTAATTAAATTCGATGCTATATTTGGCAATCAAATTCCAATTTACAATGGGAAAAAAATACAAAAAAGGTATGTTTGGAGTCATTTCGCAGAAAATCAAGAAATCAATATGTTCTCAGAAATGGAAAACAGGTATTTTTTTCATAATGCAATTTCTTTTTTTAAAAAAGATACTTTAATTAAAAACAAATTCAATGAGTTTCTCACAGGTAAAGAAGACAGATATTGGGCAAGAGATATAATTGAAAAGGGAGGAAAAATATTATATTCCCCTGAAATTCTAGTTGATCATCACTACACGAAAAACGGAAATACTTGGAAAGGGATTGGTTAAAAAAAAATTAAATATTTTGGGGATTACTCTTGCCAGAGGGGGTTCAAAGTCAATTCCAGAAAAAAATATAGCAGATTTGAATGGCTTGCCTCTTATTTATTATACAATCAATGAAGCTAAAAAATCTTCACTAATCTCTGATTATATTGTTTCAACAGACTCCAAGAAAATAGCTAAAGTTGCGAGAAAATTTGGAGCTGAAATCCCATTTATTAGACCCAAAAATATCTCTACTGATACAGCTTCTTCTCTTTCTGGCCTTAAGCATGCTGTTAATTTTATGGAAAGAAAAAAAAATATAACTTATGACTATGTAATAGAACTTATGTGTACTAATCCTTTAAAGACTTTAGAAGATATAGATAAATGTATTAAAAAAATTGTTAGGTCTAAATCTGATTCTGTCATTGCGATGCATCAGTTAGAGGATCATCACCCGGCTAGAATAAAAAAAATAGTTAAAGATAAGATTATAGATTTCTGTATTGATGAAAAAAATGAATCTAGAAGACAAGATTTAAAACCTAAAGCTTATATTAGAAGTGGATCAATATACTGTATGAAGAGAGATTATTTGATGAAACAAAACCGAAGATATGGAGGCTCTGACAGCAGGCCTTATATTCTTCCGCCAGAAAGAACAATAAATATAGATACACCTTATGATCTAGAGATAGCTAGGTTAATGATTTTAGATTTAAATAAACTTCTAAAATGAACATACTTTGTATTACGCCTGTCAAGCATTTACCTAGTGTTGAAAAAAACTTAAAAATGCTCGGAAATTTAAAAATATATGAAGATGTTTTTATTGAAGAAATAAAAGACGAATTCGCTGAAGCTGAAGTTATATTTACTAATCCTAATAAAGCTAAATTTTTTCTAGGAAAGGAAGTACTTGATTTATCTCCAAAGCTTAAAATTATATGTACTGCTTCAACAGGAACGAATCATATAGACATGGAACTAATGAAAAAAAATGACATAGAAGTGATTTCCATCACAAAAGAGTTAAGTGTCATAGAAAATATTTCTTCGACAGCCGAACATGCTTTGGCTTTAACCTTGAGTTCTTTAAGAAATTTGCCAAGTTCATTTGAAGATGTAAAAAATGGAAATTGGGACTATACAAAATATATTGGAAGGCAATTAGATCATTTAAAAATTGGAGTAATAGGTTATGGAAGGCTTGGAAAAATGTATTCCCGATTCATGAAACCCTTGGCTAAAGAAATAACTTTTTATGATCCATATGTGCGTGAACATGAAACTTGGATTAAAAAAGAAGAAGATCTGGAAAATTTATTTACTACCTCAGACATAATATCACTTCACATACATGTTACCCAAGAAACTACTAAATTGATTGATGAAAAGTTATTGAGAAAAGCAAAAAAAAATCTAATTCTTGTCAATACTTCAAGAGGAGAAATTATAGAGGAGAAAAATTTATTATCTTTTTTAAAAAAAAATAAATTTTCTAAATATGCTACGGATGTATTGTCTGATGAAACCAAAACTATAAAAAAATCAGATAATAAAATAATCCAATTCGCTAAAGATTCAAATCAGGTGATAGTAACTCCCCATATAGGCGGCATGACGGAAGAAGCTCAAAAGATAGCTTATAATCATGCAGTTAAAGTTTTAAAGGATTTTATCAACAGATCTTTTTAAAAAAAATGTTCTTTTTAAAAAAATATTTTGAGAAAGTATACGATGGTAAATTATTTTATTTTTTACTGAAGATATTAATTTTCCTTCTAGAACTAAACAAATCTTTCCTTTATGAATTGTCTCAAGCGAAAATCTTTAGAATTAGAGCATCAATTAGAATTCTTAAATTAAATTATAAAATTAATTTTAAAAAACTTAATTTTAAGGAAGCCTATAGAAGCAAGATAGAATTTATTTTAGCTTCGTATGATCAACCTGATTTATTTTCAAGAGAAAGCCTAGATAATTATCTGAGCATAATAAATCAAAAAGATTTTTTAGAGGCTTTAGAAATTAAAAAAGAAGAAATTAACCAAATTAATTCTCATTCAAAAGAAATAGATTTTCCATTTTTAAAAAACAAAATAGATTTAAATAATATTTTATATATTGGCCCTGCTTCAAAAGAAGAAGATCTGAAATTATTAAATTCTTTTGATTTAATTGTTTTTAATAAGCCACTTAATCAGAAAGTTGAAATTGACTCAGCAAAAATAATGATGGTTCTCAACAATATATTTTCTATAGAAAAGAAAAAAGAGATTTTAAAGTGGCTTGAAGCAAACCAAAATGCAAAAATAGTAAGTCCACAAAATATAAGCGAAGATTTAAAGGCTGATCCCTTTTTTAATCTTTTGCCTACTTTTCCAGAATGCTCTAGTTTAATGGGATTACAAAGATCTCTTCTTGCTATCAATTATTTTTATAATTATCAAAAGTTAGAAATTAAAGGTTTTGACTTCTCTTTGTCCCAAAAACCATATAATGACTGGTATCCGTCAATAATGAGAGATTCAAAAAAAAATGACTTTAGTTCTAGAATAATTCAATCAAATTTTGAACATGATTTGGCTTTTAATATACTGTTCGTAAGGAAATTTAGCAGTAAATATCCTAATCTCAAGGGCAAGGTTATAGATATATCAAAACTTAATATAATGGAAAATCTTATACTTTTTAAAAATATCCATGGATAGAAGAAATATTATTACAGGATCCATTTATTATTTAAAATTATTTCAAGGATATATTGGTTTTAAAATATATATAGTTTTTGCTCTTACATTATTTGCTGCATTTTCCGAAGGATTTGGTTTTGTGATGATTCTCCCCCTTTTAGAATCACTTGATGGCAATATAAAAGAGCAATCTGGAATAGTTGGAGATACTTTAGAATTTATCAATTATATATTTGGATTAGAAAATAGTGTTTTATCTTTGTTGCTAATAATTACTTTCGCTTTTATCATAAAAGGGATAGTTTTATTTTTTGCACTTTCTTCAATTGCAATCATGTCGGCAAACCTTCATAGAAATTTACAAACCAAATTACTTCAAAATTACTCTGAAATGAAATATGAATATTATTCTAGTCGAGACACCGGACATTTTGTAAATGTTATGAATATTCAAATCGCAGGCGTGGTAAAAGCTTTAAATGGAATTATGAATACGATTTCACAAGTAGTAGCCGGTATCGCTTATTTAATAATGGCTTTTATTGTGGCCTGGAAATTTGGACTTATGGCGGCGTTAATAGGAATATTTATGCTAATAGTTTTTACTCAATTAAATAATTATGTCAGAACTATTTCTTCTCAATTTTCTTTAGAAAAAAGCTTTCAAACTCAATACATAGTTCAGTACCTTCAGTCCTTTAAATATTTAATATCTACTGCTCAGACTAACAAACTTTCGGAAAAATTTATTACCACAGTGAAGAATATAGCCAATTTTCAAATAAAAATGGGAATGGCGGCAGTTTTTACTCGATCTTTAAGAGAGCCAATTGCAGTCGTAGCAATTATGCTCATTATATTTTTTCAACTGGTAGTAATTGGCGATTCATTAGGCCCTATTTTAGTAGCAATAATGCTTTTCTATAGAGCTTTGAATGCTATTCAATTTGTACAGCAATCATGGCAACTTACTTTGGATAATTCGGGCAGTGTTGAGTTGGTGAATCAAGAATTTACTTATCAAGATGAAAATTCATCTCCAAACTCCTCGAAAAAAATATTTCCCTTACAAGAATCAGTTGTGTTAAGAAATGTTTATTTTAAATACGAATCCGCAAATAATTATGCGATAAAAAACTTAAACTTTCGCATTGAAGCTAACGATTCAATTGCACTGATAGGAGGATCTGGAGCAGGAAAATCAACTATTGCCGATATTATAACTAGATCGCTTATTCCAGAAAAAGGGGATGTTTATATTGATGGAGTGCCTTTAAGAGAGTCTGATATGCGGACTTGGAGGCAACAAATAGGATATGTCTCACAAAACACTGTTATGTTTGATGATTCTATCGAAAATAATATTTCAATGTGGGATAAAACCATTTCTAAGGATGAAAGAATTATTAAAATCAAGAAGTGCTCTGAACAAGCAAATATTCATGATTTTATTTCAGACCTTCCAGAACAATATTTAACTCAAGTAGGTGATAGGGGAATAAGATTGTCTGGAGGCCAAATTCAAAGACTATTCATAGCTAGAGAACTCTATAGAGATCCTAAATTGCTAATTTTAGATGAAGCAACTAGTTCGCTTGACACTGAATCTGAAGAATTTATTCAAGAAAGTATAAATAAATTGAAAGGAAAGGTTACTTTATTGATTATAGCTCATAGACTTTCCACCATAAGAAATGTTGACTATTTATATGTTTTAGAAAAAGGAGAAATTATTGAAGAAGGAACATACGATGTTCTTAGAAATAAAAATAATTCTGTATTACAAAAACTAATATCCAAACAGAATTTATAAAAAAACATGAAGATAAAAAATAAAAAAATAGGTATTAACTATCCAACTTATTTCATTGCTGAGATTGGTTCAAACTTTGATGGAAAAATAACTAGAGCCAAGGACCTTATCAAATTGGCGGCTGAAAATGACGCAGACGCAGTTAAATTTCAACACTATACTGCAGAAACTCTTGTAAGCGAAAGAGGATTTAAAGATCTAAAAGAAAACGTTAAAACGCATCAATCTAAATGGGAAAAATCGGTCTCAGAGACTTATGATAAAGCATCATTAAATAAAGAATGGACTGAAGAGTTATCTGAAACAGCTCATGAAAATGAATTGGGTTTTATTACAAGTCCCTATTCTTTAGATCTTGTCGATTATGTAGAACCATATGTCGATGCATATAAAATTGGATCTGGAGATATAACTTTCAATGAAATTTTAAAAAAAGTAGCAAAAAAAAATATGCCAACTATTCTTGCATCCGGAGCTTCGGAAATGAAAGAAGTAAAAAATGCTATAAAAATATTAACTAAAGAAAATACAGATTTATGTTTAATGCAGTGTAATACAAACTACGAAGGAAAAGTAGAAAGTTCAAAATATCAAAATTTATGCGTCTTAAACACATTTAAAAAAAATTTTCCAAATATTACGTTGGGATTAAGTTGCCACTTACCAAATTCGCTCAGTGTTTTAGCTTCAATTGTTTTTGGATCAAGAGTTATTGAGAAACACTTTACTGACGACAGAGAAAGAGTTGGTCCGGATCACGGTTTTGCAATTATGCCAAAAGAATGGAAAAAAATGATTGAAGATGTGAGGCTAATAGAAAGCATGATGGGCGATGGGAAAAAAGTTGTTGAAAAAAACGAAGAAATGACTGTTATAGTTCAACAAAGATGTATCAGGGCAAAAAGAAAAATTAACAAGGGAGAAAGGGTTAAAAAAGAATTAATAAATTTTTTAAGACCTTGCCCAAAAAATGCTGTTAAGCCTTACAATTTAAATTTAATTATTGGCAAAGAACTAATAAAAGAGGTGGAAGAAGGTGAACACATTACTTTGGATCATATAATTTAGAAAATATGAAAAGAATTTTAGTTACAGGAGCCTGCGGATCTATTGGCGAGGAATTGGTTTCAAAGTTAATTAGAGATGGTTTTAAAGTTTGTGCATTCGATAATAGTGAAGATCGTTTATTTCATTTAAATAAAAAGTTTTATAAGCATAAAAACTCTGAAAACTTGAGAATTTTTTTGGGCGATATAAGAGATAAAGACCGACTATTCCAAGCAATGCAAGGGATTGAGGAAATATATCATTGCGCAGCTCTTAAACATGTTGAATTAAGTGAATATAATCCATTTGAGGCTTTAAAAACTAACGTAATTGGAACTAATAATTTAATTGAGGTTGCCCAAGAAAATAAAGTAAAAAAAATATTATTTACTAGTAGCGATAAAGCGGTTAATCCCTCTAGCATGATGGGCACAACTAAATTATTAGGAGAAAAGCTTGCAATAAGTGCAAATAATTACACAGGTTCGGATGATATCAGGTTTGGGTGTGTAAGATTTGGAAATGTTTGGAATACAAACGGCTCTGTAGGTCCAATATTTAAAAACCAAATAAATTTAAATAAGGATTTAACTTTAACTAATAAATTAATGTCTAGATTTTTCTTTACTAAAGAAGAAGCAGTAAATCTCTGTATAAATGCGTGTAATTCATTAATTGGAGGAGAAATTTTTGTCTCTGATATGGGAGTTGCAAAATTAGGCGACATTGCAGACGAATTTAATAAATATAACAAAAAGATAAAAATAAAAGAAATAGGAGCTCATGCAGGAGAAAAATTGTACGAAGAGCTTTTTACAGAAATAGAAGGAGAAAGAGCTTATCGATATAAAGGAATGTATGTAATTATTCCGGAAAATATTGATAAAAAATCAACAAGATACATAAAACTTTTAAAAACTTATAAAAAAGGAAAGCCTGTTTCAATCGCTTTAAGATCTGATTCCCCTTTGACCAAGAGGGTAAATATAAAAAAATTAGTAAAAGTGTTAATGCATGAATAATAATTTAGCTCGGCTGAGAGTAGTAAAAAAAAAGTATGAAGAAGTAGGGAAACTTATTCTCAAGGAAAATGATTTTAAAAAAGAAAATTTAAAATCCTCAAGAAGCCTATTTTTAAAAGATTCAATTTTAAGAAAAAAACCCACCCCTATAGATGTAGATCTTTATGCTATTTTATCCGGCATAAGCTTTAGAAAAAAGGACTTAGAATTTTTAGAAAATATAAGAAATAAAATAGAAAACATTATTAAAGAAGAAACTTTTTTTCTAGTTAAACCAGAAAATATGGGTGTCGAATATTCAATTTTAAAATGGCCAGAAGACAAGTTAGATATAGAAGTTTTAAACAAGGCTAAACAAGTTCTGCAAGATTGGAAGGTAAAACCATTTTTTTTAACAATTTTTGGAATTCAACTTCATTTAGATGGCTGCATAATTTTGAAGGGTATAGATACAAAAAATGAGATAAAAGATTTTAGGTCCATGCTAAAAAGTAAAATAAGAAAAATTCCAGATCGCCAATCAGAATGGACCCATATTCCACTTGGAAGAATTCTTGCCCCTATAGGAAAAGAAAAAATGAAAATATTAAAAAATTTCTTTCATGATTTAGATAAAAACTTAAACTATGATTTGTTGATAAAAGAAGTTCATCTTGTAAGGGAAAAGCAGTGGTATATGGAAAAAAAGAGTTATTTACTAACAAAGAAATTTGAATGAAAGATAAAAAAAATTTATTTTCACTAGAAAAAAAGGTAGCACTTGTTATTGGTGGACAAGGAAAGTTGGGTTCAGAAATTTGTCTCGCTCTTTCCAGACAGGGAGCAAAAGTAATTTCTGCAAGTAGGTCAAAAAATCTTAAAAAAGATTTATCAAGAAAATTTGAAAACTTATCAGTCGAATATATTCAAATGGATGCTTCAAATGAAAAAGAGGTAAAAAGAATCGCTAAGTTAATAGAAAAAAAATATGGAAATATTGATATTTTAGTAAATAGTGCCTCATGGAGACCCATGAATAAGTTTATGAAAGATTCTGTAAAAAATTGGGAAAAATCTCTTCAAGTAAATGGATCTTCTCTTTTTGTACCATCTAGAATTATTGGAGAAAAAATGGCATCAAATAGAAAAGGAAGCATCATAAATATCTCTTCAATTTATGGCTTAAACGCTCCACCAATGTCCATATATGAAGGTAGTGACTTCATTACTGAGCCAGACTACCCTTTTTTAAAGTTTGGCTGTGTAGGCTTATCTAAATATCTAAGTTCATATTTCGCAAAAGATAATGTTAGAGTAAATGTAATTGCCCCGGGAGGAATTGAGAATGATCAGTCGTCAATATTTAAAAGAAAATATAATAAAATGACTCCTATGGGAAAAATGGCTTCCGCAGATGACATTACTGGTTCAGTTATATTTTTAGCAAGTGATCAATCAAAATATATTACAGGAGTGGTATTACCCGTCGATGGGGGCTGGTCTTCCGTTTGAATCTTACATAATAGATTAGGTGTTAAATTGGAAACTTTAATTATTATCCAAGCAAGGATGAATTCAAAAAGACTTCCTGGAAAAGTTTTGTTAAATATTTTAGACAAGCCTAGTATTATTTATCAGGTAGACAGAGTTAAAAAATTAGTAGATAAAAAAATAAAACTATTAGTCGCAACTACCAATAACAAAAAAGATGATGTTTTATGCGATGTATTACTAAAAAATAATGTTCCTTTCTATAGAGGCTTAGAAAACGACGTTCTGCAAAGGTTTGTAGACTGTTCAAAAAAATATAAACCTAAATTTATAATCAGATTAAATGCTGATTGCCCTTTAATATGCCCAAAAGTTATTTTCGATGTTATAGAGATTTTAAGAAATAAAAAAGATATAGACTATGCATCTACAATTTTAGATGAAACTTTTCCGTTGGGAATGCATGTTGAAGGAATTAAATATGAAGTTCTTTTAAAAATAAATAAATCAGATCTTAAGGATGAAGAGAGAGAGCATGTGACCCCGAAAATATATCGAAATCCTAATACTTTTAAATTGTTCTCTTTAAAAAATGTAAAAAATTACAGCAGATTTAGAATTACAATTGATTACAAAGAAGATTTGGAAGTAATAAATAAAATAGCTAAGCATTTTTTAAATAAAGATTTTTTTTGTGATGATATAACAAGTTTTCTCAGTAATAATTCAAAGATCTCTAAAATAAATTCCTTTTTGATGAAACAACAAAAACTTGATTAGCGATGACAAAGTTTAAAAAGAAAGCAACTGATATTTTTATTAAAAATGTTAAAAAAGAAAAAAACCTTAGCGAACATAACGCACAAATTCTAGCAAATATAGTAGATTTTTGGTTTTTTCATCTAGAAGTCTATATTTCTGAATTTTCTTTTGAAAAATTAGAATTGCTTATAAAAGAAAATAAATTTAATTTGTCTTTGCAAAGAACAATACAAAACGAAGTATACGGATATGAAAAGTTAAATAAAAAATTTACTAAAAAAAAATTTGTTTATAAATTTACTAATAAATATTTAGTTTTGATATTATTATTTTTTTTAAATCATGAGATTTTTTTATCAGGCTCTGGCCATAAATGTTCAAAAATTAAAGGTAGACTGTCCAATTATTTTATTTCTTTTTTTTTAGAAAATAAATCTCTTAAAGTATCTAAAAAACTTAAAAATAATTTTTTTTATGATTTAGAGAATAAAAAAATTTACCAAAAAAAGGATCTTGCATTTATTAAAGACATAATCCCTGATATTTTTTTTATGGAAAATATCTCAAAAAACTATTTCTTCAATTCTATTAAAATAAATTGTTCACCTTCAATTTTTGTTGAAGATGAAAAATATTTACCTCTGCTTTATTTATTTAATTTAGTCGAAATAAAAGGCTTTCAACATGGAGGAGGCTATGGAGTTTGGAAAGATCATGCATTAGAAGAGTATGAAAAAAAAATTTCTAAATCCTATAATCTTTGGTTTCCTCATTCTCCGAAAAGTGAAATCGGAAGATATGATTATCTAACTACAAATAAATATTATAACTTATCAAAAGTTTATTGGGTTGGAAGAACAGCTCACTCAAAATATATGAATAATTTCATTCCAAATTATCTAAAAAAAAATGAAATAAACAAAGTCTTACATAGAATTGACGATATTTTTTTCTCTTTAGATGAATTTTATTACCTACCTGGAATTAAAAAGGATTGGCTGCCCAATAAATCGAAAGTACGTGATCATGAGCAGAATGCAGAAAAAATAATTTTAAAAAGAGACGTTCTTATATTTGATTGCTTTTATTCTAGTCTTATTTATTTCGCAATAAAAAATAAGATAGTTTTTTATATAATAATTTCAAAAACTTCTATGGAAGGACTTAATCCAATGTTTCTAAATTTGTTAGAAATTTTGCACAAGAATAATTTTTTATATTTTATTGAAGAAAATAAAATGCAAAGCTTGTATGAAAAAATCAATCTAATGACGAAAAACAATATTGTCTTTCAAAAAGAAAAAAAGAAATTAGAGGAAATCAATAGTTAAATGCTGTTAATAAGGTTAGGCTCTTTACCTTTAATTTCTCCTGAAATAACCATATCTACTATTTTATCTTCATATAAGTTATAGATTAAGCTTAAGTGTTCAGGACGCCAATCGCTTCCTTTAAATATTTTTCCAGTATTTTTTTGAGCAATTCCTTTTGGCAATTTATTTAAATTAATTATTTTAAGTTTTTCCTTTAAAATCATTGTGAATATTTTAATATTTCTTGCAGAAAGCATATGAAGTGTATCTCCCTTAACCATAGAGGAAGCACTTTGAAAAATAATATTTCCTCCATCTATTCTGCTTGAAGTTTCGTGGAGAGTAACACCTGTCATTTGGGGTTCTAAAAAATAACTTGGCCAGAAATGAGTTATTACTCCTCTATAATTTGGAGATAACCCACCATGGGCATTCCAAAAAATAGAATTTTTAAACTCTAGAAATTTGTCTGATAATTTATGACATCCATAAGAGATAATTAATTTAGGATTTTTTTCAATTATGAATTTGAAAGTTTCCTTAGAATTTAAATTATTTTTATCTGTTTTATGAATAGAAACGTTTTCAATTTTTGAGAAGCCAAAAAAATCCTCTTCTACTTCTGCGCGAGAATTGAAATGATATTTATAAAGATTTTTTAAATTTCTTGAAAGGTATTTTGGTGATCTTTGAATAAAATCTTCTCTTTTTTCTCTTATCCAACCCGAAACTAACCCTGTTTCAATTAAATTTTTAACAAAAAACCTATGTCTTGGGTGATCCCCGGTTATCAAAATAATACTCACTTTGTTTCAAAAAAAACTACTTGGCTCTCAACTAATTCTAAAATTAACTTTTTAATTACAAAAATAGAGGTAGATAATTTTTCTGCGACTTCAAGAATATCCTTTGTTCCATCACATAGAGACAAAACTTTCAACATTAAATTAAGATAATTTCTACCATCAATATTTTTATCATTTGAAAGAAACTGTGATTCGGGGCTCATAATACTCGGATATAAATTTCTTTTACTTAACATGGGTTCGCCACCTTCGATATTTGAGTTTACTTTATATTTAAGCATTTCAAAGCATTCAATAAATTCGATCAAACTATCCGCAGATTCTTCAACAGATTTTATTCTCATAAATTCCTTCGTATCTAAACTGTTATGATATTCTTTATATTCTCCATATACAGTTTTTGAGGCTTGAATAATTGGTAGATTTATTTTGGGAGAACAGTATTGTCTTTCGTCAGATCCGCCGGTAGGAGTGAACTCCCTTATTGAATATATATTTGGCAAAAACTTACTTAAGTGTCTTGCATAAAGATCAATTTTTGAAGGTGAATTAACCCAATCCCTTCTGCTAAGTTTAAAACTTATTTTGCCCTCTGGACCTCCAAGGCAAGTTAAGACCATACCCCCAATAACTTTTTTTAAGGTTTTTTTCTTTTCTTGAAATAAATAAGCTATGGATCCAATAGTTTCTGGACAAATAATAAATTTATAGGAATATTCTCTATTCTTTTTATTTTTTAAATAATCATATAATTTTACCATTGCTAATGGACCAGACAATTCATTGTTCGCCATACTCGGATGACAAAGATAAGTTGAAATCAAAAAAATATCTTCAGTTTTTCCTGGGAGATCACATATCCCATAATTAAGAAAACCATCTTTCTTTTCAACGTTAATATCTATGCTATAAGTATCATCTTTGAGTTTTTGCTTATCATTATCTGATAGGCAAAACCCCCATCTCTCTTTGTAGTAGCTTGTGACGTATGGAATTGCCTCAGGAATTTCAGGAATTGAATATAAATTTTTTTTTAAATCACTCAAATCAAGTTGCCCTGAAAATGGTTCTGAAAAATTTAAAACATGAAGGTTATTTATATTTGAATCTATAACAATTTTTCCGTTAGAGTCTTTCAAAGTTGCTCTATTAAGCTTCCATTCTTTTGGGATAATCCAGTCGAATACTTCTGAGCCAGACGCAACGGAGTTAATTTTAAAGGGCATAAATTTAGATATTATCTTTAAACTCTGATTAATTCCTTCTCCACATATAGACCTGCAAATAGGGAAAAGGTCGTCAAAAAGTTTAGAAAGATCTATATTTTTTTTTGACATATTTATTTAAAAGGAAGATATAAACCTATTTATATTATAATTTCTCTAATATTATAATTTAAAGATTATCAAAGATAATAAAAAGTTTTTTTTAAATTAAAATTAAATTTAAACTTAATTCATCTTATTTGATTTATTATTAAAGTGTCATGAATGAATCATATATAGAAAAAGAAATATTAGATTTAAAAAAATTATTCTTAAGTCTATTAAAAGAAAAAAAGTTAATTATTTCATGTACCACGCTTTTTGCAGTATTTTCTATTTTTTATGCTTTAAGTATTACGAACATTTATAGTTCGGATGCAAAATTAATAGCGACTGCTGAACTAGAAGTTTCTCAAAATAGGATAGATATTGGAGGTGGAGGGCTTGGGGGCTTTGCTGATTTAGTTGGTAGTTCAAGTCTTAATACTGATCCAAGAACAAAGCTTGCAAAAGAACTCCTAACTTCAATAGATTTTATTAATGAATTTGTTTTCAGAAGAAATATTTTAATTCCTCTTATGGCTGGGGAATCTTGGAATCAAAAAGAAAATAAAATAGATATCAATAAAAACATTTACGATGAAAAAACAAAAAAATGGCTCAGAAAAGCAACTTTTCTTTTTGATTCTGCTCCTTCAAAAAACGAAGTTTTTAACAAATTTAGTTCTAATTTTGAAATAAAAAAAAATAAAGATGGAATAACTTCCATCTCTCTCAGTTCTCTTAGCCCCCATGTTTCCAAAAGCTGGTTGACTTGGATAATAGATGATGTAAATGAGGAAATTAGAAAAAAAGAAATTTCTTCTAGTCAACAAAGAATTAATTTTTTATTAAATGAACTTAAATTCGAATCTGTTACTTCTACAAAAGAAGCGATAAGTTCAGTTCTTAGGTCAGAGTATTCTAAATTAATGCTTGCTAATACTCAGAAGGATTATGCCTATACAATAATAGATCCGCCTACTTTAGCTACAAAAAGGGAAGGAACGCCGAGAAGCATAATCTGTATTCTTATAACTACGTTGGGTTTCTTTTTATCACTTCTAATTGTTATTTTAAAAAATTATATAAAATTTTTTAAATGAATAAAAAAAAAGAAAAACAAAGTGATTTCTTAATTACTGGATCTGCAGGATTTATAGGTTTTAGTCTTTCTAAATTTCTTTTGGATAAGGGAAAAAACGTCATTGGACTTGATAATTTAAATAATTATTATGATGTAAATTTAAAAAAGAGTAGATTAAAAATTTTAAATAAATATGAAAACTTTAATTTTAAAAAAATTGATATTGAGGAAAAAGAAAAAATAAATAATCTTTTTTCGAATCACAAGCCTGAAAAAGTAATACATTTAGCTGCTCAAGCTGGAGTAAGATATAGTATCCAAAACCCGGAAATATACTTAAAGTCAAACATAAATGGTTTTTTCTATCTTTTGGAAGCTAGCAGAAAGAATAATGTAAGCCACTTTATTTATGCTAGTACTAGTAGCGTTTATGGAGAAAACACTCAAAACTCATTTAAAGAGGATCACAATACTGATCATCCAATACAATTTTATGCTGCAACTAAAAAAGCTAATGAGGTAATGGCTCATTCATATAGTGCTCTATACAATTTACCCACCACGGGACTTAGATTTTTTACTGTTTATGGGCCATGGGGCAGGCCGGATATGGCGTTATTTAAGTTCACAAAAAATATCCTAGAGAATAAGCCTATCGAAATTTTTAATAAGGGAAACCACTCAAGATCTTTTACTTATATTGAAGATTTAATAAAATCAATTTATAAAATATCTTTAGAACCTGCGAAAGCTGATAAAAAATGGAATCAAAAAAAACCTAATTCCTCATCTAGTAAATATCCGTATCAGATTTTAAATATTGGCTCCAACTCTTCAATCAAATTAATGTATTTAATATCTATCATTGAAAAAAAATTAGAAAAAAAAGCAATAAAAAACTATCTGCCCCTTCAGCGAGGAGATATAAAAAACACTAAATCTAATACAGAGAAACTTAAGAGAGCAATAAAAATTTCACCAAATACTCCAATTGAAAAAGGAGTAGAAAAATTTATTGATTGGTTTATAGAGTTTTATAAATAATTCTTATGTATATCTCCGTAATTTGTCCCAACTTATTAACTGGGGGCGCCGAAAAAGTGACAGTAAATTTAGTTAATGAACTTATTAATAAAGGACATTGGGTAGATTTAATACTTATAACAAATCAAGGAGATTTTTTTGAAGAACTTTCAAATAAATGCAACTTAATCTCTTTTAATAAAAGTAGATCTAGATATGCCTTTTTTTCTTTATATAGATATCTATTAAAATCTAAATCTACGATACTGATTAGTACTTTAAGAGAAACCTCTATTCTAAGTGGACTAGTTTTTAAATTACCCTTTTTAAAACAAAAATTAGTATTGAGAGAGGCAAGTCAGTTTGAAGAGAATTCTTTTTTAGGTAAATTTTTGCTAAATTTTGCATATAGATCCGCGAACTTATTTATCGCAAATTCTAATTTTACAAAAAAATCTTTTGACGAAAAAGTTTTTAAATTTTTTAAAAAAGACTTTAAAACCGTTGTAATTGGTAACCCTGTTTTTAATAGAAATTTTGAAGAAAGCTTAAATAATAGTTTTGAGCACGAATGGTTTGAGAGTGAAAAATTAAAAATTCTGGTTTCTTGTGGGAGGCTTGATCCTATAAAGAGATTTGATTTATTAATCAAGGCGTTTCATATCGCTTTAAAATCAAAGGATTTCTTGAGATTAATTTTGATAGGAAACGGTTCAGAATTTGAAAAATTGAAAAATTTAAGTATTTTTTTAGGTCTGGAATCGGTTATTGAAATAATAAAATTTGATCATAATCCAGCGAGGATATTTTCAAAAGCTGACCTTTTCGTGAGTTGCTCGCTAACCGAAGGATTTTCGAATGTATTAGTTGAAGCTTTACGCTCAGGAGTTAAAGTACTAAGTTCTAGTTCCGGAGGACCTAATGATATTCTTGAAAATGGAAAATATGGAAAGTTAGTTGAAATAAATGACGAGTTTGATCTTGCTAGAGAAATTCTATTAACCTTAGATCAAAATCAAAATATAACTGAAAATAAAAATAGAGCTCTTCATTATTCTTCTGATAGAGTTATAAACAAATATCTTGAACATATAAATAATATTTTATGATAAATGTTTAAAATATATAAATTCCCATTTCTATATTTATGCTTAATTTCCTTAGGACTCTTTTTATCAACATTAAGTTATCAAAGTGTAGAACCTATTTTAATAACTGTAATTATTGGAAATATTTTTTTAGTCTTTTTAATTTTATTTGTTAAAAATAGACAAGAATTAATCTTTTCATTTTTTTCTTTCTCAATCTTTATTTTTTTGAGCGGTTTAGCTTCAATATTCAACAATATATTTAAAAGCATAAATAACGATGAAGCATTCTTTTTCTTATCTTCAATTGGAAATAGACAATACTTAGATTCGGTAATTACAAATTTTGATGGTTATGGAGCAGTTGCAGTCTGGACATTTTTTTATAACTTATTTTATGAATTAGGTTTTTCAAAAATACCCCACATAGGTATTACAATTAACATTGTTATCATGACTTTTTCTGGAATGTTAATTTATAAAACTGCAGAAAAAATTTATAAAAATGATTATCAAAGAATAAATAGACTCTTTTTCTTATATCCTTTAAATGGATTAATACTTATTTTTGCTATCACCCATTTAAGGGATGCATTTTCATTTTTTTTAATAAGTTTGTTAACTTTTTCATGGATAAATTTTATTACTGATAAAAAATTAAATGATCTATTCTTTTTAATAATTTTTAATATTTTCAGTTTTTATAGTTTCGCGTACATAAGACCAGAGTTTTTATTGATACCCTTTGCACTAATTCTTAGTTTTCTTGCCTCAATTTTCTTTGTAAATAAAGATAAGAACTTGTTCTATTTCAGAGGAATAAAGTCTGTAGCAATTATTTTTTTATTATCAAGCCTAACCGTTCTATGGAAACTAGACTTCTTTTATATAATAAATCAGGCTTATGAAGGCTATAGACTATTAAATGAATCTTCAAATAGTTCTTCTTCTTTAGGGACTATACTTATAGTCGATGCAATTTTACCGATTAGGCTAATTCTTGGTAGTTTTTATTTATTTATATTTCCTATTCCTTTTTGGGCTGAATTAGACTATCAATCTTTATATCATCTTTTAAAATTCTTTAACTTATTTTACTTTTACTTCTTTATACCTTTGATAATTTTATCTTTTTATTATTTTATAAAGTTGAATTCTTTTAAAACGCTTACTAATTATTTTCTTTTATTTTCAATTATTGGGTTTACAGTATCAGTCGCATTAACATCATTAGAAACGAGACATCTAGGGCAATTTCTCCCATTTTTTATCCTATTTTCTTTAATACCACCATTAAAAAATAAAATAGAATTTTTTAATTATTCTAAAATCTTTTTAATTTTCATTTCTCTAATCCTTTTAATTCATATCTTATGGATATTTTTGAAGATATAGTTAATATGTTAATAATTTGAATATAGGAAGTTATTTTGTGCGGTTTTGTAGGGCTCGTGTCTCAAAGTTATTGTGAAAAGCAACTAGATACAAAAATAAAATTAATGAATGGTTTTATATCTCATCGTGGACCAGACGACGAAGGGTATTTCATTAATAAAAACATAGGTTTGGGACATAAAAGATTAAGTGTTTTAGATACCTCAAAAAATGGATCTCAACCAATGATTGAAGCATCAACTGGAGATGTACTAGTATTTAATGGAGAAATTTATAATTACAGAGAGCTGAAAGAGAACCTTGAAAGTCGAGGGGAGGTATTTTTTTCAGAAACAGATTCTGAAATTATTCTTAAACAATATAAACATTATGGATTAGAGGGTCTTTATGAATTGGAAGGCATGTTTGCTTTTTCTATTTTAGATAGAAAAAAAAATCAAACAATAATTTTCAGAGATAGACTTGGAATTAAACCCATATTTTTTGTTAAAGAAAGAGAATTTTTTGCTTTTTCGTCAGAAATAAAATCTTTATTACCATTAATAAAAAGAAAAGAAATTAATGATCAGGCTTTTTCTGAGTATCTTTTTTATGGAAATTCATACGAAGATAAAACTATCTATAAAAATATAAATTCTTTGGGACCAGGGAATCTATTAATTTATAAAAATTTTTCAGAAAATTTCTCTATAAAAAACTGGTGGAAAATTGAGGATTGGATAGAAGAAGGTAAATACTTTCCTTCAAATGCATCACAAAGATTTTTAGAAGAAGAACTTCAAAAAATAGTAGATAAGTCTATAGAAAGACAATTAGTTTCCGATGTTCCTCTGGGTTTATTTTTGAGCGGCGGTTTAGATTCCTCAACTATAGCTGCATCTTCGCGAAAATTATCTAATAACACTATAAATAGTTTCATAGCATTATTTGATTATGAAAAAGGGATCAATGAAAGGGATAAATCCCTTCAAGTTGCAAAAAAGCTCGCACTAAATCATAAAGAAATTTTTGTACCAGGAGATAAAATAATCAATGCAATAGATAAATTAGCTTATTATCACGATGAGCCTTTTGCAGATGCAGCCAATATACCATTGTATTTAATGACTAAGAAATTAAAAGGATTAATAACAGTAATTCTTCAGGGAGACGGAGGAGACGAACTTTTTTCGGGCTATCCAAGAAATAAAATAATTTCTAATTTAGATATTCTTAAGTTTTTACCTTCTATAAGTTTTCTTCCAGAAAAAATTGGAAAAAAAATTTCATTCAAACGGTTAATAAGAATTTCAGAAGCCATAAATTCAGAGAGTTTTGGTGAAATTATGGCTAAGCTTTTAACTACTGAAACTCTAAAGGATCATCCTTTTAATTTTTTTAAAATCGAGAAAAAAAATTATTTGTTAAAAAGAACAAATCCATTTAATCCATATTTAAATTGCAATGAAAGATTTAAAAAATTTAGCAAGTCAAAAAAAATGATGCTCACTGATTTAACTCTTCAATTACCTTCTCAGTTTTTGACCAAAGTAGATCGAGCTTCAATGGCAAATGGCTTAGAAGTTAGAGTTCCTATGCTCGATGAAAACCTTTTAAAGTTTTCAATTAATCTTCCAGAATCAAAACTTTTTTCCAGAACAAAAGATAAAATTCTAATTAGAAAAATTCTAAAAAAACGCTTAGGTAAAGAAATTTCTAACCAGAAAAAGAAAGGTTTTGGTGTTCCATATGAGTTCTGGATGAAAACTTCTTTATATGATTATAGTTATGAGAGATTGACAGATGATTCTTTTATAAATTATTTTGATTTAGAAAAAAAAGAAATTGAAAAAAGTTTAAGCCTTCATAAAAATAGTTTAAAAGAACAAGGATTTATCCTTTGGAAGCTTTTACAGTTATCCTTATGGAAAGAAAATCACTTATAAGGAATTTAAAAAAAAGGAAATTACTTTGATTTACAAGTTATTATTTGTGGGCGCTTTTCCAAAAGATTCAAAAATATTTGGAGGCAACGTTACGGCATGTAATGTGCTCATGAAATCCGATTTTGCCAAAAAAGTTGATGTTATAAAATTAGACACAACCCAATCAGCTCATCCGTTACCTAATTTTTTTATAAGACTTTCAAATGCTCTAAAAAGATTAAACCTTTTTTATAAGTCTTTAAAATACGAAAAAGTTGATTGTGTCTTGATATTTGCTGCATGGGGTTTGAGTATTTTTGAAAAGGGAGTTATGGCAAGGATTGCTTTTTCTTTTAACAAGCCAGTTTTATTTTTTCCAAGGGGAGGTCATTTAGTTGAAAATTATCATAGATCTTTTTTTTCGCAATTACTTACAAAATTTGCCTTAAGAAAATGCACAAAGGTACTTTGTCAGGGAGAAGCAACAAAAAAAATCTGTTCAGAATATCTTGGCTTCAAAGAAGAGGAATGCCCAATAGTGAGAAACTGGACTGCAACAGAGGATTTATTAGAAATTGGTAAAAATAAAGAAATTAATAAAAAAAAATCTTTAAACTTCTTATTTGTCGGATGGCTTGATTTCGAAAAGGGAATAAGAGAGACGTTACAAGCATTTAAAAAATTATCATCTTTATACCCAATTTCTTTGGATTTGATAGGCGACGGAAATTCCAAGCAATATGTAGAAAGTTTTATAAACAACCATAGCAATAATAATATTTTTTCTCACGGCTGGATGGAATCAGAAAAAGTTAACGAGTTTTATAAAAAAGCAGATGTTTTATTGTTACCTTCTTGGTTGGAAGGCTTTCCTAATGTAATTGTTGAATCAATGGCATCAAAAGTTTTTGTAATTTCTACCAAGGTTGGAAATATTTCAGACGCTATAACACATGAACAAACTGGTTTTATTATTAAAAAAAGAGATTCGATGGATTTATTTTATCGAATGAAAGATTCGATTGAAAACTTTAAGATTAGAGAAACTTGTACAAACAATGCTTATAAATTTGCTCAAGATAATTTTTCCGTAAAGATAGCTTCAAAAACAATAATAAAGCATATAAATCAATCTGTAGAAAATAAATAAAATGAAATCTATATTGGATATTTTATTTACCATAATGGGTATTCTCCTGAGTAGATACTTTGAAAGGTATAGTTTTTTTTCAAAAAAAGAAATTGCAAAATATCAGACCAAATTGATAAAGAAACAACTTGACTATGCCACGAAAAATATTAGTTTTTATAAAAATTTAAACATTTCCATAAAAAAAGATCCTTTAGAGACATTAGTACAGTTTCCTGTTGTCTCTAAAGAAGATATTATTGAAAATCCAGAAAGCTTCAGACCTAAAAAATTTGCCAATTATTTGTCTTCAGTTCATTTTACTTCTGGAATTTCAGGTCAAATCCTTAAGTCAGATTGCTCTCCTTTTGCCTGGATTGTTGAACAAGCAGCTATATGGAATCATTGGAGATCAGCGAAATATAAATTTAGAGATGAGATGCTAATTTTAAGAGGATTTAATCCTAAGGAAGGTGAGCAAATATACAAAAAAAATAAATTTAGAAATTGGTTATTTTTTTCTCCACGACATCTAAATGAGGCTGACTTAGATAAAAATATTGAAATTATTATAAATTTTTGCCCCAAATTTATTAGAGGCTATCCATCTTCTATAAAGCAATTTGCAATTTATTGTTTTCAAAATGATATTAAATTTTCAAACTTAAAAGGGATTTTTACTGCATCAGAAACTTTGAAATACGAAGACAGAGTTTTTATAGAAAAAATTTTTTCGGCCCCTATTTTTGATCATTATGGTCAAGCTGAGATAACTTGTCTATTTCATGAATGCAATGAGCATAAAGGATTACATGTTGTGCCTTATTATGGTTACGTAGAGTTTATTCCAGACAATTTAGGAAATTTTCGAATAGTTGCTACTAATTTAAGGAATAAATATATGCCGCTTATTAGGTATGACACAGGAGATATTGTAGAAAATTTCATAAATGAAAAATGTCCTTGTTCAAGGAAAACTTTAAGAATATCTTCTATTAAAGGAAGAGGGAATATGATGCTAATTGATAAATATAACCAAAAATTTTCATCAACAAGTCTTATAACTTTTCTTTCTTCGTTTCCCTCTTTAATAAGATTTCAAATTATTCAAAAAGAAGATTCAAAAATTGATTTTATTTATCTATCAAAACAAAATTTGGACTTAAACAAATTAGAAAAATATTTAAAAGACATTTTTGGAAATAAAATCAATTTTAAGCCTAATGAAAATTTTTATTTAAGTAAAGATGGAAAATTTTCATCGATAGTTATTATTTAGTATAAAACCTATTTTTTTTGCATCCAGAAATAAAAATGACTTAACGTTAAATAAGAAAAAAGTCTTCTTTCAAATAAGAATTTTCCTAGCTTTCCTAAAGTGTTAAAGGTTGACCACTTTAAAGATAAATTTACAAAACCTTGTTCCTTTAATAATCTAATCCAAATTTGTGGTTCTTGGTGAATTAACCAATCAATATCTTTTGCAAAGGGGTTAAGTATCCCAAGATCTCCGAAAAAATTTTTTCTTCCACAATCTGCTACTAAAATTTTACCAGAAGGCTTTAGAATTCTATGAATTTTTTCAAAGATCTCCTCGAATTCCTTTCTGCTTTTTAAATCTTTATCTACGTTTATGCAGGCTTTTTCATTTAAATGATTAATAACATTATAGGTAAGAATATAATCATATTTTTCTTCTTTGCATTCAAACTCTTGAAAAGTTTTAGAATGAAAATTTACATTACTTGCATTTAATTTTTTTTTTAATATCAAAAAATTCTCTTTCATAATTTTTGAGCTACCATCTGATTCAGGTTCAATACAGTCAATAAACGAAGCACCTTCGATAAATGCATAAAAAGAATGAAGTCCAGAGCCTCCTCCAATATCTAAAACAGATTTATCTTTAAAATCTATCTTGTTGAAGATCTTATCTAAATGCATAGTTAAATTTTTTTTATTGGGATAAACTTTATGCTCAAGCATAAGTTTAAAAAATATTTTTTTTATCTCATTCATACATTAAAAAATAATTAATATCATTATGAGAGTTTCAATAGCAATGACAACCTTTAATGGAGAAAAATATTTAGGGAATCAGCTTGATAGCATTCTAAATCAAAGTATTAAACCAGATGAATTGATTATATGTGATGATTCCTCTTCAGATAAAACTCTTCAAATATTAGAAGACTTTAAAAATAAAGCTGAATTTTCAGTAAAAATTTATAGAAACGAAAAAAATTTAGGTTTTAGAAAGAACTTTGAAAAAGCAATAGGCCTTTGTAAAGAAGATTTAATCTTCATTGCAGATCAAGATGATTTTTGGTTTCCAAATAAGATAGAGTTGATGAAAAAATTTATTTCGTTTAAAAAAGAATGTTTTGTCGCAATAAACAATACAGAACTTACAGATGAAAAACTTATTCCTTCCGGGATAACTAAGTTGAATCAAGTTAAAAAATTTTCAGGTAATAGTGAGGGCTATATTCCAGGGTGTTGCACTGTTTTAAAGAAAGAATTTTTAAGTCTGATTCTGCCTCTTTCCAAAAATATGGAATACGATAGTTGGATACATTTTGTCGCGATTAATACAAATTCAAGATTAGTTAATAACGAAATCCTTCAGTATTATAGGAGACATGAATCTAACACGACAATGCACCCTGTTAGTAAACTTGAAAATATAAACAGAAAAGAAAGATATATTAAAGCTTTTAAAAGGTTTTTTTTCACTTCTCAAGATAAAAATAGGAGAACTTTTAATAAAATGAACTATGAAGAATCAAAAATTCTAAAAAAAAGATTAATTAATTTTGCTCCTTCTTCTTTAGAAAATTCTTCAGAAATTTCTTTAAAAATGGAGAAATTCTTAGATAAAAAAATCACTGCTTACTTTTTGATCGAAAAGTTATATAAATTTAGATTGTTAAAAAAAACTTTACTATCCTTCTTTTTTTTATTTAAAGGCAAAATTAGATTCAAAGATCTTCTTTTTATAATTTTTTGATATCAAATGAATATTGATTTTCATTGTCACACTTCATTATCTTATGATGGATTTTCTTCATATGAAGGTTTGGCTAAGGCAGCAGAGAAAAAAAATATAGAAGTTATATTTGTAACCGAACATGACAAAATAAATTCAGATAAGAATATGATCTTTAAGATAAAGAATGTAACATTTATTAAAGGATGTGAATTTACCGCATCCAATGGGGCTCATATAATTGGTTTATTTATTGATAAAGAATTAAATGAGCAAAGTAGTTCTTACCAAGATATTTTTAAACATATAAAAAAAAATAATGGTCTAATTTCGTTGCCTCATCCATTTAAACCTGATTCAGGATTATTTAGTATTGAAAAAAACTTCTTTAAAAATCTAGATTTGAAAGATGTAGATTTAATCGAGTTATTTAACGGAGGATATTCAAATACCATTGAACAGAAAAACGAAATAATTGAAATTGCAAAAAAAAATAATATCAAACTAATTGGAGCAAGCGATGCTCATAAAGAAATACATTTGGGGTATTTTGTTACAAAATATAGGCAAAAAAATGAAGATATATACAATTTAATAAGTAAAGAACAAGGAAGTATATTATTTGATTCATCTTTTAAAAACTTTCCCAGAAAAGTTAATAAAATTCAAAAAAATCGTTTATTTATTTATATTAGAGATCAAATAAGATTTAAGTACAGAATTTTAATTAAAAGATTTTTATACTTTTTTAAAAAGAAACTTATTCAAGCTCCTCAATATACATTGAAGTATCCAAATGATTAAACCCGCAAAGCACATACAATCCTTGGAACCTTATAGTTTATCTGAAAGGGATTTGTTTGATAAAGAATACATAAAGCTAGACTGGAACGAAACCCATTTACCAATTAACAACAAACTAAGAGATCACTTAATCTCTCAAATAAAAGAAGTTAAACTAAATTTGTATCCAAAATTAATTAATAAAGAATTGCAAATTAAACTATCTAATTTCACACAAGTAAATTCAAACTGTATATCAGTCTTTCCTGGATCTGACGTTGGATTAGAGTATATTTGCAGATCTTACCTCGAAAAAGGGGACTTTGCTTATTCTATCGGACCTACTTATGATAATTTTAGAATTTTTGTTGCTTCTACTGGAGCAAATCACAATATTATTTATCCTGACACAATTGAGAATTATTCTTTAAAAAAACAAATTGCTAAAATAGAAGGTTTAGCGAAAATAGTTTATTTTACTAATCCAAATAATCCAACAAGCTACTTTACTGAAGAGATAGAAATAAAAGAATGTTTAGATTCTCATAAAGACACTCTGTTTATTTGTGATGAAGCTTACTTCGAATTTTCTAATATCTCTATGACTAATCTAATCAAGGAAAATGACAATATTATATTTTCAAGGTCTTTTTCTAAAGGGTTAGGCCTTGCTGGATTAAGAATAGGCTATCTTTTATCAAATCCAGGAATTTTGGAAAATATTAATAAAATTAAAAATTTTAAGAATCTTACATCTTTGTCTCAATCCTCAGCAATATTTATGCTTGAAAATTTGGATATTTTAGAAGAAAGATTGAAAGATGTAGAAATTTCAAGAAATATAATTATAGATTTTTTATCTAAAAAAAATATCGTATTTTTTTCAGGAAATACCAATTTTGTTCTTATCGATACTAAAAAAAATCCAAAATTAAAGGATATTATTCTTAAAAATAGATTTATTTTTAGAGAATTTAATACTAATTTCCTTCAAGGTTACATTAGATTAACTTATCCTCAATCGTCACTTGCAACTAAGTTTTGTAAAATTATTGATGAAGGGTTATGAAAATAGCTCTTAAAAATTTTAAAAATGGAAATGTTCTTCTTGAGGAAGCGCCAGTACCAGATATTTCTGAAAATGAAGTATTAATAAAAAATATTTATTCTGTTATTTCTCCAGGTACAGAAAAAATGCTAATGGAATTTGGAAGAGCGAATATGCTTTCAAAAGCACTTCAACAACCTGAAAGAGTTAAAGATGTCATTAATAAAATAAGTAATGATGGTTTGAAAGCTACTTATGATAGCGTAAATTCTAAATTGCACGAATGGACTACTTCTGGATACAGCAGTTGCGGAAAAGTTATTGAATCCAAAACAGATGAATTTAAGGCAGGAGATTTAGTCATTTCAAATGGTCCACATTCCGAATATGTGGCAGTTAATAAAAATTTATGCTCATTAGTTCCTGATAATGTGTCCCTTTTAGATGCTTCTTTTACAGTACTTGCTAGCGTTGCTCTTCAAGCGTTAAGACTTGCTAAACCAAGCCAAGGTGAAACTTTTGTTGTTTATGGTTTAGGATTAATTGGTTTAATTTTAGTTCAGTTATTGAGATCAAATGGTTGTAAGGTTATGGGAGTTGATGTTGATGAGAATAGATTAAAACTCGCGAGTAAATTTGGAGCTTTTACTCATAATAACCTTAAAGACTCTTCTCTAATTAATTCTAGTTTATCCTTTTCAAAAAATAGAGGAGTAGATGGAGTTTTCTTAACTTTGGCTAGCAAATCTGACTTGCCAATTAGTGAAGCAGCTCAAATGTGCAGAAAAAAAGGAAGAATTATTTTAACTGGAGTAACAGGTCTTAACTTAAATAGACAAGATTTTTACGAAAAAGAGATTTCTTTTAGAGTATCTTCAAGTTATGGACCAGGAAGATATGATCCTTCTTATGAAGATAAAGGTATAGATTATCCATATGGATATGTGAGATGGACCGAAAAAAGAAATTTTGAAGCAATTTTAGATTTACTATCTACTAAGGCTGTTTCTTTTAGTCAATTAATTTCTCATGAGTATGAATTTGAGTCAGTAAGTAAAGCTTATGATTCTTTATTAAAGGAGAATTCTCTAGGCATTGTTCTAAAATATTCTGGAGATCAGAATGGATTTACAAAAAAAATCTCTATTAAGCAAAAGCAAAAATCTTCTATAGACGTTGAGAGTCCTTCTTTAGCTCTTATAGGAGCTGGAGAACATTCCCGAAAATCAATTTTACCTTTTTTATCTAATAATTTTTTTAATCTAGATACATTAGTTGGTAAAAAAGGAATTTCTTTAATTAAAGTAGCAAAAAAGTTTAATTTTGAATCTGTATCTACAGACATTGAGGATATCTTTTCTTCAAAGACTATCAATACTGTAATAATTTCTTCTAGACATGACTCTCATGCTGAATTAACTTTAAAGGCGATAAAAAATAACCAAAATGTGTTTGTTGAAAAACCGCTTAGTTTAAATTTAGATGATATTAAAAAAATAAAAAAAGAATTATCAAGCTATACAGGTAACTTATTAGTTGGTTTTAATAGAAGATTTTCTCCAGTAACTTTAATAATTAAAAATTTACTTCAAACTGTAAATTCTCAGAAGTCTTTTATTTACAATATAAATGCTGGAAAGTTGAGTCAGGACCACTGGGTAAAGGATCCTAAAATCGGTGGAGGAAGAATAATTGGCGAAATTTGCCACTTTTTGGATCTTTTAGTATTTCTTACGGGTGAAAAAATTGTAAACTTTTCTATAAGCTCTATGGATGATAGTTTAGAAGATTGCTTTATTATTACTTTGAACTTTAAAGATGGTTCTGTGGCTTGTATTAATTATTTTTCTAACGGGCATCCAAAAGTTGAGAAAGAGAACTTAAAAATATTTACTGAAGGGAAGTACTTAGAAATGAATAATTTTTTAAAAATTAATGGCTATGGATGGAAAAATTTCTCAAAAAAGACATTTTTCTATCAGCAAAAAGGACATAAAGAATGCATACATAAGTTTCTTCATTCCGTTAAAAATGGTTTAGATTCTCCTGTTGAATTAGATGAATTGATTCATGTTTCAGAATTAAGTATTGAAATAAATAATGCCTTAAGAAAATGATAGATATCATTGCTGGAGCGAGACCTAATTTTATGAAAATAGCTCCTTTGATTAAGGAATTAAGAAAAAGAAAAAAATTTAAATATAGATTGATTCATACTGGCCAACACTTTGACTCAAATATGTCTAAAGTTTTCTTTGATGATTTAAAATTACCTAAACCAGATATACACTTCAAAATCACTGGAAAAACTCATTCTGAGCAAACAGGTCAGATTATGAATGCTTATGAAAAAGTTTTAAAAAAAAATAGTCCTTTACTAGTCGTAGTTGTTGGAGACGTTAACTCAACTTTAGCAGCTTCAATAGTAGCAAAAAAAATGCAAGTTAAAGTAGCTCATGTAGAAGCCGGTTTGAGGTCAAAAGATTTTACAATGCCTGAGGAAATAAATAGAATTTTGACTGACTCGATATCTGATTTTTTTTTCACGACAACTAAATTAGCTTCTGAAAACTTAATAAATTCAGGATTTAAGAAAAAAAATATTTTTCATGTTGGAAATTTAATGATTGATTCTTTAAAACAAAGTATTAAAAACTTCGAAAATCCCAAATTATTAAAAAAATATAATTTAGAAGAGAAAGATTTTCTAATTTTGACTATACACAGGCCTAATAATGTAGATAACAAAAAAAACTTTAATAATTTATTACATAAAATTTCTAAAGCAGCAAAAGGAAAAAAAATAATTTTTCCAATTCATCCCAGATCAAAAAAAAATTTATCGAACCCCCAAGTATTCTCAAAAAATTTAAAAATTTTAAATCCATTACCTTATAATGAATTTATTTTTCTTCTCTCAAAATCAAAAGGAGTCTTAACGGATTCTGGAGGAATAACTGAAGAATCTTCTTATTTAAATATTCCTTGTATTACTTTGAGAGACAATACGGAGAGACCAGAAACCGAAGCCTTAGGTACAAATTTTTTAATTGGATCAAATCCATCACAAAAAAATTTAAAAAATTCTTTAGATTTAATGTTTTCAGGAAATTGGAAATCAAAAAATAAGATTCCTAAATGGGATGGCCAAACTGCAGAAAGAATTTGCAATATTCTCGATAAATTAGTTCTATAAAAGAATGTTCTTGAGATATTTTTATACTTTAAAGCATTTAAAAATGTCTCAAACTTTCGGAAGGATTTTTTTTAATCTATCTGGAAATTTTATAAGAAACTCGAAAATTATTGCTTTCGAAACTAGGAATATTAAAGCTGGTATTTATTTTCATCCCAAAAAAATATGTTATCTAGGTCAAAATAATTTTGTTTTTCTAAACAAACAAAAAAAACTTTTAAACTTTGAAGAGTCATATGCCTCTGACGAAGAAATTTTGTGGAAGTATAATTTGCATTATTTTGATTTTTTAAATCAACTTGGTGCTAATGAGAAAGATAATAAAAGATTAGTTTTAAACTGGATAGAAACTAATAAATTTAAGTCTAATGTTTCTTGGGATCCCTTTCCAACTTCTTTGCGAGTTGTTAACTGGATAAAATGGATTATTAACAATCAAATAAAAAATAAACATATTGACGAAAACTTATTACAGCAAGGTATTTACTTATCTAAAAGAATTGAAAATCATATTACCGGAAACCACTTAATCTCAAATGCAAAAGCATTAATTTTTTTGGGTTTTTATTTTAGCTCCGTTATTGGCAATGAAATTTTAAAGAAAGGAAAAGAACTTTTAATTAAGGAGCTAAAAAAACAAATATTAAATGATGGGTCTCATTTTGAAAGAAGTTCAATGTATCAAGCTTTGATAATAGAAGATTTATTAGACATTTACTCTCTTTCTCAAAGGGTTCCTCACTTAATTGATCGAGAAACAATTAAAAAATATATTAAAAAGATGAGTCAATTTCAATTAAATATGACCCATTCTAGTGGAGAAAAATCATATTTTAACGATTGTTCCGAGGAAAGCTCCCTGAGCTATAAAGAAATAAGCTCTTATGCAAAAAAATTAGGAATAGAACTAGAAAGAATTACTGAAGGAATAATATTTCATAAAAATTCAGGCTTCGTATCCTGCAAAGATTCTTCTTCAAACTTTATAGTAAATTATGGTTCTATAGCACCAGATGAATTAATGGCACATGCTAATGCGAATAGTCTTTCGTTTGAATTTTCGTTAGATAATCAAAAAGTGTTTGTAAATTCAGGTTGCTCTAGTTATCAAAATTTAGTCAGAAGAAATATTGAAAGGGCAACTTCTGCTCATAATACACTTGAGATAGATGGTAAAAATTCGAGCGATATTTGGGCGTCTTTTAGATGTGGAAAAAGAGCAAAGACTCATATTATAGAAGACCTATCATCAAGCAATTGTTTAGACTTCAAAGTTTTTCACGATGGATATTCTTCTTTAGTCTCTAACAGATTTCATTTTAGAAAATTTTTTTATGATTTTTCATCCATGAAAATCGAAGATTATATTCAAGGCAAGTTTAAGTATGCTGTCTCTAGAATTCATTTACACCCTGATGTAGTTTTTAAAGATAAATCAATATATTTAAAATCTGGTAAAAAAATAATGTTTGTTTATGAAAATTGTGAGCTAAAAGTAATTAATAGCTTTTGGACAAAGGGGTTTGGACAAATAGAAAAGAATAAAACTTTAGAATTTATGCTAACCTCCAGATCATCTCAGATAAAATTTACTTGGTAGAAATGAAAATTCTTTTTTTAAGTTATTACTTCGAACCAGATTTAGGAGCTGGAGCATTTAGAAACACAGCTCTTGCAAATGAATTATCTAAAACTTATAAAGAAATCGAAATAGATGTGTGCTCAACTGCTCCTATTAGGTATGACACTTATAAAAAAACATTTAATATTAGTGAAAAAAAAGAAAATTTAATAATTAATAGATTCGAAACCGTTAAATCTTCTTCTTCATTTTTTAATCACATATTATCGTTTTTTATATTTGCATGGAAAGTTAAAAAATTTGTAAAGGGGAAAAAATATGATCTCGTTTTTGCTAGTTCTAGCAGACTCATGACAGCATTTTTGGGAGCAAATATAGCTAAATCTAAAAAATGCATTTTATATTTAGATATAAGAGATATTTTTAGGGACGTTTTGAGAGAAATGAATAAAGGAATTTTTTTTTTGACATTTCCTTTTTTTTATCTTATTGAAATTTATACAATCAAAAAAGCAAGAAAAATAAATTTAGTATCTGAAGGTTTTGAACCTTATTTTAAAAAAAATTTTCCTAATTCAGATCTTTCTTTTTTTACAAATGGAATAGATGATGATTTTTTGGAGTTAAATAACAAAATTCTTAATAAAAAAAATAAAAAAATTAATATTTTATACG